>OLOQ01000024.1_pt1 | contig 149233 bp, 150 predicted proteins | sample 1673101 | NCBI WGS metagenome assembly OLOQ01 (sample SAMEA3136754, study PRJEB25190) | human gut metagenome | biome: human gut; feature: human-associated habitat; material: faeces | place: Austria | collected 2013 | reverse complement strand
CATAGCCCATGTCACGGTAGTATTCCGCTATGGTAATACCGGTATAGATGGACGCTTCACGGGCGGCCACCGGCATATCGGAGGTATTGGCAATGAGCACGGTACGCTTCATCAGCGACTCCCCGGAACGGGGATCAACCAGTTCCGGGAATTCCCGCAGAACATCGGTCATCTCGTTGCCGCGCTCGCCGCAGCCAATGTAGACCACCAAATCCACATCAGACCACTTGGCCAAGGCATGCTGCATTACCGTCTTGCCTGAGCCGAAGGGGCCCGGAATAGCCGCAGTACCGCCCTTTGCCACCGGGAAGAAGGTATCCACAATACGCTGGCCGGACTGCAGCGGCACGCTGGGCGGGAATTTGCGCCGATAAGGGCGGCCCACACGCACCGGCCACTTCTGCATCATCGGCAGTTCCATACGGGTACCGTCCGGCAGCTCCAGCACGGCGACCGTTTCTGTCACGGTATAGCTGCCGGATTTTATCGAAACCAGCTTTCCCTTCATCTTGGGTGGAATCATAATCTTATGCAAAATGGAGGGGGTCTCCTGCACCGTACCGATGATATCACCGCCGATGACCTCGTCACCGGGATGGGCGGTGGCGGTAAACTCCCACTTTTTTTCACGGTCCAAAGCGGGCACTTCCACGCCGCGGGGCAGGTTATTGCCGCCCACCTTCTTCATAATGGCATCCAGCGGGCGCTGAATACCATCGTAAATGTTTTCTACCAGTCCGGGGCCAAGCTCCACCGAAAGCGGTGAGCCGGTGGTCACCACCTCGGCGCCGGGGCCGAGGCCGGAGGTCTCCTCGTAGACCTGAATGGAGGCGGAACCGCTGTTCATGGTCAGGATCTCGCCGATGAGGCGCTGCTCCCCTACCCGAACCACATCCGCCATATTGGCTTCCTCCAAGCCGGTGGCAACCACCAGTGGCCCGGAGACTTTAACGATTTTTCCCATGGGGCTTTCTTCCTTTCCTCAAATGATGTCGGCGCCGACAGCACGCTCCACCGTGGTTTTCACCTGCTGCATCCCCAGTCCGAGGCTTCCCTCTTTACCGGGGATGAGGATAATGGCAGGGGTAACTGCTTTGCGGTAACGGTCCAGCTCTGCGGTCAGACCCGCTGCCAGCTGCTCCGTCACATAGATAATGGCTGTATCCTCCTTGGCCAGCCGGTGCAGGATGGGACGGGCCTGCTCGGCGTTTTCGGCCGGGCATACCTGCAAGCCAAGCGCCGCAAAGCCCTGTACGCTCTGGGCATCGCCCAGCACGGCAATTTTATACATAGGGCGCCTCCTTTATCCTGCGTTTCTTAACCGGCTGCGGATCATTTCGGGCGAAAGCCCCGCCTGCCGGCCGGTCATTATAATGCGAATCGCTGTAATCTCATTTTCCACAGCAGCCAGGTAGCACAGCACTGTTTCCTCCCCGAAGGGGGTACGGCGGGCTGCCGCCAGATAAGCATCGGTTGCTTCGTCACAGGCTTTTTCAAAGGCGGTAAGCGAACCGCCCCCCGCTGCCGCGGCGCCCAAAGCTGCCGCCTTTTCCAGCGCCCCCGCACCAAACAGCTCGCCCAGCTTGCCGGGCTCTGTCATCATTATGCCGTGGGGGGAAACGCTGCCGCCCTCCAAAAGTGCACGGGGCAGTACCTCGCTGCTGCCGCTGCGGGAGGCCCGTACGGCGGTGCGCAGGTTTGCGGCGTCAATCAGCTGCCGCACATACCCCTGTAAAAAGTTGCTTTTCATTTCCTCAGCCAAAGTGCGCATTTCATCATAACAAGCAGCATCCAACCGTAGATCAGCACCTTGCGGATCATTTTCCCGCAGAAGAGCTGCTGCTTCCTGCGCCGCACGGCGGGCTGTATCACTTACCTGGAACATATGCTCCTGCTGCCATTCGCTTTGCAGCTGAGCGGCATCATACCGACCGCCTGGCAGCAGAAATGCTTCCGGCGAAATTCCTCGGCGTTCTGCCTTTAGGATCGCCTTGATATTATGGTAATCGTATTTGAGCTGGAATAGCTCAATGAGCCTTGGATCCGGCACAGCAGCCGCCAGCTCTTTGTAGAGCGTTTCCCGATGCTCCCGCAGCGCTTCCTCCAGTGGGAGAGCTTCGGCATAACCGCATTCCGTCAGCAGCTTACGGGCTTCCGTCTCACTGGCTGCTTCCAGTAGACGCTCCACCTTTTCCGGAGTCAGCAGGCGGGTCTCCATTGCATGCAGCCACGCAGAGACCGCCAAATAGTCAGTATCCTTGATGGGGGTCATCGCAGCCCCTCCTTACTGTACGGGAAAGAGGATCGCAGCGACCTCTTTCTCCAGCTTTTCCCGCTGCAGCCGCACCAGGGTATCAAAGGCACAGTTCAGCTCTACATCACCGTGGCTGAGGATAAATCCGCCCGGAATAGAACGGGGCTCGGCACTGAGGGTCAGCTTTCCCGGTTTACCTGCTTCGCGTAAGGCGGTATTCGCCAGCAGTACAACCTCTGGTCCAATTTCACTTGCATCCTGCGGGGAAAGGATCATCTTCTCCCCTCCTTCGGCCACTTCCGCAGCTAGTGAAGCGATCAGCGCAAGATATTTTTCTCGGGGTAAATGGCATAACTCTTCCACCGCCGCCGCAAAAGCTTCATTCAATAATTCCTGTTTAGCTGCCAATTCCATCTTGCGACACTCCACCGCCGCCGAAGATGACAGGCGCTCCCGCCGTTCCTCCGCCGCACGGCGTCCGCGGGTCAGGAGTTCCAGGCTCTCCTGCTCCGCCACCGCCTGAGCTTCCGCCGTCAAGGCATTGATCTTTTCTTCATTTTCCCGCTGCATTTGGGCAATCTCCCGCTCGGCATCCTCAATGATGCGCGCGGTGATCTTTTCGATTCCTTCCATAAGGGCTCCTTTCTCCCGTTTTGCTTACGCCAGGAACAGGAAGTACAGCATCAGCATCGAAGCCAGCAGCGAAAGAATTGCATAAAACTCCACAATGCCGCACAGTACCAGACCCTTGGACCAGTCGGATGGCTTCTTGGCCAGAATATTGATGGAGGAAGCCGCTACACGCCCCTGCGCAATAGCAGAAAGCAATCCGCCCAACGCCATAGGCAAGCAGGCCGCAAAGCAGCGCAAGCCTTCCATCACGCTCAAGTCGGTATTGCCATTCAAAAGGCCAATGGCATAAATGGAGAAAAACCACACGACGGTACCATACAGACCCTGCGTACCGGGCAGCACCTGCAAAATCATTGCTTTACCAAACTTGCCGGGATCTTCGCACATCAGGCCGGCAGCGGCTTCACCTGCCATACCGGTTCCCTTGGCCGAGCCAACACAACTCAAACCAGCCGCCAAACCGCCGCCCAGCAGGGCCAGCGCCAAACCACCGAAAGATTCCAGAAAACTCATTTTTCATACGCTCCTTTTTATTGTTCTGCTATTCTGTAATATTTGGGCTGAGCCGCAACGGGCTTAAACGCGCGTCCGCCATCCCGGTAGAAGTACTTGAAAAATTCCAAACACTGAAGCCGCATGTCATGGACATAACAGCCCAGCAAATTCAAGGCAAAATTAAGAGCATTGCCCAACAGCGATACAATAATAAATACAATCAGATTGCCAGGGATAGCTGCCAGAGTATTAAATACTTGCGCGATGACCGCACCTGCCAACATCAAAGCCATTAGGCGAACATAGGAGAGAATATCCCCAAAATAGCCGGTAATGTGATTGTATACCGAACCACCGATGCCAACAATTTTTCCGCCGAAGCCTTTTTTGCCATAACCCTGGCTAATAATCAAGACCGCCAACAACACCCATAGGAATGTCTTTTTCCCGGTGATGCCCAATGCCACACCACAGCCAATAATAACCCACCAGGCAGCTTCCTCGCACAGGGCACTGGCTATCTCGCCGTGCTTCAGCTTGTAGATAAAGCCGATGACCATACCGACAAGAATCTGCACACAGCCCAAGGCGAGCGACCCCAGCATTACCATGATGATATCATTGATGGGAGAGAAAAGCGGCTGCCAGAACCAGGTGAAGGTGCTTTCCGGGTTAATGACTTTGAGCATTTGCGGGATAAAATCTCCGAAAAAGCCGCCGGTCAATGCACCCATAAAGAAAGTAGAGATGCCGCATAATCCCAGCAGCGCAAAGAAATTGTAGCTGCCGCCGGTAGGCTGTTTCTTCTTCAGCACAATGAGTGATGCCAGCATCATCAAAAGGCCATAACCCATATCCGCCATCATAATGCCGTAAAACAGAATAAAGAATGGTGCCATGTAGGGATTAGGATCCAGCGAGCCATAGGCAGGCAGCGAATACATCTCCGTGACCATATTCAGCGGACCGGTAAAGCGGTTGTTCTTCAGCTTGACCGGAACATGCGGATAATCCTCCGGCAGCGGGTCTGTCATCTGCCATGCGCAGGTACAGCCCTCCAGAAGCATCTCCAGTTCCTTGGTGTTCTCCGCCGGGAACCACCCTTCCAAAAGGAAGGTTTCAGCAGTCTCCCTCGTGCGTCCTTTTGCCTCTCCCCGTTCCATTTCAATGCGGGAAGCATCCGAAAGCTGCCGCAGCTCCGGTTTTTGCCCGGCGCACTGGATAATTGCTTCTTCCAGCAATGCTCTCTTTTCCGCCAGTGCCGTTTGTTCCTGCCGCAGAGCAGACAAGTTGGCAGCAGCAGTTCCAGTCCGTTCACCCAATGTCACACGACTCCAGCCCAATGCCTTCAACGCGGCTATGTGGTCTTCCGCCTGGGAAATGTGCACTGTAAGCACCATGTAGCGGTGCTCCCGGTCAGCACTTACCTCCCGCAGCTCATACAGATCTCCGGCCGCATCCAGTGTCTCATGTATTTGCTGCGGCAGCACTGCGGCGGGCAGTGTGCCCATTTGAATCAGCACTTTTTCAGTGGTAGCGCATTCCAGCGGCATGGTGAAGCTCTCCCAAGGAAGAAGCTGAGCCTCCTCTGCCGCCAGCTTTTCGCTGCGTGACTGCAGGGAAGCCAATTCCTCTCGGCAGCGGTTCAGCCGCTCCGCCGCATTTTTTCCGTCAGCCAGCTGGCTTTCATCAGTCAATGCCTGCTCATCAATGAACGGAAGCGGCTCCAGTGCATTCTTTTCCTTTGGAGTGTGATCTGTCAATATTTGCAGCGCCTGCTCTGCTGCGGTGTACTGCTCTCGTATCCTTTGCAGCTCCGCTGCCTCCGGTATACGCAGCTTTTCCAACAGAGGGTCATCTGCCGCCGGCTCCGGCTCGGTGATTTCCAGACAGCCAAGATGCTGCAAACGCCGCAGCATTTCCTCCCGCTCACTTTGCAGCCCTATGAGCCGCAAGTGACGCATAGCAACAATAGCCATTAGCGTTCCACAACCTTTTCCACGATCCACCTGGCAGCCTGCGGGATGCGCTGCCTGGCTTCCTCTTTTTTATGTTCCCATTGCACGGAGGCTTCCTCCAGCGCATGATAGGTAGCCTGCGCCGCCTGCCGTTCCGCCTCGGACATCATCTCACGCACCTCAGCCTCCGCATCAGCCCGGGCCTGCTCCCGCAGGCGATCCGCGCTGCGCTGTGCCATCAGCAGTTTTTGTCTACAATCCGCGGCGGTTTGCTCTCGTATTTGATTCATTTTTTCTTCGGTCCTTAGTACCTCTATTATGGTATCCTGCGGCAACTTTTGTAACCCCCTTTTAATTTTATATTACTTATTGAATATAATTGTATAACAACTTATGAATAAAGTAAAGGGAATACTTGCGGACAATTTATACTTTTTGTGGTATGGAATCTTATGCATGGGTGAAAATAAACAAAATAAACGGCAGAGGCCCTTTTTGCGGGTCTCTGCCTTTCAGACTCCATTATTTTTTGCTTTCCATTGCCAGTTGCGCAAATAACTTGTTAAAATTGCAAGTTGCGCAACTTCTTCATTCATTTTCGTCATATCATTCCCGCTATACTACACAATGATACTAAATTTTCCCCGCCTGCGAATGGATACTTTTTACATTATGGAGTATCCAAGAATTAACGCATCGCAGTTTGCTGATCCGGCTATATCATCCTCATAGATATTCATATGAGCGCTAACAACCCAATAGTATAACAACACAAACTGAATTTTGCAGCATCGTTAATTTTTTGTAAAACTTCCCCCCCAGCAGTTTGCCAAAGCACCCTCTGTATGATATATTTAGTATAGTAAAGTGCGGAGCCGCTCTTTTTCCGCATAATATTAAACTGTGCCCCACTGAAGAAGGAAGGGAGTGAGTGCGCTGAAGCACAAAGACACCGCAGTACTGACCGCAAATCGAGTAAAGATCATCGAGAAAATACGGGAATCGGCTATTTCGGTACTTCCTATCGTCGTGATAGTTCTGGTGCTATGCCTGACCATTGCCCCTGTTGGCACCGATTTGTTACTCTGCTTTTTGATTGGCACTATTTTTGTTGTCGTTGGCATGGGACTGTTCTCGCTGGGCGCGGAAGCCTCCATGACACCCATCGGAAACCGCATCGGTATGGCGCTGACCAAAACTCGTAACCTACCGTTGATCCTGATCGTCAGCTTTATGCTGGGCTTTGCTGTTACCATAGCGGAGCCAGATCTGCAGGTTCTGGCCGAGACAGTACCCCACATCAATAACACCATACTGTTGGTCACCGTTGGCATCGGCGTTGGATTTTTCCTTTCCGTATGCATGCTGCGCATCGTTACCGGCGTAAAGCTGCACTGGCTGCTTATTGCTTTTTACGGTGTAGTGTTTATCTTGGCCAGCTTTGCCGCACCAGATTTCCTTAGTGTAGCGTTTGATTCCGGCGGCGTAACCACCGGCCCTATGACTGTTCCTTTCATACTGGCACTAGGCGTCGGTGTATCCTATATTCGAAGTGACGCCCGGGCAGAAGCTGACAGCTTTGGTCTGGTGGCGCTCTGCTCCATCGGACCTATTCTAGCTGTACTGATCCTCAGCTTCTTCTATACCGAAAGCAGCGGCGCTTTGGAGATCACCACTTCCTCCTTCGCCAATACTTCCGCCATTGGGGCTGCCTACCTGCATGACCTGCCCAAATACATGGGAGAAATGGCAATCGCACTGCTGCCCATCGTAGTCATCTTCTTCGCATTCCAATTCCTTACCTTGCATATGCCTCGCCGTAATCTGGCCAAAATCGTCATTGGTATCCTGTATACATATGTAGGACTAGTACTGTTCCTGACTGGCGTTAATGTTGGGTTCTCCACCCTGGGCGAGGTACTGGGCGCCGGGCTTGCCACCGGCTGGACCCGCTGGCTGCTAATCCCCCTTTCGATGCTGCTGGGCTGGTTTATCATTTCGGCGGAACCCGCCGTGGCAGTACTGGAGGCTCAAATCGAGGAGGTCAGCGCCGGCACTATTCCCGGCAGCGCCATCAAAACTAGCCTTTCCATTGCCATTGCGTTGGCCATGGGCTTTTCCATGCTGCGGGTACTTACCGGCATCTCTATCATGTGGTTCCTCATTCCTGGCTATGTCGTCGCTTTGGGGCTTTCCTTCTTCGTCCCCGATCTTTACACCGCCATTGCGTTTGACTCCGGCGGTGTGGCCTCCGGCCCCATGACAGCCACCTTTATGTTACAATTTATGATCGGTGCCTCCACCGTTGTGGGCGGCAATCCGCTCATCGATGCATTCGGCGTCGTTGCTATGGTTGCCATGATGCCCCTAATCTCCATTCAGATGGTCGGCTTTATTTACAGCCGCCGCACTGAGCCTGAGATTGCCCGCGAGCAGTATGGAGATGATGAAATCATTGAGCTGTGGGAGGTGAACGCCGCATGAATTACCTGATCTCGGTTGTCAATCCCGGCGCCATGGACCGTGTGTGTGAGATCGCCGCGGCCCTTGACCTGCCCCAGACCGTCACCCTGCTGGGGCACGGCACCGCCGTACAAAGCATGCTGGATCTTCTCGGCATCGAGTCCACCGAAAAGCGTGTCATCATGACGGTGGCGAACCCCGAAAAAACCCGCAAATTCATTAAGGAAATGCGCCGGCAGGTGTATATCGGCATCCCGGGACACGGCATCATCATGGCTGTCCCCATCAAAAGCGTGGGAGGAGGAAAAACCTTGGCATATCTGAATAACGGCGAGCAGCAGCCCGCCCGCTACACCCCCGAATTGAGCAATCGCTATGAGCTGATCGTCATCGTGGCCAATGAGGGCCGCACCGACCAGGTGATGAACGCCGCCCGCGCGGCAGGCGCCACCGGCGGCACGGTGCTGCACGGGAAAGGCACCGGCAGCCAGAATAAAAAGTTCTACAATGTGTCCATCGCCGCCGAAAAGGAAGTGATTCTGATGGTGGCACAGAACGACCGTAAGGCTGCCATTATGCAATCGGTGCTGCATCATGCCGGTCCTGATAGCGAAGCCGGCGCTATCCTATTCTCACTGCCCGTTAGTGAGGTCGCTGGATTTGGCCTGATGGAAGACTCTATTACCTAAACTGAACAAGAACCACAATACGCCAAAAGAGCGAAGCCCTCACCGGACTCCGCTCTTTTTTATTCCTCTGTTTTCAGTAGCGGGGCCGCCTGTCGGTCTTCGGCAAACTTTTTATACTCCCCAGGGCCAACGCCGTATGTTTTGCGGAACAGTTTAATGAAATAACTAGATTCATAGTAACCCAACTCCCCTGCCGCCATACGCACTGTGCTTTCCGGTCGGGAGAGTAGCCTGCGGGCCTGTTCCATTTTTTCCATATTGATGTAGCCCACCACATTCATGCCGCTCTCGCTCTTAAAAAGCCTGCTGACATAGTTTTCGGTCATATGCACCGTTTCGCTTATCATTTCCAAGGAAATGTGCTGGGAAAGGTTTTCTTCGATATACTGTATAATCTGCGCCATTTCCTTTTTGCACAGCAATGCGGCTTTTTTCCTCTCAAAGCGCTCCATCTGCTGGAGCACCTGGCCAAAATGCGCCTCGTAGTCATCCACGCTGCGACATTTTATCATCTGCTCCCACAAGGCTCTGCGCTCCTCCTCGCCCAGGTAGGCCGAGCAACCCAGCAACGCTGTTAGGCCTAAGCTGCTCATGGCATGGGCTGCCGGACCGGGTGCTGTCGCTCGCAACTCCTTCCCTCGCCCAAAAGTTGAAAATAGCTCCTGTGCGCCGGTATAGTCTTTCGCCTCCAGCAGATCACTCAGCTGCCGGCATACCACCTGCACCGGCACCTCCTCCGAGGAAAGCCGCCGCAGCGTTGCCGCACGGGTCAGACGGCCTGTCCCGTGAAACACCACATAGGGAATCGCATTCCGGCAGCGCTCCAGCTCCTGCAAAAAGCCCCCGCTATCTGCAAATTGCTCCGAGAGCAGAAAACCGCACGGCCGGTTCAAGTAGGCCCGGCAAAAACCGCTGATTCTTTGACAAAATGTTGGGGCCTCCCGTTTGAATGCCTCCTGCTCACCTGGCATCAGCACAATTGCTGTCTGATCTGGACCCAACCGAATCAATGTGGAAGCCGGTCGCCCCAGCTTTTCACACAATAGGTTATAGAATCCAGAATCATTCCGCTTATTTTCGTTCTCCGGGCGATCCAGAAAGGCCAGACAAATCGCATAGGGCTCCGAAAAGCGAATCTCCTCCACCTGCGCACCCTGCGCCACCCGCTGCATTTCACGAAAATCATCTTCCGTCATAGGGGTGACCGGCACCGGCTCTGCGCCTTTTTTTCCAGCCAATCGTTCTGCGGCTTTTTGCAGCAGTGTAGACAGGGATTCCGGTGAGATATCGGTTTTCACCACATAGTCCATCACCCCCAGGCGAATTGCCTCCACCGCGTAGGAGAAATTTTCGTGGTTGGTAAGTACAATAATCTCACATTCCCGGTTTTGCTGCCGTACCTGCTGGATAAACTGCAAACCATCCATATCCGGCATTTTGATATCGGTAATGATGAGATCCGGCGGATCATCCTCTATCTCCAGCAGAGCCGTCTTGACACTGCTGTAACTGCCGGTCACGGTATAGCCCAGCGCAGTCCAATCCACAATGGTCTTCAACGCCAGCCGGACAATCTTCTCATCATCCACCAGAATGGCCTTATACATCGCTCTCCTCCTTCCACTCGGTATAGGGCATCGTCATCTGCACTTCGGTTCCCTGGCCCTGTACACTGCCAATGGAAAAACTTTGTCTATCCTTATAGGACAGGTACAAGCGGTCCTTTACATTGTGCAGGCCGATGCCACTCATCTTGCTGCTTTTTGGCACACCATCCTCGCCAGCTTTTTCTTGGTCAAATCCCTTGCCGTCATCGATGATGCTGATATACAGTGTCTCCTCCCCCACCCATGCTTTCAACCGGATGGTGAGGGGGACATTCTCTTTTATCCCGTGGATGACCGCATTTTCCACAATGGGCTGCAGTAGCAGGCGCATCACACTGGCCTTTGCAGCTTCCTCGCTGATCTCCGTCTTCAGCACAATGGTCTCGCAGCAGCGGATCCGCTGCAAAGTCAAATAATCCTCCACTGTTTGCAGTTCACTGTGCAGTGGTGTGTAGGAATTATCCTTTAGGATAGAGCTGCGTAGCAAATGAGAAAGCGCTGCCAACCCATCGGAAACGACCGGTACATTATTCATCATGGAGGTAAAGCGCAGGCTATCCAGTGTATTGAATAGGAAGTGCGGGTTGATCTGCGCCTGCAGCATCCGGATCTCTGCCCGGCGTTTCTCCGCCTGTTCCTTTTCCACCTTATTCAGGGCCTCTCGCATTTCCGCACAGATCTCATTAAAAGCCTGATTCAAAATACCCAGCTCATCCCGGCTTTCATCAGATTGCGTAACCGCAAAGTTCACCCGCGCCGCGTCGCCAAAGGACTTCACCAGTGCATTCATCGGCCGGTCGATGGAATCAATCACAATCACCGAAAAATTCAGCAGTAGAATCGTTCCAAACAGTGTCCCAAAGAAGATACTTTGCAGTGGCTTCATCATCTCGGTGTAGGGCTCTATAAAGACTAGGGTAGCCTCCAATGCCGGCACCGTAAGGTAGCACAAAAAGCTGCTGTGCTCCTCCCGGGGGCAAATCGGTTCCCCGCTTACCTCAAATGCTGTCTGTCGAATCACTTCCCCTTCCAGCACCGTCAGCGGTGTTCCGTCATCGGTCAACAGGCCACCGGCCCCATCCACCAGCACCAGGCGGTTACAGCTCTCCTCATTATAAATATCCAGCAAGCGGGTAAACATCTGAGGCATAAACAAAGCTTGCACTGTATAAGCGTTTCCCTCCTCGTCTGTCGCATACCATGCCACAGCCAATCGTTGCTCTCCCACCTCATTTTGTGTTATCGCCCATCCACCAGATTCCGTAACCGCCAGTATCTCTTCCCCGGCGAGGCTGCACACCGTTCCATCTGTATACAGCACCGTCACCCCGGTCAAATAGCGCAGTGCCTCCTGCTGGAATAGCCCGGTAGGTTCTGTTTTCAGCACCTCTTCCGGAAGTTTTTCCTGCCCTCCGGCCAACAGCCTCGAAGGATCCGCCAAGTTTGTAAGGGACCGTTCCAACGAAGTCAGCGTCTGCGCCGCAAAGGCCCGCACCGTCTGCCGGACCGAAATAAAGGCCTTGGCATAGGAAAAAACGCTGATAATGAGAATTGGGACCACCGATATCAGAATCACCATCAGCGTAATGCGGTTTTTTATCGGCAGCCTTCTTACCAAAGATTTTGCATTTTCTTCTTCCATCGCTGTCCTCCGCCAGTCCTGTGGGCTTTGTTCTTTCTGTTTATTATAATATCCTTTGCGGTAAATTGCAAAGAATCCACTAATCTTGTCAAGAATGCCGTTTTCCCTAATAAATCCAACCTTTTTCACTATTTTCTCTCCTCTGCGGTAAGAAATGAACACCCATTGTGCTAAATCCGCCAGTTTCTCATGTCAATCTGCCTGATATTCTCATTCTATTTGCCAAGAAAGAGTATCAACTGCACAAAAGTGAACATTTTTTATTACCTTCTTTCCCGCTATAATCATAAATACAGACATTCTGGCTCGTCTGAATATCCCCATATAAGGGGGCTTTTGTAAAAGGAGGTTTTGTTATGCCAGCCGGATTTTGGATCGCAGTAGGAATACAGGCCCTCGTTTTTGTTCTTATGCTGATCGGAAGAAACAAGATCACGGAGGATGATTAAGCATCCCCACTATCAAAACAAAGACGAAGAAAAGAAGAGGTATTGAAAAATGAAATGGACGATTCTCATTATTCTGATTGCCTATTTCGTCGCGATGTTCATCATCGGACTGATTGCCAATCGGAAATCGAAAACTGTTACTGACTACTATGTAGCAGGCCGTGGATTGGGCGGCGTTATCACCGCACTGGTGTATATGTCCAGTCTAGTCAGCGCCGGTGCCCTGGTGGGCTGGACCGGTCAGGCCTCCAGCTACGGCGTATGGTTCATCTTTGCGGGATGTGCCGTTACCATCGCCACCTACATCTGCTGGCGGCTGCTTTCCGGCAAGGTCATGCGCCTTTCCAAAAAGCTGGATCTGCTGACTGTTCCGGACTTCCTGGAAGCCCGCTTTGAAAGCCGCACCGCCCGCCTAATCGCCGGACTCATCCTGCTCATCTTCACCGTACCGCTCATGGTTTCTCAGTTCAAAGCCGCTGGCCTGCTGCTCAATATGGTCACCGGCATTGATTATAAGGCAGCTGTAGTGCTGTTTGGCGTCATCGTATTCGTCTATGTTGCCTTTGGCGGATACTTTGCCGTGGTTTACACCGATGCTGTTCAGGGCGGCCTAATGCTGTTCGGCATCGCTGCGCTGGTCATCACTGCTCTCATCGCAGTAGGCGGCAACCTGGGCGAAGCCTACGCCGCCGCCAATCCCATTGGTGCCGTCAGCTGGCCCACCACCGGCAGCGCGCTTACATCCACAGCCTTTATCGCTGTACTGATGAACAACTTCTTTGGTGCACTGGGCGCCCCCAACTATATCAAGGGTTTCTATTCCCTGAAGGGCCCGAAGGAGCAGAAACGCGGCTTTACCATGATTATGAGTATCGTCTGTGTTATCGAAGTCTGCATCATCGTCATCGGCCTGTGCGGCAAGGTTCTGTTCCCCGATCTGGCCTCCCCGGATCAGACCGTATTTATGATGATCGACAGTCTGCTGCCTCCTGTCCTGGGCGGTCTGGTGCTGGCAGCGCTGGCAGCCGCTATGATGTCCACCATGGATGGCCTGCTGCTGATGTGCGCTTCCACCGTGGAAAATGACATTCTGGTCCGCACCTTCAATAAAAATCTTAATGAAAAACAGCGCATGACCGTTGCACGCATCACTGTGCTCGTCATCGGCGCCATCTCCATCGTTTGGGGCCTCAATCCCCCCGAAATGCTGGCCCTTCTGATGTATCCCGCCTGGGGTATTCTGGGTCTCTCCTTCGCGCTTTGCTTCTATGGCGGTCTGTACTGGAAGCGTCTCAATGCTCCCGGTGTCTGCGCCGGTATGGTGGCTGGTGCCGGCATGTTCCTCATTGGTTCCGCTACCGGTTGGTCTCCCCTAGGCTTTGCTCCCATCCAGATCGGCCTTATCTCGCTGATCATCGTCACTCTCATCGTGACCTACGCCACCAAGCCCACCTCAGCCGAAACGCTCGAAAAGTTCTTCCCGGCCAAGGTAAAAGCCAAGTAATCTTCTCACCATTCCATATGGTGTTTGACCCCCTCAATATTGGTGCAAAGTCCCCACACATGTGGGGATTTTGTGCTATTGACAAAAGCCCCGGAAAAAGTGAAAATAAAGGTAGTTTTCCATCAAGGGAGGGGAGCGTCATGCCAATTGGCTGGTGGATTGCCATTGCCATCCAGGCTGCTGTATTCATTGCCATGCTTTTGGTTCGCCGCCGTATCTGAATCGGCCGGCGGTTTATGACGGAAAGGAACCCGCACTATGAATTACATTGTACAGGCTGTCATACTTGTTTACTTCGTCGGGATGTTCGCGCTCGGCATTCTGGGCGAGCAACGCACAAAAAATACCGCTGACTACTATGTGGCCGGCCGTCAGGTCAACGGCTTCTTTGCCGGAATTGTATATACCACCAGCCTGGTCAGCGCCGGGGCCCTGGTCGGCTGGGTCAGTCAGACCTGGCAATGGGGTCTCTACTTTATCTATGCCGCCAGCGCTGTCACCGTGGCTACCTTTCTTTGTTGGTGGCTGCTGGGGCGCAAACTCTGTACCTGCTCCCGTGATCTCAATCTTTTCACTGTCCCGGATTTTCTGGAAAAACGCTTTGAAAGCCGCACCGCCCGTCTCATTGCTTCGCTGCTTATCATTACCTTTTCCGTCCCGCTGCTGGTAACCCAATTTGCCGCCATTGGCATCCTTTTTAATGTCACCACCGGGCTTTCTTACAGTGCTGCGGTCATTTGTTTTGGCATCATTGTGTTCCTGTATGTTTCCTTCGGCGGTTACTATGCCGTTGTTTACACCGATGTTGCCCAGGGCATTTTGATCCTGCTGGGCGTTATCATCCTGCTGACCGCCTCGGTTCACCGAGTTGGGCCATCCCCGCAGCTGCAGTATCAGCAGATCTTCCCCCACGGCTTTATCTCCTGGCCGGATGCCAACTCCCCCATTACCCCCTCTTTCCTGGTGGCCTTCATTCTGCTCACTTTTTTCGGGGCGCTGGGCGGTCCCAACTATATCCGCGGCTTCTACTCCATCCGCAACCGGCGTGCTTTCCGGCAGGGCTTTACCATCACCGTTTTCATCGTGGTCGTGCTGGAAATTTGCATTGTTCTGCTGGGACTGTACGGGCGCATTATTTTCCCGGAAATTGATACCGCCGATAATGTGGTCTACTACATGATCCAATCTCTGCTGCCACCCTTACTGGCAGGTATCGCACTGGCCGGGCTATCGGCCGCCGTTATGTCTACTGTGGATTCCCTGCTGATCCAGTGTGCCTCCACTGTGGAAAACGATATCCTCACCAAGACCTTTCGACTGGGGCTTTCGGAGCGTCGCCGTGTCTCCATTGCCCGTGCCACTGTTGCTATTATCGGCGGTATCTGTGTATTTTGGGGGCTTAATCCTCCCGAATACCTTGCCTTCCTGATGTACCCCGCCTGGGGTGCCCTGGGGCTATCCTTTGCCTGGGTATTCTTCCTAGGACTATACTGGCGGCGGTTCAATAAGGCTGGTGCCATCACCTCCATGGTCACCTCTTCTATTACTTTCGTTGTGTGGAATGCCCTCGGGAATCCTTTGGGCATCTATCACATTCAAATGGCGCTGCTTGTCTCGGTACCGGCCACTCTTATTGCGACCTTGCTTACACCCCCACCCCGTGCCGAGACCCTCTCTCCCTTCTTCGCCCCCTCCAAAGTCCCCTGATCGGAGACTTTTTCATTTTTCTTCTTGACATTTCAGTTCAAAGTGATATCATAAAGATATCATCTATAAGGAGTGACTTCAATGACAGAAAAAATCCTCACCAATAAAAAGCACGGCATGGCTATGCTTATATTCTTCCTGCTGCTTATGGCCGCAGCCATCGTTATGGTCGTCATCGGAGCCATGCGCAATATAATTGCCCTCATTCTTCCCGGCATCGTTATTCTTTGCTTTATCTGGATTCCCATGATGGGGCTTAAAATCCTCAAGCCGCAGGAAGCCTTAGTGCTTACCCTGTTCGGCCACTACTATGGCACCCTGAAAGGTGAAGGCTACTACTATGTCAACCCCTTCTGTACCGGCGTCAATCCTGCTGCCAAGACACGGCTGAGCCAGAGCGGCGATGTCAAAACACTGGGTGTAAAGGCCACCACCGGCGATAACACCACCTCCATTGAAGTAGACACCACCGGCAAAAAGCTCTCGCTCAAGATCATGACCCTCAGCAATAATCGCCAGAAAATCAATGACTGCCTGGGAAATCCCGTGGAAATCGGCATTGCTGTCACTTGGCGCATTATCGATACCGCCAAGGCTGTTTTTAATGTGGATAACTACAAAGAATACCTTTCCCTGCAGTGCGATAGCGCCCTGCGCAATATCGTGCGTCTGTACCCCTACGATGTTGCTCCCAATGTAGATACCACCGGCGACGGCGTTGCCGATGACGGCAGCCTGCGCGGCTCCAGCGAGATTGTTGCCGCCCGCATCCGCGATGAGATCCAGCAGCGGGTGGCGGAAGCCGGTATTGAGATCATCGAAGCCCGCATCACCTACCTGGCCTACGCTACCGAGATCGCAGCCGTCATGCTGCAGCGCCAGCAGGCGTCCGCCATCATTGATGCCCGCAAGATGATCGTAGACGGCGCAGTAGGCATGGTGGAAATGGCGTTGGCGCGTCTTTCCGAAAGCGGTGTGATAGAATTGGATGAGGAACGCAAAGCCGCCATGGTCAGCAATCTTTTGGTGGTGCTGTGCGGCAATCACGATGCTCAGCCTGTAGTCAATTCCGGCAGCCTATACTGATTATGAACGAGAACCAGAAAAAACAGGTGCCGCTGCGCCTTTCCCCCAAGCTGTACGCTGCCATTGCGGCCTGGGCAGAGGATGACTTTCGCTCAGTTAATGGCCAGATCGAATATCTGCTGACTGAGTGTGTACGCCAGCGCAAGAAAAACGGCAAATATGTCTCGGATGAGATTGATGTTTCCCCAGAACTGGATGTTGAATAACAAAAAGCGGCCCGCCGCAGCACATGCTGTGACGGGTCGTTCTCTTTATGTTTTTATTCAGCATCTTGCCAGCCCTTGCACACATCCACCCAGGCCAGCGCCTCGGAAAGTTCATACAGCTCCTCGCAGGTCAGTTCAATAGCACTATTGCTGCTGCCGCACGCCGGGAATACCGTAGTAAACCGTTGCAATGAAACATCCAGGCAGGTTTTCACCCCCGGTTTTACCGCAAAGGGGCACACCCCGCCCACCGCGTGTCCAACAAGCTCCACAGCTTCCTCCGGGGTCAGCATCTTGGCTTTGCAGCTAAAGGTCTCCTTATACTTATGGCTATCTATCTTGGCGTCCCCAGCCGTTACCACCAGCAGCGGTCCCTCCGCTGTCATAAAAGAAAGCGTCTTGGCAATGCGGGCAGGAATAACGCCCACCGTCTGTGCAGCCAACTCCACCGTCGCGCTGGAGGTTGCGAACTCCAGCACCTTATCTTCCATGCCCCGCGCGGCAAAGAATGCTTTCACTTCACGAATTGACATAATGGTTTCCTCCAATATTTGCGTAGTGATGTACCTATCATAGCCCCCTGCGAAATTTTGTCAAGCGGTGCCGGCATATTTTACTGCAAAAGGTCTTGACTGCCGGCTCATTTCACGGTAAAATGTATAAGCATTCAAAAATAAATGCAGGCATAGTTCATCGGTAGAATAGCGGCTTCCCAAGCCGCGGAGGCGGGTTCGATTCCCGTTGCCTGCTCCAAAAAAAGAGACGCCTTCCGGCGTCTCTTTTTTTGGAGCAACGGGGAACACTTGCCTTCTTCAAATCACCAATCACAGCCCTAATTTAACGCGAAGGAAAAAGCCGCTATGCTTTTCCCTTTATTTATCCTCTTGGGTCACGGGGGAAGTACTATCCTCCTTTTCCGCGGAGCATTCCTCTTCTTCCATCATCTTTTGCAGCGTTTTATTGTGCTTTCCCAGCACTTTACCGCCTTTGCTAAAACCCACCGCAAATAAAAGCGCCACTGCAAAAATGGCAAGAGCGGCCGCCGGTACCAACATCAACATGGTTTCTTCTGTCATAGCATTCTCCCCCTTTTTGTCCCCCATAGTATATCACTTTCCGGTTGCTTTGCAAAATTCTCGCCGCCAGAGCAACCCGCTTATTCTGCATTTCTTGTCATATTTGCTAGTTTTCTCTTCCTCATTTGCATCGATTGTTGCAAAAAAACTATTGACACTTCCCCCTGCCTGGTGATAATATTAGCTCATTAAAGCGATAGCAACGCTGTGACTACGGAGGAAAGGAGAAAGCTGCAATGAAAAAGAACTGCTTTATGATGATGGCTATGATGATGCGCATGTGCGGTATGCGCACTTTTTCCAATGCAACTTTTTCCGATAGCTCCATCATCACAGATTAAAAACATCGCGCCATCCATGGGCGCGGCCATCATTTGTTTTTAACCGGGAGACTTCATCGGAAAGTCACCCGGTTTTTGTTTTACCCATATCTTTAGCGAAAGGAACCTCACCCATGAACCTGTATTACGAAGATCTGGTAAGGGCGAACCACCTGCTGGGGCGAATGTGACCTTATTCCCGCCCTTGCTCCGTTCACCCACAACCAAACATCTTGTAAGATAAAAGAAAGGACATTTACCATGAAAAAGACTTTGAAAGCTGTTCTGGCCGCTCTGCTCGTCGTTTGCCTGCTGCTGCCCCTGGCTGCCTGCGGCAACAATGCCACCACCGAAACCAAGCTCAAGATCGCCATTCCGAATGATACCACCAATGAAGCACGCGCGCTGCTGCTGCTGCAGGATCAGGGCTATATCAAGCTGAAGGATGGCGCCGGCATCACCGCCACCATCCTGGATATCGTAGAAAACCCCAAGAACATTGAGTTCAGCGAAGTAGAGGCTGCCCAGCTGCCCAACCTGCTGCCCGATGTTGACTATGCTGTCATCAATTCCAACTACGCCATCTCCGCCGGTCTCAATCCCACCAAGGATGCCCTGGCACTGGAGGGCTCCTCCTCTGCCTATGCCAATATCCTGGCGGTAAAGGAAGGCAATGAGAATGAACCCCTCGTCAAGGCCCTCATCGCCGCCCTCTCCAGCAAGCAGGTTGCCGATTACATCACCGAAAAGTATGATGGTTCCGTTGTCTCCGTTGTAGAAAACCCCGGCGATGGCTATGATGCCGACCTCGATTACACTGCTTTGGCCGGTCTGACCATCTCCGTTGCCGCTTCCCCCGCTCCCCACGCTGAGATCCTGGCTGTTGCCAAGGAAATCCTGGCCGCGAAGGACATCACCCTGGATATCCAGGAGTACAGCGACTATGTTATCCCCAATAATGTTGTAGAGGACGGCACCGTCCTGGCCAACTACTTCCAGCACACCCCTTACCTCGATGACTTCAACGCCGAAAACGGCACTCACATCGTTTCTGTTCTCTCTGTCCATGTGGAGCCTCTCGGCCTCTACGGCGGCAAGCAATCCACTCTGGATGCCCTTAAATAATTGAAACGAACTGGGGATTGAAAAAGTATGATCGAGATCAAAAATCTGTGTAAGACCTATTCCCTAACTGATGGCAGTGTGGAGGCCCTCAAAGATGTTTCTCTTTCCATCCCGGATGGCGATGTCTTTGGAATCATCGGCATGAGCGGTGCCGGCAAAAGCACCCTAGTGCGCTGCATCAATATGCTGGAACGCCCTACCGCCGGCAGCGTGGTCATTGATGGCAAGGACTTGACCAAAATGACCGAAAAAGAGCTGCGAGCCGAGCGCCAAAGCATCACCATGATCTTTCAGGGCTTCAACCTGCTGATGCAGAAAAACTGCCTGCGCAATGTTTGCTTCCCGCTGGAACTGGCTGGTGTAAAAAAGGCCGAAGCCACCAAAAAGGCGCAGTCACTGCTGGAGCTGGTGGGCCTGGGCGATAAAGCCTCGGCCTACCCTGCCCAGCTTTCCGGCGGCCAGCAGCAGCGTGTCGCCATCGCGCGGGCGTTGGCCACCAACCCCAAGGTGCTGCTGTGCGATGAAGCCACCAGTGCTCTCGATCCCAAGACCACCAATGCCATCCTGGAGCTCATCCGGGAGATCAACCAAAAGCTTGGCATCACCGTCATTATCATCACCCATCAGATGAGCGTGGTGGAATCCACCTGCCGTCATGTGGCCATCTTGGAGGAAGGCCAGGTGGTGGAGCAGGGCGAAGTTAGTGCAGTGTTCTCCCACCCCAAATCGGAAGCCGCCCGCCGGCTGGTCTTCCCGGAGGGAAATCCGGAAAGTCTGCTGTGTTCCCTGCCCGGTTCCCGGCTCATTCGTGTGGTGTTCAATGGGGCCGATGCCACCGGCAAGCCCATCATTGCCCGCATGGCCACCGAGATTGGCGTGGAAGCCAATATTGCCTATGCTTCCACCCGCAGCATCGAGGGCCGCGCCTACGGCTCCATGCTGCTTTCCATTGAAGATAAAAACGACGATCTGGCCCGTGCCATCGGCTATCTTACACAGGATGGCGATATTACCGCCCAGGAGGTGACCCAGTATGCTGAATAATCTCTTTTCCGCTGAGGTACTGCAGGAAACACTCTCCATTGTTCAGGGGCAGTTCCTGCTGGCCTTCTGGGAGACGCTGTATGTCACCATTGCGGCCATGTTCTTTGCCGTGGTCATCGGTCTGCCGCTGGGTGTCATCCTGGTTGTGGGCGAAAAGGGCGGCCTGGCCCCCCTGCCCGGCTGGCTGATGAAAACCATCAATGTCATCATCAATCTGCTGCGTTCCGTCCCCTTCCTTATCCTTATGATCCTGCTGTTCCCCTTCACCCGGGCCGTTGTGGGCACCGCGGTGGGTACCGTTGCCTCCATTGTGCCGCTGGTCGTGGCTGCCTTTCCCTTTGTGGCCCGCCTGGTGGAAAGCAGCCTGCGAGAGCTCAATCCCAATATCATCGAAATGTCCCGCAGTATGGGCGCTTCCCCCATGCAGACCATCATTAAGGTCATGATCCCGGAGGCGATGCCCTCCCTCATCTCCAATGCCACCATCGCCATCACCACCATCCTGGGCTACACCGCCATGAGTGGTATCGTGGGCGGCGGCGGTCTGGGCAAGATTGCCATTAACTACGGCTATTACCGCTACAAGTATCTGGTCATGCTGCTGGCTGTTATCCTGCTTATCGTTATCGTGCAGGTGTTCCAAAGTATCGGGACCCACCTTTCGGTCAAGCTGGATAAGCGCCTGAAGCAAAATCACTAAGTAATCTCCTCTCTTCTTTTTCTTCCCTATATAAAACCTCCGGGATCTCACCGATCCCGGAGGTTTTCTTTTGGGTAATTATCCGTTTCAAAAAGAACGAATGTTTCATGTGAAACATTTTCAGCCGCAGCCTTTAGTAGTGGTAGCGCTGCCGCTTGGCCAGCAGAAAGACCGCCGAAACGATAGCCGCCAGTACCTCGGAAACTGTGATCGCCCACCAAATACCATCGATATCTAAAAACAGCGGAAGAATGATAACCGAGGATGCCTGGAACACCAACACACGCAAAAAGGAAATAAGCGCCGAAACAGCGCCGTTGCCCAACGCCGTAAAAAAACCGGAGCAAAAGATATTAAAGCCCGCCAGCAGAAAGGAAAAAGAGAACAACCGGAACGCGTGCTTTGTCAGCGCAAACAGACTATCATCAAAGCCCACAAAGATGTAAGCAAAGGGGCCCGCCGCTGCGATTGCCAGCGCCGTCAGCGCCACACCTACCGTTAGGGTCAGTGTGATGCTCTTACGAAGCAGGCTTTTCATCTCGGCCGTATTCTCTGCACCGTAGTGGTAGCTTACAATGGGCGATACGCCGATGGAATATCCGATGGAAATGGCAATGAAGATGAACTGCACATACATCAGCACGCCGTAGGCAGATACTCCGTCCTCCCCGATGTACTTGAGCAGCTGGAAATTATACAGCATACCCACCAGCGAGCTTGCAATATTGGACATCATCTCGGACGAGCCGTTGCCGCATGCCTTCAGAATAGGCTTTGCCTCCAAAGTCGGCTTCCCTGTCAGCCGCAGTAGGCTGTTATTCGGGCGTAGGAAGTAGATCAGTGGCAGCACACCGCCCACCACTTGTCCAAGGCCGGTGGCCAGCGCCGCGCCTGCCAGCCCCCACCGGAAGCCCACGATAAACAGAGCGTCCAACGCGGCATTGGTCAGGCCGGCTGCGACTGTCACAAAAAGTCCCAGCTTTGGCTTTTCCGCCGCCGCTAAAAAGCTTTGGAAAACATTTTGCAGCATAAAGGCAGGGGTAAACGCAATAACAATGCGTCCATATAGCACACAGCCCTCCATCATCTCGGGGGTCGCACCCAGCAGCACACACACCGGCCGTATCACCGCAATCCCGATGGCCGCCAGAAGGATCCCCAGCAGCACGGTAAAGCACACCATCATGCTGAAGTAGCGGTTCGCCTTTTCCTTATTGCCCCGCCCCAGCTGCTGCGCCACCTGTGCCGTGCCGCCGGTGCCGATCATGAAGCCCGCACCGCCCAATACCATAATAAAGGGGAAAATAAAGTTGAGCGCCGCAAATTCGGTTTTGCCTACCGCATTGGAAACAAACAGTCCATCTACCACGCTGTAGATGGAGGTAAAGATCATCATGATAATGGTCGGCATGGTAAAGCGGATCAGCCGGCCGTAGCTGAAATGGTCGGAAAGCCGGATCGGCTCCCGTGCGCCATTTCTTCTCTCTGCGTTCATTTATTATTCTCCAGTTTTCATTTTCTAAAATTTCCGGCAATCTCTTTCTTTGCCGAATCATATGGTCTGTACCTGTGCAGACAGCAGCGTATTTTAGCATAGATATCTGTAATCTGCAAGTTTTTATTGCCTCACAGGATACGGGCGTCCCTCCGCTTTTATCGTGCCGCCACCCGTCACGGGCGGGCAGCCATCCTCCGCTTCGGGACGCCCTCATTTTTCTCTTATTCGGGGAACTCCAGCTCGCACGCACCTACCGCACGAGCAGTCAAATGGGTACAGCTTTCTTCGCCAAAGGTCTCCCGCATTACCCGCAGAAAGCCCGCTTCTCGCTCTCTTGGCACCAGGGCCTGTATCGTCCCGGCAAAGCCGCCGCCGTGTACCCGCCAGCCGCCACAGCCGGTCAGTTCCCGCCGGCACAGCGAAAGTGCCAGTGCCAACCCTCGTTCATTCGGGTCAGCTGGGTAGATGTTCTGCAGCTTCTCCATCGAGGATTCCCCACTGGCCAGCATCTCCTCCAGGTAATGCTCCGCAGTGGGTTCCCGCAGAGCTGCCGCCAGCCGGGGCACCCGCTCGTTTTCCTCAAAGAAATGCATCGCCCGCAAAATTGCTCGGTCGCTCACCTTGCCGCGCAGGCCGGGCAGCCCCGCGTAAAATTCCGCCGGGTCTACCTCCCGCAGCACCCGGCAGCCAAACTGCGCTGCCACCGCTCTCATCTCCCGCGGGATGGCCGTGTAATCCTCAGTCAGGTCGGCATGGCTCCCACCGGTATTCACCACATACATCGTCATACCCCAGCGGGCAAAGTCGCAGGGCAGGCGCTCCACAATAGGGGCCTTCGGGCAAAGAAAATCAATGGCAACCGCGCTGCCCACCGCCGAAGCGGTCTGGTCCATCAGGCCGCAGGGCTTACCAAAGTACTCATTTTCGGCATACTGGCCTATACGCGCCAGTGCCACCGGCGGAATGGCCCCATCATTATACAGGGCATTCTGAATTTGCCCCAGCAGCAGTTCAAAAGCCGCCGAGGAGGACAGCCCGGAACCGGTGGGAACAACGGAATCGGTCACACCGGCAAAGCCGCCGGCCGCATACCCCTGCTGCCGCAGCCCGGCAAAGACACCTCTTATCATGGAGGGGGAATGGCCCCGCTCCTTTTCGTAATGGGTTAGGTCGCGCCAGTCCAGCGGGGGCAGCGGATGGCTCTTGCTGCCTATCTCCACCGGCCCCTCCTTTTGCGGAGATACGATGGCCAGCTTGTCCAGCGTAACAGCAGCAGCCAGCACCCGGCCGTGCTGGTGGTCGGTGTGGTTGCCGCCCAGCTCGGTGCGGCCCGGTGCCGAAAAGATGCGCACCTCTTCCCTTTCCCCATACAGCCTGGTAAACTGCTCCAGCAGGCGCAAACAGCGCTCCCGTTGCGGCAGCGGGTCATCGGTCACATACAGCCGGCACAGTGCCTCATCACAGACACCGCTCTGCAGGGCTTTTTTCCATTGGGCCGCAGTTGGCATCGTTCGTTCCTCCGTCAGTTCAGGGTAAAGCGCATCAGCACCGGGTTGTGGTCGGAATAGGTAAACCCGGTCTGCACATTCTCCAGGTAGGTCACCGTCACATTGTCGCTTACCAGGAAGCCATCCACAATAATGGTGAAGTTCCCCTCCTCATAGGGGATATCGCAGTTGCGGCAGGTGGGCTCCACCTTGCCGTCGGTATAGTTATCACAGCGGGTCAGTCCCTCTGGCAGCATCTCCGCGGGGAAGGGCTGCGCCCAGCCAAAGTCGGTCATCTCACCGCCATTCAGCACCTGGGTGGAGTTCCCGGTAAAATCATGGTTGAAATCGCCGCCGCACGCCACATAGTTGCCCTTCTGGTATTCGGCCAGCATATCGCCAAACAGCATATTCATCTGCGCGGCCCTTATCTCATCGCTGCCGCCGTAGGCCGAAAGGTGCACATTAAAGAGCACAAGCTCCTTCCCGTTTTCCGTGGGCACCCGGCTGATGGTATAGCACCGGTCCAGGTCAAGAAACTTGGAAAAGCCGGTGGAAATGGGCAGGCTGCGCCGCAGTGCACCGGTGATGCCGACACTGCTGAAGGTCACCATGCTGCTGTTGGAGCTGCCATGCGGCTGTGTCAGCGGATACATGAGGAACGCTGAATGGTAATTGACGGCATCCACCTCCGCCATCTGCGGGAAAGCCGCCCGCAGGATCTCCTGCTCATCGATATGGTAGCTGCGGGTGGAGTCAAAATCTACCTCCTGGAACAGGATAAAATCCGGCTCCAAGGAGGAAACCTCCTCTGCTGCCGCATTGATGCATTCGATCACACTTTCGGGGCTTTTTGCCCAGGATTCCACCCCACCATCCATAAAGAAGGTGAAATCATCGGTATAGGCGCCAAAGCCGACATTCTGCGTCACGATGGCATATTCCTCGCCCAGCCGCACCGCCAGGTCAGTCTCCTGGGGATTGCGGATCTCTAGCTCCTGGTTATCGGGGATGCGGTCATAGCTCAGCATCACATATCCCACATAGATAATGACCACCGCCAGCAGCACCGCCAGCAGAATCAAAAGCGCTTTCAGCAGTTTTCTCATGTTTCTTCTCCTCCCCACTTTCGCGGTTTGTTTTACAGCAGCTCCAACAAATCCTCTTCCTCCAGCGGCTCCGCCTTGGCCGTGTCATTTTCCCGGTAGCCGGTCATAATGACCCTAAACAGCTCCTTGGTGGAAGGCGGCGTATAGCTGATGGCGTTGGCGCCGGCCTCTATCGTCCGCAGGATGGATTCTTCGGTGGGGCCGCCGGTAGCGATGATGGGCACCTTGGGAAATTTCTCCCGGATCTTCCGCACCACCCCGGCGGTACGCTCGGCAGCGGAAACATTGAGTACCGAAGCACCGGCCGCCAGTCTTGCCGCGATATCATAATTTTCACTGGTCACGGTGGCGATGATGGGGATATCCACCACCTTTTTCATCGTTTCCACCGTCTGGTTGCGCATGGGTGCGTTCACCACCACACCAAAGGCGCCCTGCGCCTCGGCATCCTTGGCCAGCATCACGCTGCGTATGCCGTCGGTAACGCCGCCGCCCACCCCGCACACCACGGGGATGGAGGAAGCGGAAATGATGGCATCCATAATGACCTGCTGCGGTGTAAAGGGGTAAACCGCCAGCACCGCATCGGCATTACAGTTGCGGATGATGGCAATATCGGTGGTGAAGATCAGCGACTTCATCCGTCTGCCCATAATGATGATCCCACTGGCTCGGCGGATGACCGAGGGCAGGGCAAGGCTGTTATGATCCCGCAGCGCACTGTGGATAAAGGCTGGGGGCTGTCTATGTTCTTTCTGGCTCATGGGGTTCCTCCTTTGGGGTTGGGGTCGCTGGGTTTATATTTTATTTATTATACCATATTATCCAATAAAAAGAAAGCCCGGAGGGTGGCATCTCTCCGGGCATCTTCCGCTATTTGTGATAATTTTCCGTTAAGACTCAGCTTAATAGAAAGTGGCAACCTCCTGCTCCGGTTCCTCAGCCGGGATGCAGGCGCTGACCGCCAGCACCGGGCCGCGCTTGCCGTACACAGTGCTGTACTGGATATTCACATTGGCTGTCACGGTATACCAGCCGCCATTTTCCAGCTTTTCAGGGCTATATCCCGTGCAGGCCAGCCCCATAAAGGTGATATCCTCCACGCAGCAGGTCATCACATGCCGCCCGCACACAAAGCAGTTTTTCAGGCTGCGGTGCTTGGTCACCACACGCCCCTTAAAGCGCACCGTCTTGCCCTGGTACTTTTCCATCTCTTCGGTCAGGTCACGGTACCACACGGCAAAGTCCGCATCGGCGATCTCAATGATCGGGGCCTCAATATCAAAGGGCAGCGGGTCCTCTATCTCATCATAGTCAAAGTTGCCGTCCACATAGTCATAGCCTATTTCGGTCCGGCGGCTCACGCCCCGCACCACCTTGTGGATCTCCATTTTATCGGCGCCCACCGGGGCCCGGTTCAGCAACACCATCTCACAGCTGGTCAGCTTATCCACCATCAGGCTGCGCATATTTGTGTTGTAACTCAGGAAGGTATTGTAATCCGCTATCATCACTTCCTGGTAGATCATCCAGCCCTGCGGCATCTGCTCGTACAGGCGCTGCAGCTGCCACATGCCGTTATATTCTATCACTACCCGGTCCACCCGGTGGATCTTCTGCCACTCGCCCAGCTTGGCGGTGGTCAGCTCCTCCTCGCTTTCGATGGGCAGGATATGCACATTCTTCATCAGCGGGTGAGAAAGATCGTATTCCTCCTCGCCCTCCTCGCACAGCACCAGCAGGGTGTGCTCCCCGGCATTGAATTTCTTATCCTCCAGCGTTTCCCGGATAAAGCGGGTCTTTCCCCCCTCCAAAAAGCCGGTAAACAGGTAAACCGGGATTTCAACAGCTTTTGCCATTCGTCAGTCCTCCGTTTTTCAGTTCAGGTGGAACAGCGAAGTCAAGGCGTCCTCCTTCAGCTCGGCGCCGATGACGCACAGCCGACCGGTGACACCAGCAGCGCCATTACGGATCTCCACCTCACCGGGAACATAGTCAAAGTGCAGCCACTTGCCGTCCGTACCGGCTACAATGCCCTTGGCCCGCAGCACCTGGCCATAATCGCCGGTATCCAGGGCTTCCAGCGCGGCAGCCAGCTCCTGCTTCCCGTAGGGGTGGGCGGTCTCTTTACCCCAGCTGGTAAATACCTCATCGGCATGGTGATGATGGTGATGGTGGTCATGTTCATGGCAGCCGCAGCCGCACTCATCGTCATCCTCATCGTGATGGTGGTGATGCTCATGCTCGTGGTCATGGTCGTGGCAGCCACAGCCGCACTCATCGTCATCCTCGTCGTGATGGTGGTGATGCTCATGCTCGTGGTCATGGTCGTGGCAGCCGCAGCCACACTCATCGTCGTCATGATGATGGTGCTCGTGCTCCTGCTCCTCGGCCAGCTCCTCCAGAGCAGCCGCCAGGGTATCCCGGCGTTCCATGGCCGCCAGCAGCTGCTTGCCGTCCAGTTCGTCCCAAGGGGTCGTCACAATGGTGGCGGTGGGGTTCTTCTCCCGCAGCAGGGCCACACAGGCATCCAGCTTTTCCTGGCTCATCCCGGCAGTCCGGCTCAAAATAATGGCGCTGGCATGCTCCACCTGGTTATTGAAGAACTCACCGAAGTTTCTCATATACATCTTGGCCTTGGTGGCATCCACCACGGTGGTAAAACCGTTCAGCACCACATCGTGCATTTCCAGGTTCTGCACCGCCCGGATGACATCGCTGAGTTTGCCCACACCAGAGGGTTCAATGAGGATACGGTCGGGGTGATAGGTATCCATCACCTGCCGCAGCGCCTTGCCGAAATCGCCCACCAAACTGCAGCAGATGCAGCCGCTGTTCATTTCGGTAATGTTAATACCCGCTTCCTGCAAAAAACCACCGTCAATGCCGATCTCGCCAAACTCATTTTCAATGAGGACGAGCTGTTCGCCGGTATAGGCCTCAGCGATCAGCTTCTTGATGAGGGTCGTTTTGCCAGCGCCCAAAAAGCCGGAGAAAATATCAATTTTAGTCATAAAAGCATCTTCTTTCCATGAGAATTATTTGCCGATATAGTATTATACTACTTTTGTCAACTTTCTGCAATATCTCAGCACTCCCCATTTCGCATGTCACTTTCCGATAATAAGCACAAATTTTATATGGTTAAAAGGGCCACAGGATATCCCTATCCCATGACCCTCCCCACGCTCTTACTTCTATTGGGGTTATATTTCATCATCTTCGATCTTTTCCTCGGGCAAAACGATCCCCTGTGCGGCGAAGTACTCCAAAAGAAAATCAACAAATTCCTGTAGAGCTGAAGAATGTGGAAGATTTTTATTCCAAACGGCTTTTACTGCACAGTTCTGTGGCGGATTAAATGGCAGTACTGCAACATCATCCCAGTCCCTCACAAAATCCTGTGGAAGTAATGCACATAGTATACCTTTGGACACCGCTTCCCTAATAAGGGAGCTGGTGTTGGTGCACAAGCGGATCTGCAGCGGCCAATCTACCGGCAGCTTACTGTTCAGCACTGCAATAGGGCGCTGACGGATATCCAGGAAAGTCACTGAATCCTGCTGTGCCAGCGGATCATTTAATGAAGTGCAAAAAATGTTTGCTGTTGGATAGATATCAATGGATTCCATTGTATTAAAACGCTCTTTAATATCTAAAGGAGTCAATACAATATCTATACTGCCATCATTTAACCTTTTAATTGCATCGTAACTGGAAATCTCCAGCACAGAGAGTTTAATGTGTGGGTGCCTTTTCTTAAGCGCTTCATATATCTCCAGCGGGAAAACATTCCAGCAGGAAATTGCAAGACCCACCGTTAAGGAATGGTTTTCTCCTGTTTCCTTGAGGCTGCTGATTTGTGCCAATAGCGCCGAATAAAACCCCTTAAATTGCAAAAGCAAGTTACGGAGAGTCTTTCCATATTCGGTCAGCTCCATACCATTTCGCCCACGCACAAACAACTGAATGTCCAATTCATCTTCCAGTTCTTGTATCGCTCGCGAAATCACCGAGCGGGAAACATATAATTGCTGGGCAGCAGCAGTCACATTCCCTGCTTGACATACCGCTTCGTAAAATTCAATCTGTTTGAGGGTCACTGTCATCAACTCCTAAACTCTTGATAATCTTCTGCGGGTGATTAACGATGAAATGCAAATACAATATCGCATTCAAATTATAGCACTAATATGGAAGCAGGCGCAAGTATCAACTGTTTTTCCGGAGAGGATCATACACCATAAAGGCTGTAGCCAACAGTGTATATACTCCCATCAGGACATAGATCGGTGTAAACAACTTTTCCCCCGTTATAATTCCCAGCATATTTAAATAATAAGCCGATGCAAACCCGCCTAAATTGCTTACGCCTGTTGCAATTGCGATCGCAAGAGAAGATTGGTTGGGCGAAATATACATTCCCAATATGGCATAAGCTGATGTGATCAACAAAACGGAGGTCATTCCCATTATAGCAGATCCAATCATTAGAATTTCCGTCTGTTTTGCAAAGCCTAATATACCAGCACCTGCAGCGGCAATAAAGTATCCAAATACAAGAGTAAGCCGTTTTAGCTTATAAAAAATCTTTCCAAAGAAAAACCCAATGAGACAACCACTGGCACTATAAAGAGAAAGTGCTGTCGCTGCCACGGTGGCGCCTCCGGCATGGCGATGTTCAAACAACAATGAGATATTCATCAGGATAGGATAACTAACCAGCTGCTGCAGAAATAGCAGAAAAGCAGTAAGGGCGGTTGCGATCCTGCCTCGATGATCAAATCCTGCCGATTTAAGTAGTGAATGCCGATAACCGTTTGGTACCTCTGCTGTTACTGTCGGAGCACAGCAGCTTTCTTCCGGCTCTGGTTGGAACACCAAAAGAAGCAGGCTGAATAAACCGAGTAGATGCGCTAAAAAAGTATAGTTCCATCCATACTCTGCCAACGAGCCAGCCACCATCTGTAAAAGAACTCCCCCGAAATTACTGATAAGATTACCATAACCCAGCATATCGGCTTGTTCTTTTCCGGTATAGTACTGCATAACAAGCGCATTTCCCAATGAGGCACGCAGACCTACTCCAATGCCAAAAACGGCACGGCAAACCAACAATACTGTAAAGCTTTCAGTTAAAAAGAACGGTGCGATACCGCCTATCAAAAACAGAAGGATCCCTACAAGAGAGATCGTCCTATAACGAATCTTTTTGCCGGCAACGGCGCCTGCCCACAGGGTAGTCGGAACGATAAATAATGTAGGTAGCGTAGAAATCAGCGCATAATTATTTGACGGAAATTGTGCAGCCAGTTTAGCCATCGCAGGAGAAACCGTTGCAACCCCCATTGATGTAAAAAAAATCGCAAGCAGTGAGATCGACTGTAATGGTGAAAGAACCCCTTTTTTTGTAAAAACAAACATATATACTTTACCTTCAGTAGATTTGATTAAATAGTGGTACCGAATATACTAATAGGGAAAAGCCCATGCATCAGCCGTAGGCTTTTCCCTATTGTATTCTATTGGGTCATCGTTCACATCTGCCGCAATTATCGCAGTAGCCCTTTGTCTTGCAAGCTGGCAGGTGTAGTATTTCATAGAAGTCTTCAGCAGAAAGGCCCGGCGTTCCGCCGTCAGAAACACCTTTTGAAGTCGGCTCCTTGGGCTTTTTTTCGTCATGGTCAGTCATGATGACACCTCATTTCATGTGAAATCTTCTATAAAAATGATACAATCGACCATCCACTGCTACAAATCGCAAACGAAGATGCGTGCAATCAGTGCTGCGGTGTAGCCTTGATCAAATTAGGATTGAGCTGCGCATCGCCGCCACCCTTAATGCTCTTGCTGTCGGAATCAACGATTTCTCCCTGATTCGCACCAAATTGGCGCACTCCGGAGAGATACCCTGCTTTTTCACGGGCATTTTTGGCAAGCTGGGTATAAAGACCGTATTCATGATCAACAACATTCTGCATGTAGGAAGGATCCGTATATGGGTTGCGGGGCAGCGGGACATCTTGATCGCGTGCCAAAATATCCTGAACCTTCTTGATGTTGACCTTATGCGCAGTGGTTCCATCTGCAATGGCAACGGCAGCAGCTACACCTGCGGCTTGTCCGGTGCCGACACACTGCGGAATCAAATTGACATAGTCGATCCCAATTTCATCAGCAGAGATATGGCGTCCGGGGCAAAGCAGATTCTCGGTCTTTTTGGGCAGAATCGCACGGTAAGGAATCTCGATGGGGCAGTTATCATTGATAAAGCTGATGGTGGAGTGCCATGCAATAACATCCTCGTGCTCCTGCGGGAATGCAAAATCATTCGGGGTAATGACATATTCGCCGTCCAGACGATAGGAGCAACGGGTGCCCAACTGAGGCGCAATATCATAAAGGAACGCGTTGCGGAATGCAACGGGACAAGCCTTACGCAGATACTCCAACGCATTGCGCATGGTATCACGGGTCTCCATTTCAGTCTCGGTCGCATCCTTCAGGTTTGAACAGTCACGTTCAGGGTGCCAGTTGTTGATCCAGCACACATCATTGGTAGGACCGGGCAGCGGCGCCGCACGGAACCCGCAGACTTTGGAGAAGCCCTCATGCAAAGCAGCCGCGGCAGCATGATTGGTTTTTTTCCATTCGCAGAAAAGATCCCAATTGCAACCGCCGATACGCCAAACCAGCGCAGTAGTGGCACAGCGGGTCAGCTTATCTGCCAATCCGAAGTAAGGACAACCGGTCTGGCGGAAAATATCGCCGTCTCCGGTGGCGTCGATCACGATCTTCGCCAGTACAGCCTTGCGGCCCTCCTTACTTTCAAAATACACGCCCTTGATGGTGTCGCCATCCATAATAGGACGAGTCCCCCAAGAATGGCACATCACATGGATGGAATCCTTGTGCTCCAGCAGCATCTTGTCCATTTCGATTTTCAACTGGTTTGGCTCAAAATACACAGATCGAACCAGCCGTTCTGGCAGCTTCGCATTGGTACTAAAGCAATCGTGAATGTTCTTCCATGCATTGACAAGGACCGGATCCTCACAACCGATCTCATCGCCGGAGGGTCCAAGAACAGCACCCGGAATGCTTTCCATACGGGTGAACCATTCCTCCTGAAGCCCACGGACATACTGTTTGTTATAGAAAGAAAGGCGAGGAACCATAATAACATAGCCGCCGGTAACATCACCGCCCATGTAGCCGTAACGCTCCATAAGGACAATGTTTTTACAACCTGCACGGGCTGCCGCTACTGCGGCAGAATGACCAGCTGCACCGCCGCCAACAACAAGAAGATCACATTCGGTATAAACCGGAATTTCTCTCTCACCTTCAAATACAGTTTTTTCTTTTTCGCTCATATAAGGTTTCCTTTCAATAAAGAGGGGCTTTTTTTAGCTGGAGTGGGCCAATGCCTTATCGACCCACTCCATCGAGCTATGTTGAGCTATAATAATTACAGAATGTAGGTAAATGCCATACCGCAGATGTAGCAAATAACCATGAACAGGACTGTCGTTTGAACGCCCTTTGTCCAAACAAACTTCGGGGTAATCTCGGGGCGGCCAAGAATAAAGGCTGCGTTGGTGGAAGCTGCAACGGTCCAGAAAGCATAGCCGGAGCAGATATTCGATATAATCAGGATAACGTCGGGGTTGATTCCGGTGGTTGCAGCCAGACTGCAGACAAATGGTGTACCATTGAGCGCATATCCGAACCCTACATTGTGTGGGGAACGGTATTCGTTCAAACCAAAAGACACTCCTTACCTTAATCGGTAGGGAGTGTCTTTTTTTATTCTTCGCCGGAATACCCGTTCGCTCTGGCGCATTTCAGCGCACCTAAGATCATCTTGTCCTGAGCCAGAGTTCGTTCTTTCAGCTCATAGAGTGGAGTGCGGCGATGATCGTCCCATTCAATGAGCTGCTTTTTGTCGTGAACGACTTGACCCTCATAGAGATTGATAACCTTGTCGAGCGTGATTTCTTTCAGCACTTGCATTTTCTCACCCCTGAGCGTCCTCGTCTGAGGTTTCTTTTGACTTGACCTTAATGCCGTACAGAATGGCGAGTTCGGCAGTCCAAGCCGCAAACCAGCCGACCGTCAATTCTGTGTCAACCGTATGACCGCAGGCGTTCAAAATCAGCACCACAATGGCATACCAAGTCAGATTGAAGATGGACAAGATCGTGAACTTCGTGCGCTTTCTCATTCTTTTCTTCTTCGGCTTAGGTTGCACTCGTTTACCACCCATAGGAAGCCCTCTCAGCGGCTCAGAAAGCGTTCATGCACGAAGCCAGTATAATTTGCCCTTTTGTGCGAGAAAGCCACATAGAGCCATTTAACGCCGTTTACAACGGTGTAGTAGCCGTAGTTCTTGACGGTGGTTCCCTTGGGAATTGTCACCAGCACTCTACTGTCCGTCCCGGCAGCGTCACGGACATTCAGGCCAGCACCAGCGGTCACGGTATAAATACCTGCCACGGCCTTATTGAAAGACCGTGCGACACCCTTGGCCTTGACCTCAGTGGTAGGAACGGGTTTGACCGTTTCGGGCTGTGCGGGAGTCACAGTTTTGTCATAGACCACATAGGGGAGGTGTCCGTGCTTCTTCCACATACGGGTATTGTACCCGTTTTTCTTCCCGATGTTACCGACAGCGGTGATCTGCACATTGTTCGCCCAACGAGGGGAACACTCGACCGCCAGACCGTTTCCGATATACACGCCGATGTGTCCCGTAGTCCACACCACTTCGCCGGGGTCAACCTTGTCCCACCCGGAAGCCGTAGCGTCCTTGCACCTTTTAATCATGGTGTCAGCGCCCTCGTCAGGTACGCCGTTGGTGGCGTACTTCGCACCGCCGTAAGACTTGGTTTTATCACCAGTCCAGCCCCACAAAACGGCTTTGATAAGGTTCACACAGTCAAAGCCGAAGGTGTCAGGGGTCGCCGCCATAATCATAGAGGTACGAGCTGCCGCCATGTTGTAGGGGTGGTTCTTGATATACCGAGACTTGTTTGTGTCGGTTAGCGGCGCACCAAAGCACCCCATGACATACAGGGTCTTATAGTGCTTGGCAATATCAACGACCTTGGCGACCAGTTCACTTGATTTCATCATAGCTCTTGTCCTCCTTGGTAGCGTCCAAAATGGCCTTGAACTTCGTAAATGCTTCTGCGATGTACTTGCAGGACACCATGAGTACCGCACCAATAATCACCAAATTGCTGAAAATATCCACATACTCAGTCGGAATTTCCCACCCGACCATATCCGCAAACAGCGGCAGCGTGGTAATAGCCACACACAACAGGGTCAGACCGCAGACAAAAGCGGTGATCTTCAAGCCGGAGTTTATCAGCTTTTCCTTGCTGAACGGTTCCAGCAGGACTTTGATGTTGTAATACAGAGAAAAGGATACATTGGAAAGGTAGGCACACAGAAAAATCAGCATAGCCCAGCCGATGTTCGTCAGGTTGTGCAAAATGGTTTCGAGCATAATTTTTACCTCCAATTTTTAATTTAGGTGAGTTAGGTGAGTAATCGGGCGTTTTTCCTATAAACTCCCTCTTATACACGCATACTAAGAGAAAGTTATAGGGATTTTGACCCGATTACTCACCTTTTTCACCTTACTTTCGGGTCATGCAGGCTTGTGAAAGCCCTCCAAGTCCTCGATACGGTGGTTGATGACCTTGATCTGTTCTTCAACCACAGGTACACGCCTTGCAAAATTGTTGTGTTCCCGCACTTCACGGGTCAGTTCGTTCAACTTGGTTTCGATGACCGCCTGCTGCTTGTCCAGTTTTGCGTCAACCTTACTGGCAGACTTGCCGGACGAGTAGATGATACCAAGCAGGCTCAGACCACCCGTGATAATAGCGACCAGAATTGCGTCACTCATGTCCTGCCCCCTTTTTTACTTGCCGGTGTATTCTTCCCAGCCAGCGGGATAAGCGTCCGGGGAATACACATTTCCGTCAATCAGACTGCGGTACAGCTTGTCGTTGTAACTTACAATGTCGCCCTTATTGTAAGTGTCATGAGCGCCGGTGGGCTGAGTCCACACGGGATAGCCGGAAGGGGTCAGGCCAATCGGCGTGTAGAGAGAGGGAAGTGTGTCAGGCTTCCAATCTGCTTGAGAAGTGTGCGCCTGTACTACCTTGTAGAGCTGCGGGTCGCCTACACCGTTCACGCCGTAGGTGAAATAATCACCAACAGCATAGGCATGATCGACCTGATAGGGGTCGTAGATGGTTGCAATCATCATCGCAGAGTCTTCGTCAAGGCTTTTGGCGAACATCTGAACAGCCTTACGGAACTGCTCAGAATTACGAAGGTCGTTCGGGTCAGTCAGCAGAGCGGTCAGACTGGAAGCGTAAACGCCATCGTCCACTTCTTCGACCGAAACCGTTTCAGCACCGTCCAGTTCGGGGTGTCCGTTGACATGGTACACGATGCCGTTCAAGGCAATACCCTGTGCATTGTCCTCGACCGTCAGGCCGTAGCAGCCGTTTTCCTGCATACATACCCAAGTTAGATTGCTTACAATGCCGAGAACTGCGTCCTTCTTGATGATTTTATACATGGCTTTTCCAACCTTTCTCGTCCGGGTAGAACCCGTACAATGATTTGAAATACTGATTGGTGCGCTGCCGCACCTTGAAGCTGTGACCTCGCTTCATGTGACCGTTGTAGGAGTCCACGGAACACCGAATGTCAGCCAAGGTCATTTCGCCCCGGTCGAGCTTTCCTCGGAAAGCCCTGAGCTTGTGTCGAACGATTTTTGTTGAGTCCTTGTTCATCTTCCGAACAACCTTGCCGGTCGGTGTGATGATGAACCTCGTTTTCAACCAGCGGTAATAATCTCTGAGAGGAATGACCCTCGTCTTCTTCAAGTTCAATTCCAGACCGCACTTCTCGCAGATGATCTTTAACCCGCCCATACAGAGATACAGGTCATCAATGTCAGGGCTGATTGCCACACCATCGTCCATGTATCGCTCATAGGCTTTGATACGGCAGACCTCTTTGAAATAGTGGTCAATCATATTGGGAAGCATGAGGGCGTTTGTCTGAGATACCTGACTGCCAAGACCCAAGCCCACAGAACCGAAGTCCGTAATAAAGCTGTTCGCAAGCTCCCTGATTTTCGGGTCATGAAGTCTGCGGTCGGCTTCACGGAACAGCGGCTCGTGTGGAGCTGAGTCAAAGAAGCTGTGAAAATCGTAAAGCAGAACCCCTCCTTCCAGACCGTACTTCCTGTAATGCCGTTGAAGGTAACAGGTCATACGGCGCAGGGCGAAGTCCATACCTCGGTGTTTCAAGCTGGCTGAGTTGTCATAGATGAAACAGGCCGAATAGATGGGAACCAAGCAGTAATCACACAGACACTTTTGAACCGCTCGTTCCGTGATATGGACTGATCGGATATACCGCTTCTTCCCTCGCTCCATGATGGTGAAAGCGTGAAAACCACGGTGCTTGAAGGTTCCGTTTTGAAGTTCACGATGGGTCTTTGCGATAATCGGAATGATATTGCCGATATACCGCTGAGTTGAGTTTTTCCAGTAGACACCCTTACAGCATTTCTTCCCGGAAAGGTAAAGGTGTCTGAACGAAAAGACTTCATCGAAATCACCACACTCTTTGCTTCGCCGCAGACGAGCTTCGTCCCGCTTGGCTTTCCTGCGCTGATAACGGGCTTCTCTCCGTTCTTCACTTGTCATAGAAGGTTCCCCTCCGTACAGTCTTATTGTCGGGTACGGGTTCTAACTGCTTGTAGTACCAGCCATGAAATGAGCTACCGTACAATCGCTCACCATGCAAGAAGCGTCCGGCTGACTACATCGGACGGGGTGTTTTGGCTTGGTAGCCGGGAACAAGCCCTCCCTCTGCAAAAGGTACTGATTTCGCCCAAAGGGGTTACTACGACTGACCTATGCGAAGTTGCAGAGTCCGAAGGACACGCCATTGGAGTTGCTGGCGTTGTTATTGTTGGCGTTGCCGTTGTTGTTCACATTACAGAAGTTGTTGGTGTTGCCGGAATTAGGAGAACGCTCCCACCAGTTGTTCGCAGAAACGGTAACAATTACAGGGCTTGACCCAATGAAAAACTCATGCCGGGAGGTCTTTATACCTCTCGTGGTCAGCTTTCCGAACCTTGGAGATAAGCTGTGCTTCGTCCGTGATGTACTCTCCAAATTCCTTCATGGCGTGGTCAATCCACGGACATTTTTCAGGGTTTTGGAGAATAGCGTCATAGAGCAAAGTCAGCTTCGGGCTGAGATTTTGAAGGGCGATGTTGGCGTTAATCAGGTGATCTCGCCGCATTTGCGCTTCATGCTGATTGTGCGGGTAGATGTTGTTCGCCGCTCGGACTTCCTCATGAACCGTGGAAGCCAGTTCGAAGATACGGTTTGTCAGCAGAGGTGCGTATCTTTTAGGAGCCTTGGTGCAGACAGAGAAAGCGTGAAGCTCTAACCGTCTGGCGGTTTCGATGAACTGCATGGAGCTTTCGCCACGCATAGCTTTGATGACTGACACGCCAACATTCCTTTCTTACACCGCCCCTGACGGGGCGGGATTGGTGTTGATGAAACCGGGGATTAAACGCAGAAGCCGAAGGACACGCCAAAGGAGTAGCTGGCGGCGTTACCGTCGGCGATGCCGTTGCTGTACACACTACAGAAGGAGTTGGCGTTGCCGGAAAAAGGAGAACGCTCCCACCAGTAGTTCGCAGAACCATTGACCTTTTTGACCTTGCTGTTTCCGGCTTTGTAATACGCATATTGAGTACCTTCGCCGGGTACAGAATAAGTTGTAGTGCCGAAGATTTCTACTTCGGACAAAAGAAACAGCTTGTCGTGGGTGGTCTGCGTTCCAGACGTAGACCCGCCGCCTGTGCCAGACCGCTTGTTTACAGACTTCAAAACATTCTTCAAAGCGGTAGGAAGCTGGTTCAGCAGTGTTGCCATTGTGGAGGTACGCATGGTGGAACCATTCCAACCACCGCTATTTGTATTGGAGCCATTCATAGAATAGGTCGTGTTCAAACAATCGACCATCTGGAAAGTGATACCAGCTTTGGTACGAGTTCCGTCCTTGGTAGTCAAGTCATCGTGGTCAAAACCGATGATCTGGAACTGGTAGTTGACCCCATTAACGGCAACCGTTTTGGTGTCGCCTACCTTCCAATAATCTTGTGCCTTTCCCAATTTAGACACGATTGCGATGTTGTCCCAAGTGGTATCGTTCAAAGTGTCGCCCACTACAAAGGGGTAAATATACACGATACCGATGACTTCCAGCGTATAAACTCTGGTCTTCTGACTACCGTTGAAAACATACACGATAGTCCAGTCACCCAGCTCGGTCGGATAAAGCACGGCATAACCATTCGATTGTGCCGTTGCGGTCAGCGTTTTACCCCCCTTGCTCATGGTAACGGTTGTACCGCTGTCTGCCATGACATGAACTTCGGCGGGAGAACCCTTCTGGCTCAGAGCATACAGAGCGTCATTCACCGTGGGGTCGCTGCCGCTCAGTTCCAGTGCCGATTTGGTGGTGTCGGACAGCAGATTTGCCTTGTTCATGGCTGTGCCGACCACATCACAGCCTGCGGCGTTCAGACCAATGTCGAGGGTGGCGGTTCCGGCGAGAAGTTGTGTGCGCCATTCCTCGAAGGTTGCAGGCATATCGGTAGGAGCCTTGATAGAACGGGACTTACCGTTGCCCTTGATGACAGTATCTTTCATGAAATTTCCTCCTTACTCTCCGCAGTTATACAGGCCAACATGGGCGAAAGCGTCCACCGTGCGGTCGATCTTGGAATACAGCTCGGTTTCTACCTCGGTCAGTGTTGTGTCGATGACATACAGGAGATATTCAATGTTGTTTGCCGTGGAAAAAGTGAGATTGTCCAGACTGCTCGGAACCAGCGGTGCGTCCGGGGGAAGCGTGAGCTGCTTTCGTAGAACCGTCAGGTTGTTCAAGTAGGCTTTCACGAGAGATTGGGTGGGCGTATCACCCATCGCCCAATTCGTCTTTGCCGCAACCACCACTGAGGAAGGGTCATACGGAACTTGATAGATCGGGTCATCAGCGACTCCTTTCTCCGCTCGGTATGCCGCCAACTGTCCGGGGAGAGAAGTCATGCGGTTGGCGATATAGGCTACCGCCTGCCCTACACGGTTCATGTCCCCGTAATTGTAAGCACCCTTCATACCAGCCATGTACTCGGCCTTTTCCTCAGCGGAAAGACTCGAAAGCCCTTCCGTGAGGATTTTGTTTTTCAGGGTAAAAACCCTGTCTACATCGGCCTGTGTGCGGTCGTAGACGAGATTATCAATAATACTCATATCAGACCTTTCACCTTCAACTTTCCGCTCAGAGAGCCGTTAAATGTGATCTCGTCCACCAAGATCAATGCGTCCATTTCATCGGTATAGAGCGTCTGCAAGCCAATCACATCGCCCACTTCCAACTCAGGATTGCCACGGTATTTTGTCTGATAGGTGTTCTGCATTTGCAGATACTTTTTCACCTGATCGGCAAGAGCGGCGCACATCGTATCGTTGGTGATAAGGGGGTTTTCCTCCTTGTCGATTTCTCCATCGAGAGCTACGGGATAGGAAACGACCACCGAGTTCTCAGACAGAGTTTTACCGGTAACAACTACGGTTTTAGTGCCGGAGGATAACACCAAATCCGCAGCTCTGGCGTAAATGTTGGAGGATACCAACGAGCCGCCAGAAACAGAGATAGAAACATCTTGTGCAAGACCAGAGAACTCGACATGAAGCTGAGTTTCGGTGGTCGTTCCCTCGAAAAGTTTGGTGGTATCATTTGCCGCCGTGTACGCATACTTAGCGACAGACACCGCTTTAAGCTGGTCGATCTTTGCGATGGATTGGGAGTCCTTATCAATCGAGTCAAAGTCCAGTGTGAAGTCCGTTTCACGATAGTAGAGCTTGCCCACCCGCATACGGCGGTACGGCAGGCCACCGTCCATCGTCACCTCAATTTTGGTGCAGTCAATCGCCGCTTCGCTGTTGACAAACACCTCCGCAGAAGTAATACCCTTCACAGTCTGCGTGTCCAGCAGCTTCGTCCCGGCATAATACTTCACCTGAATAGAGGTGGGGTACTCGTCCAAGGGGGTATCAAAGCGGAGAGCTAACACGGGAAGGTCGTGAGAAACATCAAAGGTCTTGGTGAAGGTCGGCTTCGTGGTATAAGTGCCATCTGCCGCAGTCATCGCTTCACTGATAAACCCTCGGCCGGAGGGGTCGGTGTCTTCAACAATGACCTGATCTCCACCGTCCAGTGTCCAGCGGTTCAGTTCCAACGCCGCATAGGTGTTACCGACCTTATTGCCACGGTCAACAGTGTCCCACTCGCTGTACCACAGATGACCGTTATCCGCCCATACGCCGCTGTAAATACCAACCACAGTCACGCCAAAAGGCTTGATGTGAATGATATTGTCATCGTCTGTAAACAGGCGGCAGCGGCAGGCGTGAGCGATCAGTTGCAGACAGTTCATGTGCGAGTCAATGGGGAGCGCCGCCGTAGTGAACATCTGCTTCAAGGTTGGGTCAATCACCCAAGGGTGCGTACCCTGCGCTGTCAGCGTCAGGTCTGCGTCCAAAAGCACTTCCTCAGCCATGTCATAGAAGTTTTTGGAACCGAGCTTACTCTTGTAAAAGGTTCCGGTCATACTTCCAACCAGACCTGTCCCCGTAAAGGTGGCCTGATTTTTGGCAGCTTTCGGTTTGCTGTTCAGCACATACTTGTCCGCTTTCAGCCACTCGACCTTGCCCGTGGGAAGCATATAACCGTATCGGAGAGAAATCGGTGACTTCTTATCCAGATAGGCATAAATGCCTTTCGGGTTATCCGGGTCATAATTGTGTTCGTAGTCCAAAAGAACGAACTGCATGGTTTCCTGCGGCAGTCTGCGGGAGAGCGGGTCTACATCGTGAGACTCCTTGATGGAAACAATGTCATCATTTCCAAATTTCTTCTGCACACCGTAGAGAACCTGTTGCAACCGAGGTCGACGGTACGGAAGGGTGTTCCCCATTGTCAACACGATCTTGTCACAAGAAGCGACCTTTGTGTTGATGACCAACTCTGTTCCCTCTACGGGAAGGGTCAGACTTTCCAGCACCGTCCCATTCAGGTAGAAATCAACCGTCACGGTGTCAGGCCATTCCTGATAGCGAGTGTCAAAAGTCAGGGTGATACCGGGGAAGGTATGAGGATTGCTGAAAGCACGAGTCAGCACCGCAGGGGTGGTAAACTTGCCCTCAGCATTACTCATGTGGCTCGAAACAAAACCGTCATACATCGTCCCGGAAGAAGGAACGATGACCGTATTCCCGTCCAGCGCCCACCGGTTCAGCTCCAACGCCGCATAGGACTCCTGATAATCATATCCGTAGTCCAGCGTGTCGAACTCAGAATAGCTCTGCGCCCCGTTGCTGACCCAATTACCGTCTGTTGCCGCCGCTGTGTCCACCTGAGAGAAGGTGATCTCCACAAAGGACTGCTCACGGAGCAAAGATTTCATCGACAGCTTGTAAGCGTTGCTTACCTGTTTCACGGCTACACCTCCTTAGAACGGTTCGCCGCAGTCAATGATGTTGACTTTGCAGTTGATGTAGTCCGCAGGAAGCCCCGTGTTCGGGTCAAGATGGTACGGGGTCGCCGTGCGGTCGCCGGGGTACATCTTTCGAGTTGTCCAGCGGTTGTTTACCATGTCAGGATAAGTGACCGTCACAAAGAAGTTCTTGTCAAAAATCTGCAACATGGTAGACCACTGTTCCGCTGTCAAGTAGCCCCAAAAGAGATTGTTGAGTTTCTGTTGATCTCTGCCGACCTTCTGGCCTACCACAACGCCGTTGGCATTTCTGGCAGAGTCTACGATGGTGGCAGACAGCAGCTCTAAGCCCCTGCGGGGCTGAGGAAACTTTGTGCCATTGATTGTAATGAAACTTTGCATTTCCTCAGCCCTCCTTAGTAGGCATTACTGAAAGCGCCGGTATTCACACGAACACCTCTGGCTCGGTTATAACGGTCATAAGACTCACCGATCTGATTGTCACCAATATTCACGGAGAAGTCCTTTTCCTCAACGACATTCAGCAGGGCGTAGATAGCGGCAATCACGCCGTCATTGGCAACAGATACGCCAGCGGAGATACCCTCAACGATCTGGTCATTGTTGGCAACCGCCGTTCTGCGCCCCATCGCACCGACCATTTCCGCACCCGCTTCACGGGCGATAAAGAGCTGTCCTTCGTTCGGGAAGCCGCCGTCTTCAAAGAACGGAATATGCGGAATATCCACTAATCGAATATCAAACGCCGGAATAAGCGTGATACCCATAACAGACAGACCGTTGAACTGGATGTGAAACATATCATTGATTGCGTCAATGACACCGTTCACAAGTCCAATGATGGAGTTCGCCATCTGTCGCACAAAGCGAGTAATGGGGTTATCGTCCAGCGTCCATGCCGCATACGACAGGGACAGCCCCGCCGCCAGTACCGCCAGACCAAGACCAACACCCGCACCGCTCAGGCACAGCAGGACACCGAGAACGATCAATGCGCCGCTGAGAATACCCGTGATGACCGATACGACTTTCTTAATGGAATTAACCACAAAATCCCAATTCAGGGTAGCAACAGCGCCAAGGCTCAATGCGCCAGCCGCCATCAGGCCAAGGCCGAGAGGAAGGGCGACTCCGCTCAGAGCAAGGATAGCGCCGACCGCTAAGAGAGCGCCGCCGACAACGGTGGTAATCATGCTGATCTTCTGCTGAACATTGTCGGAGAGATCATTCCAGTTCGGCATGATAGCCGTACCCATTGTGACCGCACCCGCCGCCAGCAGAGCCAGACCCAACGGGATATTCGCCCCGGAGAATGTCAGTGCCGCACCGATAGCGAGGAACGCCACAGATACGACCGTGGTAATAATGGCAATCACATTCTGGATTTCATCGCTCAGGCCATTCCAGTTGAGAGCCATTACGGAAACCAGAGAAGTAGCACCAATCGCCATCAGCGCAATACCGAGGGGCATACACCCGGAGAAAGCGAGGATAGCACCGAGAGCCAAGGTTGCTCCGCTAACCAGCAATCCTACTCTGGACAAGGGAGAAGCCAGAGCGTCCGGGATACTGTTCCAGTTCAGAGCTGCGGCAGATACAAGCGTGACAGCACCAACAGCCATCAGCGCAATACCCAGCCCGGTTGCGACCCCGGTAAAGGCCAACATAGCGCCTACCGCCAGAGAAGCACCCGCCAGAACTCCCGTTAAGGTGGTCAAAGCGTCAGTGAGGTGTCGGTCACTGTTATGCCAGTTGATAACAGCGGCAGATACAAGGCTTGCCCCGCCCAAGGCCATCAAAGCGATACCAAGAGGAAGGTTCGCCCCGGAGAACGCCATAATTGCGCCAAGAGCCAGCAGGAAGCCGCCGACAACACCTGTAATGAGAGCCAGCGTACTTGCCAGTTCGCTACTCATAGCAGTCCAATTCAGTCCAACGGTAGCCGCAAGGCCGACCGCACCCGCCGCCATCAGGCCGACACCCAGCGGAATATTCACGCCGGTTACGACCAGAATTGCACCTACCGCCAGCATAAAGCCGGAAACAATCGTAGTGATCTCTGCGAGAGTGTCCTCAATCATCTTCTTGATTTCACCAATGCGGGTCTGCACAGCGTCACCAAGGAAATCGTAGGTGGGCAAATCGAAATCAAATCCGCCTGCGCCACCAGCACTCGCCCCGGAACCACTTCCCGTGTTGGGAGCAAAGACATTCAGCTCGTCAAAGCCTGCGGTGTACTGCTTCAACTTCTTGGCGGCACCGGCAGCGTCATCGAGATTATCAGCCAAAGACCCAGCGCCGACAGCAGCGCTATTCACTCCTGAATAGTCCACATCGGTTAGCTTGAACCCTGCAAGGTTGGCAAGGGCATTGGCGATTTCTCGAATGACCTGAACAACAGCGATTGCATAGGGAAGAATTGCGTTCAGTGCGGGAATGAAGATATTACCGATCGCTCGTGCGGCCTGTGTAAGCTGTGCCTGCAAGATACGAAGCTGGTTTGCGGGAGCTTCCAGCGTTCTCGCCATATCACCCTGAGCGGTTGTTACCTGAGTCATAATGGCGTAGTATCTCAGCTCGGCCTTTTCTGCCTGTGTCATGTTTGCAACGCTTTCCTTGATACCAAGGTTCAAAGCGGTCTGCTCCAACCGTGCCTGCGACAAATCGTAGCCCAAGCGCCGCAGAGGTTCCAACTCACCGGAAATACCGGACTGTAACTTCTGCATTGCGTCTTCAATGGAAATATTGAAGAAGGAAGAAATATCGTAGCCGAGCTGTGTCAGGTTTTGGCTCATGAGCTGCGCTCGTTCAGCCGTGTCACCGAAACCGGTCAGCAGCGTGTTAAAAACGCCCTGATTACGGAGCCACTGTGCCGGGTCAATACCCATAACATCGGATACCTTTTCGGCGTAGTTTTGAGCTTCGGCGGCATACTGCCCCAAGGCAACTGTGAACAGGTTCAAGTCTTCTTGGTACTTGTTGGACTCTGTGACCGCCTGTGCGATGAAATGACCGATTTTGCGGAAAGTGATTGCAACAGCAGCGACATTCAACGCTTTCAATCCGCTCGTGAACTTCCCGGTGGTGGAGGTTGCTTTACGGGCAGAAGCGTTGTATTTCTCCGTGTTGGTAATCAGCTTTTGGATTTTGGACGGAAACGCCGAGAAACCGTTGGACACCTTCTGCATTTCATCGGCAAAAGGCTTCATGGCGGCGGCAAGAGCGGTCATCTGCTGTGTGAACTTGTCAATGTCCGCCGCTTCCAAATCCTCGATCACCTTCGGCAGCTTGGAGAGCTGATTGATAAAGGTGGTCATATTTGCCTTACCCAACTCGGAGAGAGGGCGTAAGCCGTTGGCAAGGGAAGTCAGCTTGTCGCCGTCCGTCCATTTCAGGCCAGCGAGAGCGGTGTTGATTGCCGTGAGCTGGTTGGCAATGGAGGAAGAAATCTTCACATTCCCAACCTGACTCAGAGCGGTCAGCGCATTGGTAAGCCGGGTGATCTTCTGCGAAGCGTCACCGCTGTTCAAGCCTTTCAGAGAATTGGAAAGCTCCCGAATACCCTGAGCGGTCTTGCTCAGACCCGTTGCGCCGCCGTTGGTAGCGGTTTTCAAACGATTGAGCGTGTTAATCAGGTTTTGAAGCCCTGCGACCGCCTGCGTACTGTCATTTACGATCTGAAACTCCAACCCCTGAATTTCCACATTGTCAGCCACTTACGCCACCACCTTTCTCTTGAAATTTCTTATTGACCGATACCATAAAGGCTTCCATGTATGCCTTGGCTTGGTCATCGTGTTTTTCTTGAAGCTGCTTCTGCTGTTTCTTATCCTGCCGACTGAACAGCTCATAGGGGCTTTCCCGATACGGTGTGGGCTTGGTTCCCTTCTTGGCGAAAGCACGAAGAACCGGGGCGGCATCAATAAGAGCTTCGTAAAAATAAGCTCCTTGGAGCCAAGCGTCTTGATTTCTCAGGTCTTGCCTGATTTGCGCCGCCTTTCGGTAATACTTCACCAATTCGCAGTCCTGTTCCCAAAACTGCTCATAGGTCATGCCGATGGAAAGATAGTACGGGAAAACCTCATAAAATTTTGGCGTGTAAGCGAGAAGGGGAGCGGGGCGATGGTCGCCGCCGCCCCCCTCACTTCTGGAAGATCGGTCGCTTACCAGCCGGTCTTCCAGCTCAGGTTTCCCTCGTTGCCCTCCTGCTCAGGCTCGTCCAGCAGACTCAGCAGGGGGTCGTTATACATCTCTACCAGAGCGGCAATCAGCTCGTCCTTGTGGTTCATACGAGCGTAAATGCTGTCGATCACATCACGCTTTACGAACCGATGATGGGCAAGGAACGCACCAGCAAACAGAGCCGGAAGCAGGGTCATAGGCTTGCGCTCCACATCGGCAGCAACGAAGCCGTTCTTCTCCATCGCTTCAACGGTCTTGCGGGTGTATTCCAGCGTGTAGGTCACACCGGTAGTAGGGTCATTGATCGTCAACTGCTTTGCCATGATAAATCCTCCTTATCAATACGGCGATTGTTGGTGTCTTAGGTTGCGGAGAAAGCGATGGGAGTGGAAGGAGCGATGGTGATATTCATGTTCACCACTTCGTTCACGCCGCCGCCCACGGGATACACGGACAGCTCACCGTCAAAGCTAAACTTGCCGTTAGAGCCATCGGGAGTAACAGTGCCATCGCTCTCGGTGCCGCCAAACCAGACCGCATAGCTGACCTTCTTGCCTTCCAAAGCCTTGAGGGTCTGGAAATCAGCCAGCGTGTAGTTGGCGGTGAAGGACAGACCATCGAGGGACTGGATACCGGCGATGTAGGTCTGCATATTGTCGCTCAGGGTGGTGGTTTCCAGCATTTCGGGTTCGCCGCCGAGGTCAGGAAACTCCTTAATGTCGATCAGCTTGCTCCACTGTTCACCAGTGTCGGCTTTCTTCATCAGAAAAACCTTGTAGGTGGAAATAGCCATTTCATTTACCTCCTATAAAGAGTGGTTCCGTCCGTTTCAGCCTTGTATCGGGCAACCAGACGGTAAATTGTTGCGTTCTCCAAATTGGGAACCGGGGACAGAGAAATACGCCGGAAATTCTTGGCGTACATGAGATCGTCCACAAACCTCATGATTTTTCGGCAAACGGATTTCTTACCGCCTGCCTTATCGGAGTAGACATTCACCTCGTACATCAGCGTGGCGAACCTCTCCGTATCACCGCTGTCCATGTGAGCTTCCGTGGTGTAGTTATCCTGTTCCACCAAACTCACATAGGGAAAACGGGTAGGGGCGTTGACATACTCGCCGCTGACCAAGATACCGGGAAACTGTGCTCTCAGGGCTTCCGCAATCGGCGTGTAGATTTGACTCTCCACATCAATCATGAAAACACCTCCTTCGCAATTTGGGTAAGCTGGAACTGCAATTCCTTCTTTGTTTCATACATCGGCATATTGGCAGGGTTGCCGTGAGTGATGACCACGAACCCGCCGTTTTTCTTCTCTTTCAGCACTCCGTTCGTGCCGGGTTCGCCGTAATAGCCCCAAGACTGTTGCTTGCCGTGACCTTGACCGTACTCGCCACGCTTCATATTGCGATCTCTGGCTTCCGGGTGGTTATCGGGATAGGTCACGCCTGTGCCGAACTCGATAAATAAAACCGCTTTACCGACTGCCACAATCGCCCTTGCATTTTCACCTCGATATTCCGCAGATACAACAACATCATTTGTGCCATCATAGGCTGCGTCATCGAAACACGCAGAAGCAATTCCAACCCCCATCGCAACTAAGCGTTCAAGGAAAACCGTTGTACGATTTCGAAGCCAAGTTTTGCGATTTTCAACTTCCCGTATCAGCCGCTCAATCCCTCTCCCGGAGAGCGGAACATTGATTGTCTGACTCACGATACCGTCACCTTACTGACCGCATAGGAAATGGAGTTGAGGGACTTGGCGACTCGCTTGACCATGTAATCGTAGAGCGGCTTCCCGTCCTTGTCATACTGCGGCTCCTTGTCGATGAACAGCACGGTATTCTCGTCAATGGGACAGCTCAGGTCATCGGTGACGATCACCTTGTCGTACCCTGCGAAATTACCGAACTGCTCCACCTGAGCGGAGCCGGTCGCCGCCGAGATATTGGCGTTCATCGCCACGGCAGGCTTGTAAACCACCAGTTCCTCGCCGGTTTCGTTGCCGTACTCGTCCTTGGCGGGAACCTTGCTGTCATACAGCAGATACCAGAAGGGCGATTTGTTGCGGTTCAGCGTTCTCATGCACTCAACCTCCCATCACAGCGGCAAAGGGAACAATGTCCCTCAGCAGCGTAGGCGGCACATCGCCGTCTTCATAGGAGCGGGAGATACCGTTCTCACTGTGAGCGGTCTGCCCTTCGGCTCCCCGCTTGTTCAGCAGATACACGGCGATCTCCACCTGAATGTGAGCGTACTGGTCAGGAACAGCGGTCACGGTGAGGTCGAAGGGGTATGCCTTGCGGCACACCTTGTTTCCGGCGATAGAAAGGTAGGTGGAAAGCGTGTCCTCGTCTGTCTCGCCGGTCATGGCTTTCACCATTTTCAACTTCTCAGCGTCCGTCATGCTTTCCACCTTTCCTTTCTAAAATCTCTGTTTTACTCCTGCGCCACTCTTAGCCGCCAGCAACGGCCTTAGTGTTCACAGGGTTGTTTGCGTCATTGGCGATGAAGACGCTGCGGCTGTAAGTGGGAGCGGTAAACTCGGTAGAGATACCGGTAAACTTACCGTGGAACCACTCAGGGCCGTGGTCAAGGCCGATCTGACCAAAGAGCTGATACTTCTCACCAGCGCCGACCTTTGCCAGCGGCTCAAGGAAGAAGTTGCCCTTGCCGGGGACAGGCTGATAAACAGGAGCCAGAACGCTCAGGTTCAGCAGCAGGGCAGTACCGGCAGGCAGGTACTCGCCAAGATACAGGTAGACAACGCCGATGGGCGTGACCACGCTGGACAGGGAGATACCGTTGATGTTACGGGCAGCGGGAACCACGGTCAGACCGTTCTGAACAGCGTCAGCGTTGATCTGGAACATGGTCACAGCGTCACACCACAGGCACAGGCCATCGGTGGGAGCGTAAGCGCCGTAAATCTTCTTCACCATGTCGGCAATATCCCACAGGCCGAGGGGCTTGGAAGCCATCACCGTAGTGTTGGAAGTGATTGCGGGAACCAGACCACGGGTCTTGTTGATCTTGGTGTCATCAGTGGCCTTGTTGTAGACACCGTTAATGAAGGTGTACTCAATGTCGGCATTGACCTTCATCATCTTGGCGGCAACCTGAAAGTCCAGCTCGTTCATGGGGTTGGCCTGCTGACCCGCCACATTGATACCGCTCAGAGTACCCATGTTAGACATCTTCCCGTAGGAAATGCCCACAGACTCCTGAAAGATCTGAGTCACATTGGTCTTCTGCGCACGGGTCACAACGGTAGCGTCAGGGGCGGTCAGAGAAGCACTCTCGCTGATAGCAGGCTGAGCGCCGCCGCCAGAGGTGAACTCCTGACCGGTCACGAACTCAACATGGTTCGTGGTCTTGGCACGACCGCCGATGATAGAACTCAAAGGGGTGCGAGTGTTGCCCTTGTTAAAGAGCATACCGGAGTAATTGAGTACTCCGAAACTCATAGCAAACTGATCTGCCATAGTAAAAACTCTCCTTTACTCTTTTTTCGCCTGCGCTTCCGCTTCGGCTTGCAGGCGGGTGTAGTAAGCAACGGCGGCAAAATCACCGTTTGTCCGTGCTTCCTCGATTTTCTTGGCGTAATCCATCTCGTCAGTACCGCCACCGGCACCGGGAGTGGGCTTTGGGGTCTTTTTCAGAGCGTCAGCCTTGACCTGTTTTGCATACTCGTCAAGGAACTTCTGCTGGTTGGCAAACACCTTGGCAGAGTCACCATCAGCCATCGCCTTTGCGGTGTCCTCAGCAAGAGCCTCGTCATAGCCCTGAGCGATGAACTTGGCCTTGAACTCGGAAACACGCTTGGCTTCCCGCAGCTCGGAAAGCTCCTTCTCCATGTTGGCGAACTTTTCCTCCTGCTCCTGCTTCTTCTTCTCGTCCTCACCCAACAGAGCGTTGTGCTTGCGCTTCCACTCAGCGGCTTCGGAGTTGGCCTTGGAAACAGCGGCTTTCTGCTTTTCCAGCTCGGCGGCGTTGTCTTCATACTCGAACGCTTCCAGAGCTTTCAGCTTGTCTTCCGCAGACATTTCCGCATAGCCCGTGATTTTGCTGGTGTCGATCTTTGCCATAATGATTACCTCCTGCGTTTAACAAGGCTGTTCACTCAGCACTATTTTCCGTTTTTACGGGTTGTCTCCCGTTTGCGATTAAGGTCTTCCCTGACCATTCAACGCCTTACGGCGGTCAAATCATTGTCTTCGCCTTTCTCATATCTCCGAAAAGGCTGAGCTTTCACGGACTGTCCGAAAACTCCGAGGGCATTGGAAGGAAAAATAAAAGGGCTACCAATACCTTTTCGGTATCAGTAGCCCGTAATGGCTGTTCCTATCACCTATGCGATAGGCTGTTCATATTTCTTTTTGCTGCTGACCGCCCATACGATCACCTTCTCGTGTCGTTCTGCGATCTCAACGGTCTTTCCCGTAGTCAAGATTTCCTCAATCTTCCTGACCACTTCCGGGGTCAGGCGGATTTCCTTTTCCATCAGGATTAACCTCCTTCTGTTTGGTTGCGAGTTCAGCGGCCTTTTTCTCCTGTTCCTCAGCGTAATCCATACTCATACGGTACGCAAGCTGCGGGTCAGAGAACAAACCACAATGGGTAAAGGCCAGAACCGGGGCGATCTTCGGATTGGCAAGCATAGCAGTCAGCACATTTGCCTTTTCCGTGATATTCTCGTAATTTCTGCGGGTAAAGCGAATTTCCAGACCGCTGAGTTTCAGCGTCAGGTCGCTCAGGTCACGGCAAATACGCAGAACCAGCTTCAAGAAATCCTTCTCGGACTGCTTGAACATCAGCTCGGAGTCCTTCGCCCTCGCTTCGGCGGCAGACCAGCCATCACGCATGATGACCGCAGAGCCGGTATCGCTGGTGGAAGAACCACCGTTGCGATTCGGCATACCGCAGATCGTCAGGACGGTGTTATACATACTGTCCACAAGGGTCTGCGTCTGCGTCTGGTTCATTTCCGAGGTCAGATACTCGATCTCCGCCTTGAACTGCGGGTCAATGTCCTTGTACTTGATAGCGCCCTCGTAACGAAGCTGGTGGAAATCCTCGGTGTTAATATCAACATTGTGGAACAGCATGAGCGCCTGTACGAACTGCTCCACACCGTCAAGGCGGTTGCTCTCCACGGTGTTAATAGCGTCCAGCAGAGGGAGGACGATCTCAAAGGCTCCCAGCCGAGCCTTATTCGCCGGGTACTCGATGATGGGAATACCCAAAATCTGAGGTTCGCTCCGAATGATCGCCCAAGTGTTCTCCACCTCGTAGTAGTGGTCACGGGTGTAGCAACTGAAAATCAGATTTCCGTTCTCACCCTTCACATACTTCACGCCCATCATGGCAGGGTTGCCGAGGGCGGTGGAGTAGACCACAAAAGCGAAGCGGGGGTCAAGGGTGAAAATCTCGAAGGGGGCTTCGTCTTCCTCCACATCGGCTTCCCCATCAGGAAGCACCATGCGGTAGGAAGTACCGCCGATATGCGACCAGTCTGCCAGCTCCTTGTCCTTGGCAGGCTTATCCTCGCTGAGAACATAATCGTTCAAGCGGCTGACCTCAGCGGAAATGTTCTCGTCATCGCTGCGGCTGACATACTGAACGGGTTCGCCCATCAAATAACCGACCTTGAAAGACACGATCTCATTGGCTCGGTTTTCAACGACCTTGTTACAGATTTCAGGCCGTACTTCCTTCTCCCGGTAAAGCACGGGCTGATCTCCACGATAGTACCGATAGAGATAGTCAATGTCGGCGCTGTTTTGCAGATGGACGAACAAGGCCTTTTGCAGAACATCAATGATGTTCCCGGCATTAATTTCGGCAACATCGGTATAGATCACACGGCGACCAAACAACGCTCTCGCACCCACTTACAGCACCTCCTTCCCTCCACCTATTATCTCTCTTATCATTGTACCAAACTCTCCAATGGTTGTCAATACTAACCTTTCATCATACCATTCGCCACAACATTTGTCAAAACCAACCTTTCAATAGGGACGCTTGAAGACCTTCACCTTGCCCCCGGATAGCATACGGATTTCGTTCTCCAACAAGGAGAGGGAGTCAGGAGCGTCATCGTGCGGAACCTTGCCGGAGCGGGTGTAGGTGGTCACTTCCTTCATGAAGTTCCAATACTGACTGCCCCGCTTGTAGGTGGAGGGGTGCTTGAAGTAGAAGTTTTTCTTGATGTTGTCGGAAGCGAACTCAATACGGGTCTGCTTGTTGGAGATCGTGCGCTTCGTGCGGATACCCACGGAGTACCCTCGATCTCGAATAATCTGGTCAACGTCTCTGGCATAATACTGACCGGCGTTGTTGGACTCAAAGACAGCGGAAGCCACCTTGTTCTCAATCAGGCACTTGGCACATTCCGGCTTCGTCACCTCAGCGGGGGAGTCATCAAAGACTACATCAACGATATACACATCGCTGCCGTATATCATCGCCACCGGCATGGAGGTCGAGTCAGAGCCGCTTTCCGCCGTATCGCCAACGGCAATGATAGTGTCCGGGTCACGGTCTTTCGGCAACTCAAAGAAGTAGTTCAGCTCGTCCTTGTTGAACAGCAGACCCTTCGCTTCAAAAGGCTGTTGCTGGAACTCGCTCTCAAACTGCTCTGCGCTCAGAAGTTCCCGCTGCTCCCGGAAGTAGGCGGTGGTAAAGACCTTCTTGCCCTCCCGCTCATACTCATAATTGCTCTCGTCCGTCATGAGATCAAGGGCGGGTATCTCAATCGCTCTCCAAGCCCAGCCCTCCCGCTGTGCGTGTTCCTGCACACGACCGATGGGGTCATACAGGGAATAGCGAGTGCCGGTAAAGACCATCGGCGTACCTTCAATGGCACGACCCATAATATCGCCGGAGATCACTTCCCACTTGTCATCAAGCCGCTGGCGGTTCTTCGCTTCCTCACGACCTTCCACACAGTCATCGAGGTAGAGGACATTGGTGGCTTCGGACAAGCCCACCTGTCGAGCGTCAATGGAACGACACATGATGGTGGGGAAACGGGACTTACTTTTTAGGTTCACCGTCTTCGTGTCGGCGTTGGTCTGTACCAGCCGTGCGTCCGGGAATACATCGTAGAACAGATACTCGTTAGGGACTGTCAGGTATTCCAGACAACCATTATAGAAGCTCTTTACAAGGTCATCGCCTGTCCCTTCCATCAGGGTCGAGCGGTCAGGAAACTTGCCGGAGATCATATTCACAAAATTGATACCCGTTTGAGACTTTCCCGCTCGTTTCGGCATGGAGATCGTCAAAAGGCGCAGCTTCCCGTCCAGAACATCTTGGAACCCCTGCACCATCGGTCTGAGATAGTGCTTGCGGGGTGCATAAAACCGCTTTTCCGGCTTACGGTCGAGTTCAATGTAGGTCATGAAGGAGTCAAAATCATGGGGTGCTTCAAAGAGAAGACACCGCCGCCACTGTTCATAAAACTTCGCCCCACCGCCACGGACTACCTGATCTGCGGAGAGTGCCAGCAGCTCCTTGTTCACCTTATGCGCCGCCGAGAAATTCTCGGTTTCCCACTCCCGGCACAGAGAAAAAAGGTCGCTGTACGCCCCGACATCTCCCGGTCGGCGGTCGATCACGGCTCGGATAGAGCCAGAGAGTTTTTCATAATTCATGTGCATTTCCTTTCCAACAAAAAAACGAGCTACCCGTGTATTTCTACACAGATAGCCCGTTATGGCTGTCACTCCTGCCCTTACAGAAGCCGATTATAGAATTTTCGGTATCACAAACGCCAGAACCAGCAAAATAGAACTGATTATCAGGAAATATCCGATTACATTGAGAAAAAACCTCATGGTGTCAGCCCTCATACTCCGAAATCGTCTTATTGTCCCAATTCAGAACCCCTAAATAGCCGCCCTCGGTGTCAGAATATAGCTCAACTGCTTTTTTCGTGTTCACTGTCTTCCACTTCACTTTGCCACGCCAGTTAAAATAGGCTTGGGTCTTGGTGTCAGGGATACCAGCCAGCTCTACATAGATGATCTGGCGATTTTCCAGCGTCACATTGAGCTGTAAATCCTCGCTGTCATAGATTTTACCACAAATCACGGTCATTGGGTCATTATCTACGATAGAAACATCGTGAAAATCGGTCACGCCAACGGTGTCAAACACTTCCCGATAGCTTGCGATCTCGTCATCGGTGAACCCGGCTTCGGAAAGAGCCGAGTCCCACGCAACAGGTTCAGCCGAGTCCTTCTTAGAACACCCGACCAGAAAGAAAACTGTGATAACCGCCAGCCCGATCAGCCATGCCACTTTTTTCATTTCACCCAACCTTTCTTACCCCTCATTTACTTTCATAAAGATATTTATAGGCTTTGTTCTTTTGCTCGGAAGTATAGAACGAAACAAAGAAAAGTTGCTCTCCGGTTACATCGGATATTCCATAATTTCCAACATAGAATATGTCATCACCGTAACCTGCCTGTTTGAGTATATCTATGTCTTCGCTGCGAAGTCCATATAAATCTTTCATATTTAACTCTCCGTCTTCAAAATCGGCTCATGAACACCCTTGACCCAATTCATGTCGCCGTATTTATACATACCCTCGTACAGAGGACGGTTGCCAAGAATACTCTTGATGGTAGACACCTGAAACCGCTTGCCGGAACGGGTCTGGTATCCCGCCTTTTCCAGCAGCTCCGTGATACCCAGCATGGAAACGCCGTCCTCGTGCTTCTCGAAGATGAACTTCACGATAGGAGCTTCCTGCTCGTCAATGGTGAGAACACCATCAACTACCTTGTAACCGTAAGGACGGCGACCACCGCTGTATCCGCCGCAGGAAGCCTTGATGGAACGACCCTTGCCGGTTCGCAGAGCGATGTTCTTTCTCTCCTGCTCTGCCACGAATTGAAGCAGCGCACGGTAGATGTTAGCAAACTCGCTGCCCTCCGTGAAGCTCTCCTGCGTACTCAGAAGTTTGATGTTCTTCTTTTCCAGCACATACAGGTAATAAAAGTACAGCTTGGTATCACGAGCCACACGGTCATTCTTGAATACGATCACCGCTTCATAAGGGGGATTGCTTACATCGTCCCCATAAAGGATTTCGTTCAGGCCGGGACGGTCATCTTTCGCACCGCTGATTTCATCGACCTTCCAATCTACGATGTTGTAGCCGTTGTCATTGGCGTAGAGAAGAATGGCCTGCTTCTGAACTTCGATACCGTATTTGTCATCATCGGCCTGTCGTTCGGTGGAAACTCGGATATAGCCGATTGCGTTTTTGAATGTCATCATAAGATCACCTCTTGCATATAAGATAGCATAAGTAAATGTAATTGTCAATAGGTAAGTGTAAATAAGCCTTTTTATTTTTTGCAGGTATTTTTCAGCTTACCCCGCCCTCGTTGCCGCTGGCATATCCCCCGCCCCCGTCACCCATTCACGCCGCCCAAATCAGGCCGGAAAAACACAAAAAATAACCGCCCCGGAATAGCACCGGGGCGGCGTTCACTTATTTAATTTCAGTATTTCAATCAGGATTTGCACCGGCAGCAAAAGCAACAAAAGAATTAAATACACGCTTTTACCGCCTTTCAACCCACGCACACCCAAACAAAAGCGGGGTTATATTTGCGGCCTTTATAGGGCTTTACCGTGATATTACAAAAGCAATTTGCAACCCCTTGCGCCCATGTTTCATAGCGTATAAACGCTTGCACCGTGTCGGGGGATACAAGATAGCAGCTTGCGCCGCCGTGCTTTTTCCTTGCGTATATCATGCCCTACACCCCCCGTTAAAATACCGTATCAACAACGGTTAGAATTGTTACCCATAGATTAATATATTGTGTGCTGTATCCGGTATAATCGCCCTTGTCAAACTCTGTTTTGCCCGTGATAACATAGCCAACTTGTTTTACGCCTCCGTTTGATAGATCAACGAACATTTCCGACTTGTTTTTAATGGCATTTTTGGAAATGTTGATATAATGCTTTTCTTCCACCCGTTCCCGATAAATTTCAAGCGCATTTTCCACGCTATCCGCATTTATACGCATATCCGAAACAATACCGCCGTCAATGTACCACTTTTTATTGTTGTATTCTTTCATTGTTGCCGTTGTTTTAAAAATATAATTCATAATTAAACCCCCATTCTAATACATTCATCAAGCGGAACCCGATACCCACGCACCCGGAAAAATGCGCTGTCTTTCCCGTTTGCGGGGTAGTAGATTTTACAACGGTGGAAACGCTGTGCAGCTTTCCCGCCATACCAACAACCCGACACGCAATAGACAAGATCATTTATCCCGTATTCAATACCTTTGATTTCAAGGCCATTCAAGCCGCTATAATAGGCGATACTTTCCCGGCTTTCGCAATATTCCCGCTTATTCATGATTGCAAACCCCCTTTATAAAATCCCTTGCAAGGCTTTTCAGGCTTTCCCGCTGTTGTTCATAGGAAAGACTATAATCATAACGGATTTTTTCGGCCTGTGTTTCGTACCGTTCCCGTAATTCATAGGACGGGCAAATATTTCCGAATGGGGCATAGCCTGTTACAATGGCAACCCCGCCGCCCATATCGTAAATATCAGCCGCCCACCCCTCACGGCGTACCGTGTACGCAACGGGGCTTTCATAATTTAAAAGGGTTTGCAATCCGCAATAGGGAACGCAAATAATTTTATTGTAATTCGCCCGGATTGCCTTTTGTGTTGTCTTGAATTTCATTTAATACACCCCTTTCAATAATTCATGCTGTTAGCCGCACGGCGGTTATATATGACTTTCAAACTTTCGCCGGGGGTCATATCCGCCGCTTTCGGCTTTCCCGTTTCTACCGGCTGCATATCCCACCACGATTTCCCGCCGCCGTTCATATCATAGAAAGAAAGAAAACTATTTACATGGCGCATTGTAGTAGCAGAATAACCGCCCCACATACGAACGAATTGCCCCGCCGCCGTGATACGACAAACAAAAGTATTATAGGACTGCAAAACTTTTTCGCCGTTGTCCGTTTCAATAACTTTTGCTTTTCCGTAAAAACTTTTTGCCCGGTCATAACCGCAAACGGGTAAATCAAAAATCTTTTTCATAATATAAGCCCCTTTCAAAATTCAATTTGCATTTACTGCCTTTCGGTAAATACAAGATAGCATATTTGCATTTACTTGTCAAGCGTAAATATAAAAGAAAATCAAGATTTTTTGCAAATACGGCAGCTATACAATATAAAGGGCTGAAAAATGTTTCCGCTTTCAGATCAGGCCGGAACCCCGGCAGCGCCCACGCCGCCCCGGTGGAACCCGCCGCCGATCAGCCGGGGAAAGAAAAAGCCGCCGACCTCGTGGAGAGATCGGCAGCTCTGTCAAAGTCGCAGACCCTCGCCGGAAAGTCGCAAAGTCGTTCGGGCGAAAGCCGTGAAAGTCGTGGGAAAGTCGCAAAGTCGCTCGGCATAGTCGTAAGCCATAGTCGCAAAAGTCGCTCAGTCCTCCGGGTCATAGTCGCTGGACGCACCCACCACATCTTCGAGATACTTCTTCTCCAAATCCTCGGCGGGAACCTGATCTCCGAGCTGCTGATTAGGTGTCAACACGACCTCCTGCTTGTCCGCATAGCCCATGTTGTTCTTCATCAGGAAGATACCGGCAACCGGATTGATCTTCCCGTTCTGCATATAACTTTCCATCTGAGCGTTCAAAAGTTGATACGCCTTTTTAATTAAGTTACGGCTTTCGGTGGGTAGCGTCTTACTATCCACTCCATTTGCCCATGCCCATATCGTCTTTCTATCAACTCCAAAAGCCAATGCCATACCAGCAACAGAGGGCTTCATATCGTCCTGAGCGCACAGAGCAAAGTACATTCCCATACGCTCTTTGACCTGTTCAGGTTCTCTCACATTCACATCAGGCCAATCCAACATGACCATCGAATGTTCCAGATATTTTCTATTGTCACCCGGCTCTGTATGGACGCTCATGGCTTCCTTACGATCAGGCCGAGTGCGTTTCTTCACAATTTCATCTGCCATAGTCGTTTTCTCCTTTCAAAGTCGCCAAGGTGATAAAGGTGAGTAATCGGGTGCATTTCCCTATAACTATTTCTATATACGCGCGTATAAGAGAGAGTTATAGGCATTTATGCCTGATTACTCACCTAACTCACCTAAAATACGAAAAACAATTCTTCAAAACACGCCAATTTGAAAAAAGTCTTTGCAAAAACACTCACCTTTATCACCTTTATCACCTAACTACCAGTCGGCGTTGATGACCACTTTGTTCCCATGAGCGAGTGCTTCCGTTACAATCCACTCCACGCCGTCCCAGTTGTAGACCTCTTTTTTCACGGCGTAGTCTGCAAGCTGCTTTGCCTGCTCGTTGTCAAGAACCATGTCCTTACCATACCAGTCGTTTTCCTTGGTTCGCTTCTCGTAAGGAACATAATAGCCAAGCCTTTCCAGAAAGTCGTACCAAAGCCGACCACCGCTGTCAGTACTGTCAACCTCTACCGTATTGACGACCTCACCACAATGAGGGCAGCGAACATCTTTGCGTTCCATGACTACAATATCAAGACCCACTCTATAATACCTCCAAGGCAATTTCCAAAAGATCAATTAGATCATGAATGTGTCGAGGATTTAATTTTGTTTCTCGCTCGATTTTATCCAAGTGATAAAGAACAGTATTACGCTGCATGGGCAGGGTATTAGCTACGGCGGTAACATTCAAATTGTTTTTCACCATAGCTATCACGATTACCGCTTCCAGATTAGTCATTACCAATCTCCTTTCGCAGCTCGTCATAAAGTTCCGAAAAGCGGCGGTTCCAGTGGCGCAGTCGCCATAAGAATAGACAGCCTACAACAATCCATTCAACGGCGGCGATAATTGTCAGAATGTCACTCATGCTCTATGCTCCTTTCTCGCAAAGCGGTTAAGCAACACGCTCACGGTGAGCTGACCAATCCTGTTCACATAAGGACAGTTGAAGCGGTCAGGGTGAGGAACACTATTGCCGAGGTCGATGACCAGATCACGAGTGTTGTAGGAAATGTCCTTCGTGATAGTCGGCGTGGCGTAGATCACCACATCACGGTTCATCGTGGCTTGCAAAAGACTCTTGGTTTTGGAGTGCGCCACCGTCACAGTTGCGTTACCGAGGGTGAGGTACTTTGCCAAGTTCTGAACGGCGTGACCCCGGCCTACAATGGTAATGTCCTTAGCGTGAACCAAGTCCAATGCCAGCAGGAGCGCCAAAGTCGCCTGAGACACCGATGACATTCCCTGTGAGTAGGAATGGTCAATGTCAACCTCGGCGGTGAGCTTAATGTCAGACGGGACGGTTTCTCTGTCCACTACCACGGCCTTGTACGGAGGGCAGGGGTATTGAGTGAGGTCACAGTCAATACCCAACAGATCGGCCTTGCGCTTGACCGCTTTCAGAAATACGCTCTCGTAGGAACCCAGCAACAGCAGTCTGCCGGTAGGGTGAAAGCGGGTGGTTTCCTCGTCCAAGGTGGCAGAAAGCGTTTTGATTTGCTCCATTACATCATTCATAGTGTTTCTCCTTTCTTTCAAAGTCATGGAGGGAGATCATCTTTTCACGGGTGAGTTTGTCAACCACCCGACCGATCTCCGAGTAGCCGCAGACCGCCGCCAGCCGTTCAAGGTTGCCTTTGGCCTGCGCTGTGACCACGATGGAAATGCGGCGGAGGTTCTTTTTCTCAGTCTTCATCGCTTTCCTCCGTGAACACGGTTCCCTCGAACCCTTCTGCCCTGCCAAGAAGTCTCCACAGACCTTCTTCCTGTTCGCCGCAACAGGGACATGATTTTGCGGCGATTTTTCCGAGCTTCTGAGGAAAGTCCTCGTCTTCCTCAACATACAGAAGGTGTTCACATTTACGGCACATGAAGACGGTGAACATCGGGGGTAGTGGAATAGGCCGCTTTCGTCCACAACGATGACAAACCCACTCGTGCTTCCAGTCTTCACGAGTCATTTCATTGCCACATACACACTTTTTACTCATATTTATCCTCCATTCGGTCGCAATCATCAGAGATTGCACAGTCTTCACAGCCCTTATAATAGAAGCAGTTCCGGCAACAGGAAATGACAGGCATACACCGCTCAACGTATTCTTCACAGTTGGCAACAGGGCAAGTGCCATCAACGCAGGCAACGCCCACATAATCGGGGCAGTATTCAGTCTTCATCGCTGCCACCTTCCGTCAAAGCTCTTGCGAGATCGTCAATCATCTGGTGCATGACTCTATCGCCAACATCATCTTCGTTCTGACACCAGAAGGAGAATTTCAGGTGTAGCAGCTCATGAACCAGCGTCTTTTCAAAATTGAACGGCACAATGCGGTCGCCGTAACAGGCAGGATTGATGATCTCAATACGAGCGGTCTTAATTGCTTCTGACCACTCGGTACAGCCTGCGGTATTACGCACCATCATTTCTTCGGGGTGAAGGTGGGTCAATAGCTTTATCCGCCACTCCTGCAAGCAGAGTTTTCGCTTCCACTTTTCCAGCAGGGCGAGTTCTTCATTGGTGGCAATCATACTGTCACCTCCTGTTCACGAGGGAGTTTTACGGTGTTACCATCTTTCAGATCGTCAGTGCTGAGTTGATAGGACACCAACTGCATACCGTGAGCCGTGACCTCTACACCATTGAAGAACCCCGCAATAATGCCATCGGGAATATCAAGAGTAATTTTCATCACGGACGCTCCTTTACAATGCGGATTTTTCTCAGGCGTTTGCCGCACCGCTTACAGATTTCATAATTGCTCTGCCAGCGGTGAGAACCATTACGGCACCTGACCTGAATATGAACATACGGGTCTGCTGTGTGAATACCGAAGCGGCATAGGATAGAGTTACAGGAACGGTTCATTAGGACGCTCCTTTCAGTCTGAGGTTCTTGTAGACGGGGTAGCCCTGATACACGACCTTGCCGCCGTGCCACTCAGGGTGTGTTTCCATGTCGGCGTTGAACCGCTTGGCAGAACAGGCAAAGTACCCGTTGGACTTGCACCAAATCTTGTAAGCGTCAAACAGGGACTTCGAGCGAGTGTTGACACCCTCGGCCTGCTCACAGCGTTCTTCAAGGAATTGCAAGCACAGATCGTTGTCACGCTCGTACTGGTTGACCACCTTCCGCATGGCGGGGGACATTTTCAGGCCGAACCGCTTGTACTTGAAGTATCCGGCGACCAGCCAAGCGAAAATGCCCTGCATAGCTTCCTGTGTCTGGAACTCATTTTTCAGGTTCTTGTCCTGCTCCGCTTCGGTGAAGTGGCGGTTAAACTCAATGACCCGTACACGGTCGGAAGCGAACAGGGACTTATCGCTGACGGTGGGAAGATCGTTACAGGAAAGCCAAAGGGTGAACTGCGGCAGGAAGGTCGTGGCAGTCTCATAGAGGTTCCGAGCCTTGATTTCCTCACCGCCTGTGAGCTGCTTGATTGTTTCCTCGTCCAGCTTGCCATACTGGTTGCTCTCTGCCATTGTGACGAACCGTTTGCCTTTCAGGGAAGCCAGCATGGGGTTCGCTGCTTCGGCGTTCTTCGAGCGTTCTGCCTTGCAGATGATCGACACGGGGGACACGGAAGCATAATCACCGAGAAGGTGGTGAATTGCCGAGAGCATGGTGGACTTACCGTTGCGAGTGGTCTTGCCATGGAGAATGAACATACATTCCTCGTTCGCCATACCCAGCATGGAGTACCCCAGCGCCTTTTGAAGATAGTCAGCCTTGTCTTCGTCATTACAAGTGACCTCTGCAACGAACTTCTCCCAGCGGCGACACCGTGCGTCCTGCAAGGTGTAGTTGAAGTTGGTCTGCATGGTCAGGAAGTCTTTCCAATCATGCTCCCGGAACTCCATCTTTTCGAGGTCGAAAGTTCCGTTCTTGCAGTTGATAAGGTACGGGTTTGCGTCAAACTCCGCCGAAGCGATAGGAAGCACACTGGCAGCGTCCTTCATCAGCCGGTCACGGAAGCGCCGGTCGCCCATCTTCACGATGAACTTCATGTACTCAGAACGCCGTTCTTCGTTGGCAATCTCACCACAGTAGAGAGCCATCAGGCGGCAGAACTCCTTGATCTTTTCCGCTACCAGCAGAGAACCCGTGTCCTTGCGCCATGCCCCCTCGGAGTAGGTGAACCAACTTTTCGCTTCGGGGCAGTAGCGGGTATCATTCTTGTAGCACTCAGAGAACAGCTCTGCCATGCCAGACTCGTCCCACGAATACCCCGTACCGCTGATCGGGTGGCTATGCTCTGGCTGTGCTTCCTTAATCTGAAACATCACTCTGGACTGAGCTTCGTCCATGATGTAACGACCGTTAGAGAGCTGGAAAAGAGCCTGTTCTTCGGGAGCTGTCATAACTTCATCACTCATGGATTTCACCTCTCTTGTCTTTTCTGTTTGGATTAAAGTTGGAAAGTGCGCTTTTACAAGCTCGGACACCCATCTTATAACCGTCTTGTTCACTACCGCTTATACGCTTGCGATATAGCCGCTCTTTATCAAGTAGGGCAGATAGCGCCATCTGCAAACTGTCATATTCGAGTTTTGTCATTATTTACACCTCCCCATAGAAGAAAGCGTTCTTCAAAGCGGTGTCCACATGACGCATGATCTCAGGCGGCAGAGTGCAGATGTACTCCCAGTCATCGGACACATCTACGACACGCACCTGTTCACACTCAACCATGCTCGGCTGTAAAGAACCCCAAGTGACAGCCACATGGGTCGGCAATTCCAGCCGCTTGATTTTAGTGGTCAGAGGAACGACAATGCTGGTGGAAGAAAACTGATTGCCGACATTGTTTTGCACAACCACCCACGGACGCTTACCGGCCTGAATATGACTGTTGGCAAGCATGGGAACATCAATGATAACAACATCGCCACGCTGATAAGGTTTCATAATTACCTCCTGTATCTGGTCACGCTGTTAACAATCAACTCGACCTCGGACTGAGGGAGCGGCGGCTTGCAAGCCTGTTGATTGGCGTACAACAGCTCTTTGTAAATCTCTGCTTTGGTGTATCCTTGGTTATGGAGCTGACCCGCCAGAGAAGTTAGGCTGAGGTTCCGACTTCCCGGTGTGATAGGCGGGTATTCAGGCTTCAAATGCAGCTTGCCGTTTTCAGGGCGGCGATAGATGGGAGAATAGATACGCTGAGGGGCGACCGTACCTGAGCTACTTTCCTTCGGCGTGTCGGGAAAATACTTCTCGATCACATAGTCAATCGCTGACTGGTTTTCAACGATCTCGGAGAAGATCAAAACCTCGCCGGTCATGATGAAGTACCGATTGCTCTTGTAAATCTCCACGGCGGCACGGTTGTTCTTGCCCTTGAAGGGCAGCTCACCACGAACGAGAATATGAACCCCTCTCCCGCTTCTGGACTTTTCCGTGTAAGACTGACAATGACCGATAATGTCAGCCGCCAGCGGGTTTAGAAGTCCATCAGTAAAGCCATCGTCAATGTCGATACCTACGACCCCTGTATCGTGAAACACATAGCCAAGACCGTCATAGTAGCCGTGCTGGACATTGTGTTCAGCGTCAATGTAATTTGACCATGTATCAGGATTAGAGGAAGAAGCCGCCTTTCTCACGGTGGCCTGCATGGGAACTTTCGACCCGTCCCATACATTGACCCATGCCTTTTCCTCTCGGAGTTCAGCGGGTATATTCAAATAGCTCATAGGCTTACCTCAGCTTTCATACGGACTCGGTAAAGACCAGTCCCATCTATCGCCGCCACGGTAGGCGTTGCGGAAGTGATTTCTCTCGCCATCGCCAGAGAACCATAGGTAATCCGCAGGGAGGACACGACCGACCTCAACCTGACCTTCTCTCTCTGCATACCAGCGAGTTAGTACATCTATACAGAGAGTAATCAAGCCATCATCGGCCGGGTTTTCCTCGTTGTACCCTACGAATTGTTTAGGTGTAGTCACGACCGTTATAATATCGCCGTAGCCATGATCGACACGGTTGAGCGCACACCACACACAAGCAGCTTTCTCAGCGTCAGAGCTGACCCCTCTGGCTTCTCCCCATAGCATTTTCGCCAGTACAATCACTTCCTCGTCTGTCCACGGCTGAGGTGTCACCTCCGGCTCTGGCTCCGGGGTGACTACCTCTACCACCTCGACAACGGGAGAAGGTTCTTCAACCTCAACCGTGGGTAATTTCAGACAGAGGACAGCGATAACGGTGACGAGCCACAGGAAGATCGAAAATCTCAGCCCTCGCAAGGGGTCTTAACCTTGCTGGACTTGGGCTTTGTCGAGGTTCCAGCAAAATAGAACTTGCCATCTACGCAGATGGGGAAATCAGGAAAGAGCTTGCTGGCGGTCTGCGTTCCACGGGAACAAATCTGCTCTGCCGCCGCCAGCGACATTTCATCTTTCACGAAGTCTTTTCCAGCAGCCATGATATACGGCACTTTGCCGTCAATGCTTTTCAGTTTCATCAGGTTCTTTCCTTTCTTTGTTCCACGCTTCAACATCAACGCCGATACGCTTCAACATTTCTTTGCAGAGCCATGTGTAATCGTCCGGCATTTGATAATACTGAATAAGGCGGTCATGCTCGGCGGAGAAAGCGTCATAGAACTTCCGCAGGCGCTTCTTGCCGAAACCAAGGTGAACATGAAGGGTGTAAAGCACCATAGCGTCAATGTCATCGGCATAGCGCCTGTCGGCTTCCACGATCTGACGATTGATTTCCATGTCCATCGCTTTCTTCTCGGCGGCACTCAGAACCGCACCAAATATCTTGCCGCCAGCTTTCTTAATCCTCATACCTCAATGTCCTCGAAGAAGACTGGATAGGTCTGTTTCAACAGGGTCAGGAGCATATTGGCAACGACCCGCATATCAGGGTGAGCCGCTACGGGACAACGCATACGGCAGAAATGCCGCCATTCTCTGAGGTCGGCGGTCATGACCACCTCGGTTTTCAGACTGTTCGGAAGGACAGACCGAGCTTCCTGCGGGGTGCAACCCTCGTTCAGCAGATCAAAGTAGGCGACCTCAGCGTGTTCACACGACCGCTTCCAAATGTGGTAGGTCGAGTCGGTCTTGGCGAAGGTCGAGGGACGAATGACGGTGATCTCGCCGCCGAAGCCCTCCTTGCCGTAATTGCAGTACCGAGTGGACTCCTGACAGAACGCCGCCAGACGATGACGGACGATCTCGTGACTCACGCCCCGGTCGCAGATGAAACGGACAGTGAGAGAGCCATGCTCAATGACAGCTTCGTGACCCCGCTTAATAATGCCCCGGACGAACTTCTCTGCGCTTCCGTCCGTGATCTTGTCCTCGGACTTGTAGCAAGTACGCCCTGCGGCTTCGATGGTGGTCAGAAGGGTCTTATATTCGGGAGAGTTGATAAGCTCCACAGAAGGTTCAATGATTTTCACTTTCAGACTCCCTTTCATACCAAGGTTTGAAGTTGATAATCTGTTCGTGAAGGTGGTTTACTCTGCCATCGAAACAGATTGTACGGTCATCGACATGAACGATGGAGGGAACTTTTCTTGCTTGAATTTGCACCATAGGAAATCCGTAGTGTTTCAACCATTCAGCAATCGCTGTCTGCCCCTCAAAGGACTCCGCACGAAAAGAACAGATGACCACACATAAACCATCGCTTATGAGTTGTTCAATGACCTCTTTAATCCCTTCTACGGGAGGGTCGGGAATAACAGCGGCACCCTTCCACCCGCTTCGGTAGGAATGAATTACGCCATCGAAATCGAAAGAAACCGTTGGAATATACATACTTCACACCCCCGCAACATGGCTTGCCAGCATATCGGCTTGGTGTGTCCACAGCACATTCGGGTACTGGCTGACTGCTCTGGTGTAGTCATTCCACTCGGACTTGTCGGTGAAAGCGTCCATGTGGTAGCGAATACACATAATTTCTTCATCAGTCAGCGTGTAGAACTGAGAGAGAAGCATGACAGACTTATCACCATGACCTTTCAGAAGGGTGTCGGGGTTGTACTCCCACGCCTGTTCGTCATAGATTGGCGTACAACCACCATTAAATTCTTCAATGTGGCCTGTTACCGGGTGGCGGTATTGGTCGATCTTGCACAGGTCATGGAACATACCCACGATGAAGGGAGAACGAGCCTTGCGCCAGATCAGGTGATTGGCCTGAGTGAGCGCCAGAAGGTACTCCGTGACCATACGGGAGTGGTTCAGAAGACCGCCCTCGTAATTGCCGTGGTACTTGGTGGAAGCAGGGGCGGTGAAGAAACCGTAAGCCATCAGATATTCCATCAGGTCATCGGAAACAACAGAGGTTCCGTCAGGCAGCTTCATGAAGTTCAGAAAATCGGTCACTTCGGACTTGGAGAAACAGTCAGACATTTTCGTACTCCTTTCTATGGATACTCTTTTCGCTGTCGAACCCGTCAGGGTAACGAGCCAGCAGCTTATCGACATTGTGCTGTGCCACATATTCGAGGGTCACACCCAAGCCGGTTGCCAACTGTGCGACATACCAGAGAACATCGCCCAGCTCGTCAACCATCTTCATCGGGTCGAAAGCATGACCCTGAAACTCGGTCTTTTTCAGAATGTCAATGCACTCTCCGGCTTCGCCGTTCAGACCGTAACAGCCGTTGCGAACCTTATCCCACGAAGTCAGGTCGCCGGAAGTGCGCTCGGCGGCTTTCTGATAATCATTCAGCGTCATCATCAGCAACCTCCTTTTCCAACTCCGCATACAACATTGTGTGAGAGTAGGCGGACTCAGACTGGCCGATAGGCCGCAGTACGGTTCTCTTTTTCAGAGTCCACCCATCACGCAGAGCCGTATTTACTTCATCGTCAAAGAGGGTGGGATTGTCCAGACGGTTCCGAATGGTTTTAATCTGCAACATCTTCCGCTACCTCCATTTCCAGCACCGTCATAATGGCGTAGTTGGCGAGGTCAATCAGGGTGTCTCGGATAGACTCGTCATTGACCTTCTGCTCACAGCCACGAGAGAGAGTCTTGAAGCGGCTGAGTTTATCGCCCAAACGGATACGAGCCATCGCCATTCCTTCTTCAACAAAGGTCTGGTGGAAGCTGTCACCGTAGTCATGGTTCTTCTGCTCATAGAGCCTATTGATCTCCTTGCAGATTTCAGCGTGGCGCTGAACCTTGGAGAGTGAACAAATATAGGCTTTTGCCATTGTAGCTTATCCTCACTTTCAACACAGTTTTCAACATACCATTGGCGAGGGAGAGCTTTTCAAATTAGCCCTCCCTCGCACTTGGTATCAGCCAAGGAGAGCTGCCAAATCCATCGGGGTATTAGGAGCGGCCTGAGAAGCCGCAGGAGCGGTTTTAGCAGCGGGGGTAGTAACCGTATTGCCAGAGCCGCCCCAGCCCTCAGAGGGGCGTTTATCAGCCAAACGGACGAAGGTAATGCTCTGTCCGGGCTTCTTCTTGTTCTCCTGAACATCATGTTCTACATCGCACTCGATGAAGTGACCAATCAGGTCAGTGTGGTCGATCTCGGTCAGGTCGAAGTTACCGAGCGCAGTCTTGGCGAAGTAGCTGAAAGCGTTGTATGCACCCTCGTTGGGAGAGCCGTCGGATTTCAGCAGAGAGAAGCGCTCGATGTGCTTACTGCCGGTCTGCGTCTGCATATAGACTTCCAGCTTGCCGAAGTCTTCCTTGTACTTCACATCGGTAATCTGAAAGACATGAGTACCTTCGGGAATGAGGGTGAAACCCTCGGTGAGTCCGATTTTAGCCATTGTTTTTGTCCTCCTTCATGGTGTAGAAATTAAGCTGTTCTGTGTACTCGCAGGGGAAGATAATACCAACCAACCGGTCTTCATCATCGGGGTACTTGGCGTACTGCTTGACCAGCAGGGCTTTCGGTACGCTCTTGTCGCTTTCCAGATCGTAAGCGTACAAGATTTCGCAGAAATCAGACTTCTCGATCAGCGACCAATCATCATGGGTGATGGGAAGGGTCATGGTGCTGTCCTGCGTGGCGAAGATACGGACACAATCCTTGATTGCGCCGTCCGGCTCAGGCATGATTGCCTTGACCAGCGTGGCGTACTCGGTGCAACCGACCTGAGAAATCAGGCGACCAATGCCGTCAGGCATTTTCTCGTTGCTGTACCCGGTCACGCTGCGGATACCATCGGGAATGAGCATAAGTACGGACGGGGAAGCAAGCCAGCGTTCGTCCATGTACTCGTAGATAGCGCCGCCATCAGGGGCGAGGGACTTCACAAACTTGGAAAACTTCATAGGTTAATCCTCCTTAATGATTTTCGGGGAAATACGGTAACTGTCTTCGGTGGTCGTGTACTTCGCCAGAATACCGTCCGCTTTCATAGCGTCCTTGTCGATCTTCGTGGTAGAAGTACGGCTGACCTCCCAATTATAGGCAGAACCAGCGATAGACACCTTCTTGTCACCGTCACGGAACTGAGCGATTGCGGCTTTCTTAATCATGTCGGTCAAGACCTTGTACCGCTTTTCGTCCTCAGCCACCTCAGCGGTGTGAGCGTCCAACTTGGCTTTCAGGTCTTCGGCTTCCTTGACCAGCGCCGCCATATCCGTTTCAGGAGACAGATTGTTGGTGCGGAGGGCTTTCAGGATTTCAGCGTCCTTGCGCTCGTCAAAGGCGGGAGACATACCGCTTTCCACATAGTCCTTCCACCATTTCAAGGCAGGCTTCACATACTTCTTCTCGAAGTCAGGATACCGCTCGGACACCTTGAAGGGGCGAGTGATGGTATTCTCACCGCTGCACACGAACTTTTCAGGACTGTCGTAATCCTTGGGTTCGAGGAAGGAAGCGACCATGATAACCTCGTCCACGCCGAGAAGGTAAGCGTACAACGCCGCCTGCAAAGCGTAATACTCAGGAATATCGTCCTTCCAGTCCTCGACACGCTTGGAAGTCTTCATTTCGAGGACGGTGGTAGGCTTACCATCTTTACCATAGAGCAAGTAGTCCCACATACCGCCGAGAACGGGGCTTTCCCTAAAGAAATCACCGTAGGTCTGACGGAAGTAGTCTTTGCCCCAAATGTCGGTCGGTGTGACCAGATTGCTCATGAAGTAGGTCTGCTTCATGTACTCAGCCTGCTTAGGCTCGATGGTCTTACCAGCGATGGTGTAGATCGTATCCTCGAACGGCTTCTGATAGGTGCGGGTCACTTCACACCAAATCTCGAACGGCGTAGACCACGGGTTTAGACCGAGGATAGTGGCAAAGCGAGTACCGGTCAGCTTCTTCGGACGCTTGGGAGGGATAATCTGGATTTTGTTGCCGTCAAGCCATTCCATTTTTGTCTACCTCCTTATAATTCACAAATTCATCAGCGGCACATTCCCGAACGGCAGTATCAGGATTGTTACCGTAGAGCTTACAGCAATCCGCTTCCAAGTCTGCATTGACGCACTTGCGGCAATCAATTTCGATCATGCTTTAGCCCTCCTTTGCCGTTTTCATTTCGTAGCCAGCCAGCATATTGTTCACGCCCTCGATCAGAGCGTCACACTTGTCGGCTTCGATCTTGGAAAAACCCTCGGTCTTCATGGCGATGGTCTGCACGAACTGTTCCTGCTCTGCGTCAATATCCATGAGCTTTTTCAGCAGACTTTTCAGCATACCGACCTGTTCCTCGGTAGCCGCACCAGCAGGAGCGCCGGTCAGTTCTTTCTTGATTTCCTGACGCTGTTCAGTGGTCACAGGGGGCTTCTTGGTAACGGCGGGGGCGGGTGCGGGGGTCGTATCAAACTCGCCGCTGTCGATACTGTCATGCTCCACAATGTCCAAAACGAGCTGCCACAAGTAGCGGCGAATGTAGGTGATGGAGCTGCCGGTCGCCTGCATTTCGTTTGTGACCTGATTACCAGCGTTGGACACAATGGGGGTGATGGGGGTGTACGGTGCAACGAAGTCAATGAAGTCCTCCCGGTCATTGACATTGTAGACACGAGCGGTCGCCTTGTCGCCATACATGGACGGAACCATCATCAGACCGATTTCAAGGAAAATCTGCTCGGCCTTGGGAACAATGTCTGCCAGCTCGAAATACTTATATTCGAGCTTCATGTGCTTGCCGCTCTTGTCCACGCCAGCTTCGAGGAAACGCACACGGGCAAGCTGCAACTTCTTGAACACATTCATGGTGGAATAATCCACCGCCGCAGTCTCAGCAGCTTTCTTGGTAGTAGCCATATTTATACCTCCAACATTTCTAATAATTTTTTCTTGATGGAATTGACTCTGCGGGTGTTCCGCTTGGGCGGCTTCTCTCCGAGGAAATCTCGGACATAACGCCGTGCCAGCCGGATATACCAGTCACGGTCAACCACATCAATCGTCAGGTGATTGTCGTTGTCTACGACACATTTTGCGGGGAGTCCAGCAATCTTGACGGGATTGCCAGTACCGAGGTGGATTTTATAGAGGGTTCCGCACCGATGATCTTCCGTGGCATATACCCGGTTGACCTTCTGCACGACCTCCATCTGACCGTCTACCTCATGGAGAGCGTCACCATACTTATTCCCGGCCTTGGCGACCAACTGGAAGTCCAGCAGGCGGTCGCAGCTCATGATGGTATCTTCGACCGGGATACCGTAGGCCAGATAATCCTTGACTGCCTTGGCAACCACGCAAGCGTTATTGTTGATGTTGAACGCTCCTGCCGGGGCAATTCCCCGAACGAGAACGCCGCCCTTGATTTTAGGGTCGCCCTCGAAGGGAACTTCGACATAATTGTTCACATCTTTCTGACAGATCATCTTGATAAGGTCTTCCTCTAACTCAAAACCGGTTCTGTCCTGCCACTCCTGCGTGATTTCCTGATACACGGGAACATCGCAGTCATCAAGGCTGACCATGATACCATCGGTGTTGAGCTGAATGATCTTCAAAGTGGAGCAATCCCGAACAAGATGTTCCGCCATTTCGAGCAACTGCAACTGGCCTGAGACACAGACCGAGCGCCCCATGAGCGGGTCATACAGGTCATTGTAGCGGTTCAGCATAGCGCCGTAGGTGGTGTTCAGCACCAGCTTCAAAGCGTTTGCCGTAGCCTTATCACCAGCTCTCTTTGCTTTAACACGCCGCTCAATGGTAGCGGCATACACATCGGGAGAGGGGATATTTCGGCTACAATAACCGTTCAAGGTCATCTGGTGTGGATAGTAACTTGCAACATCTTTGTTGCGGATAGAGCGGGTTTCCGTGGCTTCCTCTCGGTAACATGGGATAGCCCCGTGAATACCACCGTAGGCGATGGTGCAAGGACAGCCGCCTACCATCAGATCGAGCTTTTCCTTGAACACCACTTCGTCAGGAATACTCTTGTCCTTCAACCGTTCGAAGAAGTCGAACACTTCCTGCGGAATGTACTGACGAAGTAGCTTCGGTGGATACTGGTATTCCCGCTCGTCATAGTGCGGTTTCTGCTCTGCGTCAAGGTAAGCAGCGGTCAGCTTGGCGTTGGTCATGTAGAGGGCTTTTGCGGGATACAGCCCCTTTTCACGACCCAACGTGAGCTTACTGGACAGGTAGCCTTGACGAAGATCGTCCAGCCTGTCGGTTGCGTCAACATCGTGGCGGCAGTAGAACTCGACCTCTCGCTTCTCGTCCTCAGTCAGAGGGCGGTCAATGTTGAACGGAACGGTGGTTTCACGAATGTCCATTCCGAGGTGAGCTTCGATTGCTTTCAGGGACAAACCCATCTGGCAATCGTCCATCAGGTCATATTGGTCGAAGAAAATCCCGCAGTCACGGAGAGGGGCGTACTCCCAGCCCTCGTGACCACCAACGATGATAAAATCGTTGACCGCCTTGATTTCCTCCGGCGTGAAACCTGAGAGAACCGCTTTCAGAATGAATTGGTCATAGTGCTTATTGTTGAACCCTGCCAACAGGGGTTCTTGGGTCATAAACTGTTCGACCGCTTCATTGTCATTCCAAATCTCGGTGTATTCCCCCGTGACCTTATTCTTGAAGACAAAAAGCCAATCGTAGGCAAACACCTCGCAGTCGAAAATGAAAGGTTCAAGGTTCAGCGGTATCACCTCCTAATACTGCGCCCCATTGTTGCGCCATAGCGTCCGCAATACCGGGGAATGTTTTTGAACGGGCTTTGGAATTGTGAGGTATCCTTGCCCCGTAGCTGTCCCCCCCCCGCCTTACGGCCTGTTCCAGCAGGAACAAAGGGCTTCCATTCTGCAAGAACATTGGTGTAAACCAACGGCGGAAGATTTTTCAGCCAAAGATAGGTGAGTTTACTCCACGGGTCGCCAAATTGATAGGGCTGTATTCGCTGATCTTCTTTTGGCAATTCAACGATTTTGAGAGGGCGGGGGTTCTCAATAGCCACTCGATCACAGTCAGCATTTAGAAATCGAAGGAAAAACGCTTTGGCTTCCATCGCCTTTTGGAATCGAGCTTTATCAATTTGACCCTTACGAGGATACATTCGACACGCTCCCGCATTACTCATGAAAGTGCAAGGCGGGTGAGCAATTATCAAATCCCACCGCTCAACATAATGAGCTTTTCCGTCTTCGGTTTTGAAAACCAGATACCGTCCGAGTAACAGTAGAGCGTCCACTTTAATGTGCCATTCCGGGTGTCCACCTGAACACTCCTGAATGTCACAGGAGTAGGCTTCATACCCCAAACGCCGAAACGCAATACAGACAGCTTGACTTTCCTCGCAGGCAACGAGAACCTTTATATCAGTTCTCTCCGTCAATGAACTTGCACCCCGCTTTCCGGTAGGTGGTACACCGCTTTTTGTAGCTTCGCACGAGGTACTGGATACCATCGTCCACATAGTCATAGGCGATGGGTTCGCCCTTTCCCTCGAAGGTACGAGCGATACGACCAATGCTCTGAGTTATCACAGCGTAGTCTTTCTGCGGTGTAGTCAGGTACAGACGGTCGAGCCGGGGAATATCCAAGCCCTCTTTTGCCAGAGAGTAAGTGGCGAACAGATACCGCTTACGCCCCTGCCGCATTTCCTCAATGGCCTGTTCTCGGAGAGCCTTGGCTTTCTTCGTGGTCATCTTCCCATCAATCATGACCGCCTGTTTTCTCAGGTCGGACGGAAGCCTGTTCATCAGGGTTTCCAAGTGCGTCAGCCGGTCGGAGAGAATGAGATTGTAGTGATCTCGGTTTGCCACGAGGTCAGCGACAATCAGGTTATTCCGGGGATAACGGTCAGCGAGGAAATTAACCAACTTGGCGTAGATGATCGTACCGTCCGTGTCCAAAAACTCACGGCTGAGTCCTTGGTGTGTGGCACGGGGCAAAACGCTGACGGTCATGATCTTGTCTTTCACCGCTTCGTCCGGCACCTGATAAGCAATCCCGCCCAGCAGGGCGTAGGTGGCGGCAATCATACCGTCTGCTCGATGAACCGTAGCGGACAACCCGTACTTGTGTCGAGCTGCCAGAGCGTTCAGCACCTTTGAGAACTGCGTCATGGCGGTCGGGGTTCCGGCTACACGGTGGCACTCGTCCACGATGATACAATCCCAAACATCACGGTACTGGCTCAGATCGAGGTTGCACATGGTCTGTACCGTTGCGAAAGTGATTGCTTTGCCGATTTGAACCCTACCTTCGGTAATCGTGCCAGTCAGAGAAGGACTCATGTACTGCTCCGCTCGGCTTTTGCTCTGTACGAGCAAATCCCGTGTATGGGTCAGCCAGAGTGTTCTTCGGCCTGTATCTGCCGCAACAGCAATTCCAATCTGTGTCTTACCGCACCCCGCAGGGGCTTGGAGAATACCGTAGTAGGCAGTTATCAGGGCTTCCTTGGCTTCCACTTGATAATCATAGAGCGGAATGGTACAACCGAAGTCCACCTCGGTCGGTGTAGGAAGATTGACCTTCATGTGGCAATCGTCCATCGCCAACACATCGTTCAAGCACCCGTAGGGGAGAACCAGTGTGTCGCCGTCCCATTGGAACAGGTACAACTTCTCAGGTGTGTTGCCAACCCAAAAGTGCATACGAACTTTCTTGGCGTACTCAGGATTGGGAAGGATAAGCTGCTTCTTGCACCATGTAAGCAACTGCTCAGATGGGTTTTCAATTCGGAGCTGATTGCCAACAGTTACTTGCATTGGGACACCCACTCTCCGAGTGTGATACCGTATCGCCTAATATCGTTGGCAGATAGCACAGTTCTCAAAACGGACAATTCCAAAAGCGTAGAGAAGGAGATAAATCGAACTTCACCGGTTATCAACCTAATTGCAAACCAGCCCTCTCCATTCCCGGTTTCCTTCCAGAGCGTCATAGCGGAAAACTGGTTTTCTTCAATACGCTCCATCTTGAAAATGTTCTTGGAACAATCCTTACAGTCAATGGGATAGCTGACACCGTTTCGAGCCGCAATCACATCGAACGGCTGACCTTGACTGTTCTGAGCGAGATTGTGCGCCCAAAAGCCACAACCCGACAGGCTCAGGCATAAGTCTCTTTCAAAGCCAGTGCCAACCTTGCGATTGACATTCATGTTTTCACTCCTTTCACCGCCCCTGACGGGGCGGGATTTACGAGATACCCGATCAAATGCAGAAGCCGAAGGACACGCCACGGGAGTTGCTGGCGGCGTTAATGTTGGCGGTGCCGTTGTCAGTCACATAACAGAAGTAGTTGGTGTTGCCGGAATTAGGAGAACGCTCCCATCTCCAATCCCTCTCACCATTCTGCTTGCACTTGCCGTAGGGCGTGTTCTCTCGCTTGTACCACTCGTACCACTTACCCTCACCGCCGCAGGAATAAATCTTGCGACCGAAGACCTCCTGCTCAGAAAGAACGAACAGCTTGTCAACGGAAGGAACCAGCATTTCGTTCTTACCACTCTTGGCGGTAATCTTCACAACAGGCTTGATGACCTCTTTCAGATCAGCGGGAAGCTGCTTCTCGAAGAAGTTGCCGTTGAGCTTGGCACGGAGATAAGAAGCGTCCCAGCCGCCCTCGTTGGTAGATTTCTCATTCATGGGAATATCACCGTCAAGGGTTTCCACGGTTTCAAAGGTGATATGGGTCAGACTACCGTCCTCAGCGTAGTCATGGTTGAACCCGATGATACGGGCAGTCAGGTAGGAGCCATCAGCCAGACGGAATTTCTTGGTGTCACCGACCTCGAACATCTTGTCAGCAAGACCGAAGGAGGAATACATATTGATCTCGTCCCAAGAACAGTCCTCCAACTTACAGCGCTTCGGGGAAGGGCGACCGCCGAACATGACACCATATACGGAGTTGAGGTGAAGTTTGACGGTATCGGTATCGACATAGCCCGTAGGCATGAGGGTTTCGATCATCTTCTTCTGAGAAGCGATGGTTTTCTCCATCTTCTCGAACTCGTCAGCGAGTTTCGCAATCGTGCTATTCATAAAATTCTCCTTTACAAAATGATAGGTTCTGATATAATCAGATTGAGCTTTTACGCTTGCCGTTGATGGAAGTACCAGTTCCGTCAGCGGCTTTTTCTTTTTCTCGGCGGGGCAAGATAAAACGCACCAGACAGCTCACAGAACAGCCAGAAGCAGCCAAGGCCGATACCCATACGCACCATGCCTGTACCGAGAGCCATCGTGTCTTGCTCTACCGCACCAACCACACCCAACAGGTAGAAAAACGAGAGAAATGCCAATACTCCAAATACCTTTTTCATTATCTGTTCCTCCAAACCATAGGTTTCCATTGATACGGTGTTCCGTACTTCTGCTCGTACCAGCTCTCGAACTGCTTGCGGTTCACTTCGTCCTTGAAAAACTCTCGGACAGATCGAGCAAGGAGTGAGCTGAACGCTTTGGCCTGTCCTCGCACTTCCGGGGCAAATGCGCTGTCGCTCATGACGCACCGCCAATCTGCCGCTCGTACCAGTCCAGAATGTCGATAGACTCAGCGATGATCTTGTCCACAGAAGGGCCGTTACGAGTCCCTGCGAGAATTGCACTCAGGACAGGGCCGTTCGTTTCAATACCCCGCTTTCGGAGCATATCAATCAGCCATGCAAACGACAGGTGATTGACGCTCAGGCGATAGCGAATTTTCTCACGCTCTTTCACAAAACCTCTCCTTTCTTTGAATTGAGAACAATATTTATTGACAACCAGTGAGCGTAATGGTACAATTTACTTGCCAGACAATTAAACCATTGACCACAGCAACCGCCGAAAAAAGAAAACCTTTCGGGGGTCGGGTTTTTGTTGTCAAAATCTCTTGTTCACAATCCAAAGTATATCCTACCTTTGTAGGATTGTCAATAGAAAATCCTAAAAAAGTAGGATATTTTTGAAGGAGGTATTTATGAATACAAGCCGTATTAGAGATTTAGCCAAACAACAAGGGAAAAGCGTCACCTATATTTGCAAACTTATCGACCGTCCCAAGTATTATTTGAATGATGTAGATAAAAAGCCTGACCGCATGATTTCAGATGAAGATTTGAAAACTCTCGCTATCAATCTTGGAACAACGGCTGAGTATTTGAAAGGCGAAACTGACGACCCTCTCTTTCACTTGTCCTCTGTTGGTTTAACCACCGAACCTTATGAAAAGAATTGTAAGCGACCTATTTTCGGTCATGCGTCCGCAGGAAAAGGTGTCATCGCTCAGCAAGAAGCATTGGGGTATGAACAAGTTGACCCCGAATATGACTGTGACGATTGTTTCTGGTTGCAAGTGGACGGAGATAGTATGTCGCCAGTCTTAGACGATCACGATTTAGTGCTGGTTAAAAAGGACACACCTCCTGAAACAGATACTCTTATGGTTGTCATTGTTGATGACGAAGAAGGATTTGTTAAGAAAATCAGCATTGATGAAGATACTGTGACCCTTCGCTCTTTTAATCCACACTATCCTCCCCGTGTTTTTGGCGGTGTTGAAATTGGACGATTGCGCTTTGTCGGTAGAGTCATGGAGTTAAAAAGGAGATTTGCATGAAAAAATTTCCAATCGACCTCTCCTGTCTGACAGAGGAAGAAATCTCTCAATTTCAGGAAGACCCATATACACTCTACAATGGAGATCAAAATGTTGCTATCTACCTTCGGTATAGCTCCACAGGCCAAAGTGACCAATCCATTGAAGGGCAGCTTCGTGACTGCCGTACCTTCTGCAAAGCAAATCACTACCGCATTGTGGCAATCTATGTTGATCGAGCAACGACCGCTCGTAAAGATGTGGAAAAGCGGGTTCACCTCATGGAAATGATTTCGGATAGTGCAAAGCAGAATTGGGAATATGTCATCGTCTGGAAGCTCGACCGTTTTGCTCGTAACCGAAATGACAGTGCGATTATGAAAATGCGTCTGCGGAAGAACGGCGTGAAAGTCCTCTCCGCCACAGAACACCTCACCGACAGCCCTGAGAGTATCATCTTGGAATCTGTGTTAGAGGGTATGGCTGAGTTTTTCTCTGCCGAGCTGTCACAGAAGGTCACGAGAGGTATGCGTGAGTCTGCCTTGAAATGCCATAGTGTAGGTGGTCATATCCCCCTCGGATACAAAGTGGAAAATCATAAGCTGGTCGTTGACCCTGACACCGCTCACATCGTTCAAGAAGCGTTCTCTCTTTACGCCAACGGCGAAAGCGTAGCTGACATTTGCCGAAAGTTTAACTCTGCCGGATATAAAACTGCTAAAAACACAGAGTTCAACCGTAGCAGCTTTAAGGCCATGTTCCGTAATACTCGCTACATCGGCACTTACACCTACAAAGATATTATCATTGAAAATGGTATTCCCGCCATCATTGATAAGGAGCTGTTTGAAACGGTACAGCGGCGACTTTCTAAGACCGCCACAGCCCCGGCAAGGGGCAAGGCTAAGGTAGATTACCTCTTGTCTGGAAAGCTGTTCTGCGGTCATTGTGGGGCTTCTATGAACGGTGAAAGCGGAGCCGGTAGGCACGGCAAGGTCTACCACTACTATTCCTGCTACACGAAAAAGAGGAAACTTGGGTGTGACAAGCGGCCTTTAAAAAAAGATTACATCGAAGGGATAGTAGCCCGTGACGCTCTTAACCTTTTGACCAATCAGCTCATTGATGAAATCGCAGACATGGCAATCCGACAGAGCGAACAGGATTTGATAAACGACACGCACATTCCGCAGTTGACCGCTCAACTGTCAGAGGTCGAAAAGTCAATCACGAATATCACCGCTGCCATCGAAAAGGGTATTGCTTCTGAAACATTGATGAACCGCCTTGTCCAACTCGAACATGAGAAAAAGACCATCAACAAAGAGATCAAAGCTGAGGAAAAATTCGTCTACCGAATTGACCGTGACCAAATCGTATTCTGGTTGAGTCAGTTCAAATACGGGAACATCGAAGACGAAGACTTCCGCAGACGACTCATTGATTTGCTCGTCAACTCCGTTACAGTGTGGGACGAACCTGACGGGTATAAAATCACTACCGCATATAACCTAACCTCTTGTAAAACCAAGACTTTCCGGGTAGAAAAGAACCCCGCCGCCGAAGAAGCGACAGGGTTCGATTTTGGGGAGTCTGAGTGTAACAACCGGACAAACTGCCATGGTAAGTACAAGACCGTTAGCAACCTGAGTAACAAGGGTAGAGAACAGGATTACAATTGCCATCAAGACCCAAATGTTAGCACCGCCGAACAGAGGGCTGAGAACCTCAACCAACCACTGACGGATACCAAGATTTGCGTCGGAGGTGACCTTGCCCAGCATGACCAGCGCACCGACCAGAGAGATCATTGTCCACATGGATGCTTCCGAGAGGCATTTATTAATAGGAACAATGGACTGCTTGCTGTCCTTGCGGCGGATCAAGGCGCCGATTGCACACATAAGTACCCAAATCCAGGAGTTGCCCATGAAAGTAAAGAAATAACGTCCGGGCGCTTCCTTCGGATAAACGGTTCCGATAAGAATATAAATTACCGGAATGATAATCATGGCAAGGCTTATAATCTGATCACGGTTGAAATGATCAGGGGTATTGCGCATGGCCTCTATTTCATTAAAATCCAAAGACTTCAATGGCTCCATGTTGACCCTATACACTGTCTTCATCAGAATCGTGTAAACAATCAAATAGATCATGGTGATGGAGAACATGCAAAGCATCCAGGTGCCTTCATTAAACGTGCGGCCGAAGGGCTCCATTGCAGAGTTGATCAAAGCGATGGTCATAACCTGCGGGGTCTTGAATGCAAAGAAGAAGATACCGGTGGCAGCAATGTAAACACCAAGCAGAGTCCACTTTACAAAGGGATCGTCTTTATCGTAGCCGCAAACATCACGAATGGATTCTACCAGTCCGAAGAACAAAATGTAGACGGGAGGGCCACCAATAAAGGCTGCAGCGACATAGGTGGCAAGGAACAGCATTACCATCGTCATAACAGGACGACCATGGCAAAGCTTGCTGCTCAGCAACTTTTTAGCCAAAACATTCATTGCACCCGAATCCCGCAAAGCCAGACACAGGGCACCGCAGAATACCAGCTGAACAGTAAAGACGGAGCCCAGCCATTCGCTCAACAAACCGGAAATGTCATAATACCCATGGAACAGAGTGGCAAGTAGCGCCATCAGCGAACCGCTGAGCAAGTCACCGTTAAAGCAGGTGATAATGATTAGACCAATCAGAACACCCAGCATCTTTACACCGGTTACGGTAACTGTACTGAATGGCTTGACCAGATAGCCAAATAAGAGCATAAATGCCAAGCCAATGACCATGACAATTGCGTAGGTCGAATTGATCTTTCTTTGTTTTGTCATTTTTAACCTCCTACAAATTGATTCCATTTCCTATGCCGGACGTCCACAGCATAGCTTGCAAATAGCTTGCAATTAGAATATAGCATAGAAAGACACAAAATAAGCGATTTAATTCGACACAATACTGTTTATTTTTACTACAGGCAAAAAATGCGATTGTTGCTTTGTCTCTATTACACATACCGAGCACACAACTGAAGGGCTTGCTGCCTGCGATTCACAGACAGCAAGCCCTTTCGGTTGCTTGAACAATTTTTACTAAAATATTTTATCCAACTTTTTGGGGGCACTTCAAAATCTTACATCAATTTCAACAACTTTGGCAGGAAAGTAACCAAATCTGGGAAAACCATGATAAGTACCACCACCGCAACATAAATAATAACGAATGGCCAAATCCTTTTAAAAGCTGATGCAGCGCTTATTATGGCAACACCGCAGGCTATGAATAGATCTGAGCCAAAAGGCGGCGTAATGGTACCAATGCACATCCAAACAACAAATACTACGCCAAAGTGGACCGGATCAATGCCGATGGCCGTTGCAGCCGGTGCCAAAATGGGGGTAAGAATAACCAGAGCTGGAGAAACCGACATGAACATCCCCAGGAAAAACATAAAGATGCTGAACAGGCCACAGAACATAAGCGGTGTCTTGGCAATACCGATGATCCAGTTGCCAATAAGAGTCGGAATATTATTGCGGGTAAGTACGATGGCAAAGGTCGCAGCTGTCACAATTATCATCATAACCGCAGCAGATGTGCGAGCAGCATTAACAAATGTTTTGGGTATGTCTTTCCACTTTAGCTCCCTGTAAACGAATAGTCCGATGATTAAACCGTAAACCACTGCTACCGCCGCAGCCTCGGTTGGAGTGAAATAACCGCCATAAATGCCGCCTAGAATTATGACAGGCATCAACAACGCCCAAATCGCATCTACAAAAGCCTTCCACAGTTCCTTACCAGTAGGCTTAGGGGAGGTAATCATTTTAAACTTCTTGCTAAATCCACGTGCATACAGGCAGTATAGCAATATTACCGATACGGTTCCCAGGCTTTAGTTCTTCCAATGCACCTTTGATAATGCGACAGGAAACCTCATGCATCTTAATAAAATCCTCATTCGGCTCTCCAACCGATATGGTACACACCAGCTGTGTCCAATAGCCATTATACCGCGGAGTAATCTCCATCGATATACAATCGCCATGAGCTACAACACAATCAAACATAGTCGCAGCGCGAATACATGGAAGTTGATTATCCTCCAGTGAAAACCTCCCTGTAGAAATAAGGGTAAAGTTGTAGTCTGCCCCCATTCCCTGCGTTGCATGTTCCAGCTCTGCCGCCACCTGCTGCTCCGTCATGCCTGGCTTAACATTTTTCAGTACTTCTGCATAGCCCGCATCAGCCAATTTGCCGCATTGACGAATTAAAGCAACCTCCTCTGGGCTGTGGTGATTTCGGATACGAAATAGCGGTTCCGATACATCACACAGTACTAATCCGGGCATTTCTCTTTCCAGCGCCATACGCCATGATTGCGGCAGAATGTCCAAGCTGGTGCCCAAGCGACCGCTTGTTATTTCACTTTCTTTCAGCACATCTATAATCGCTTGAATGGGAGTTGTGCTTATCCTGCATTCAGTCACGATTCCAGCATTTTTCAATTCCCCGCAAGATATCTCTGAGTCTACAATACCAACGGGGTTGGAACATGGAAAAAACAATGCAGACTGCAGCCCGTAATACACATTGGCAGCCGTTAAAAAGCGGAAACAACCATACGCATTGGTTCCAACGCATCCATTTCCTATCGTCAACAACACATCTAGCTTTTCGTCCTGCATCAGACCTCTTACTGCTTCAACCCTTCTTTTCTTTTCCCCATCGCTGAACATCTGGCCTACCCCTCCACACTTTTAATTATTTTTAGGCTCTTGCCGTCCTCTGTCAAGCATCGTCCTCCTTCTACAGTCACCAAATAGGTATCCCCCCAGCAAAAACCGCAGTCATTTCCATCTTTCAATATAATTGGGCTAAGTATTACCGTCATATCTTTGGTCAGTTTTGTCTCATTTTCTGCAGAAATCGGTTGTTCCCGTAGATCCACCCCGCAAATGTACCCTTGAATGCCCCCAATAGTGTATCCTGCTGCCCTAGCTTCTTCTTCGATTTTTTGGGCAACAGTGCTTACCTTGTTCCCAGGTATTAGGAGCTTAGCCGCTGCGCTTATCCACCCGGCCACTGCCTCATGCATCGCTACCGCCGTTTGGTTTTCTTTCCCTACACATAAAGTGCGCAGCATTTGAACCCAATATCCATTATATCGAGGTGTGATAGCTGCTGCTATGCAGTCACCATACTTTACTGCCTTTTGAGAATTCGCAGCACTATGCAACAGGCCCATGCCGTTTGCATCGTTCAAAAAACCGCAGTTTAGAGTTGTAAGGGTTTCCTCTGCACCTTGCTTTTTCATGGCATAGTCCAACTCAGACACCAGTTTGCTTTCGGTTACATTATTCTGCACCGCTGCACATAGAGCTTCATATCCGCTTAGTGCCAACTCAGCACATTTCTCAACCAATCGACATTCTTCCCTACTGCGTTTCTTGCGGATTTCATAAAGATCCATCGTACAATCCACCCATTCAAGCTCTGGATATGCACTATGAATACAATCAAACCATGAAGCGGGAAGTGTTTCCGGGCAATAGCCAATTCGGCCATTGGTAATACCTCTACTACCTAAAATATCTACCAACCCCTCGGCCAATCTATCTCCTACCATCCTCACATCCCAAAAACCTCTCTCGTTCAACGCCTTCAAATGTGTTAGGCTACCGCAACATACCGTCGGGGTTTCATCGGCAACTATCACTAACGCTTGTCTATGGTAATAGACCCTGTTATCTACAAAGTATCTATAAAATCCGTACTCGTTAGTCGCCACAGATCCGTTACCTACAACCAAAATTGAATTTAGGTTCAACCTTTTCATTAGATTGTTCGCTTTTAGTAATGGCAGATATGTTGCTAATCACCTGCCGCGGGTATATTCTATATTGTTTTGCAACAAATAACTTTACTGACCTGGAAAACAGAATGGCCAGTCATCTTTCCATTTTGGCTTCAGGATTTTGCTGCAATAACGAGTAATATAGGTATGGGACGGTTGCAATTATTTGCAGCCGTCCCTTCATTATATAAAAAAGCAGATTTCTGCATGAGGTTCAAAAGCCTCGATGCAGAAATCTGCGGGTGTTACAGCACCTAGGCGCTGCGAGCTTTTCATCGGACATATTGTTGCCCTTTTGGGAGGTTGCTGTTCAAATTCCTTTGTTGAAGGTTTTTATTTGCTCTTACACCACCTGCAAAAGGTAAAATTTCAGATAGTCGGTCTCCGGAACCTCCGGCAAAATGGGATGATCCGGAGCCTGCTGCCGCGCCTCGATCTGCCGCAGCGTCACACCGGCATCCAGCGCTGCCTCCCGCAGCATCTTACGGAACATCTCATCGGTCATAAAATGGGAGCAGGAGCAGGTCGCCAAATACCCGCCGCGGGGCAGCAGCCGCATCGCCTTCCTATTGATCTCCTTATAGCCGTGATAGGCGTTTTTGGCGGTCGCGCGGCTCTTGGTAAAGGCAGGCGGGTCCAGAATAATATAGTCATAGTCGCACTTTTTCTCTTTGGCCATCTCGGTCAGCAGGTCAAAAACATCGGCGCACTTATAGTCCAGATTGGTCAGTCCATTGCGCTTTCCGTTTTCGGCGGCCAACTCCAGTGCAAAGGCCGAAACATCTACCGCCGTCACATGCTCCGCCCCCGCCGCTGCCGCATTCAGCGCAAAAGCCCCGGTATGCGTAAAGCAATCCAGCACCCGGCGTCCGCGGGCCAGCTTGGCCGCCGCCTGCCGGTTGTACTTTTGGTCCAGAAAAAAACCGGTCTTTTGCCCCTCGATGTAGTCCACATCATATTTTATCCCGTTTTCGGTAATGGTCACATGCCCGCTCAGGTCGGTTCTCAGCCCCTCCATCTGGTAGAAGCCCTTTCCTTGCTCCAGCCCCTCCAGCGTTCTTATGGTCACATCGTTCCGCTCGTAGATCGCATCAATCTGCTCGCCGTCCTCCCGCAGCAGTTCCACCAGCGCCCGGTACACCCAGTCTTTGCGGCGCTCCATGCCCAGGGAAAGCACCTGCGTCACCAATATGTTTTCAAAGCGATCCACCGTCAGCCCCGGGAACTGATCCGCCTCACCAAAAATAAGGCGGCAGCAGCGGTAATCCACCGGGCCCATCACCGTTTTACGGTAATTCAGCGCATAGCACACCCTCCGCCGGAAAAACGCCTCATCAAAGGTATCATTGGCATTGCGGCTGATGATCCGCACCCTGATTTTGGAGTGATCATTCACCCAGCCGGTGCCCAGGTACCGCCCTTTATTACTCACCACATCCACCATATCACCATTTTGGTAAGCGCCCTCCACGGCGGTCACTTCCTCCCCATATACCCAGGGGTGGCCGGCCCGCAGGCTGCGCTCCGCCTTAGGGGTAACGGTAAATACCGGATATTCTCTTGCTGTCATAGTATCTCTCCCACTCGCTAAAAATCTCCCTTTATCATAGCGGTTTTTCCGCCAAAAAGCAACACTTGCTCCCCATTCGCAAAAGGTCTATAATCATGCTGTACGGCGGCCGCCAAAAGCACCCGCATGGCGGCGTCACTGCCCTTGACAGGCGCCAGCCCGCCTTGCGTCGGGCGCCAGCCTGCCTGCGGGCGTTCCTGGCCATGTGGGCGTTTTGCTCGCCGCCTGTCCCCTGCTCCTGCACCACTTTATCACTTTCCCCAAGGAGGCTCCCACATGAAAACCGCCATCTGTTATTATTCCCGCCACCACGGCAATACCCTCAAGGTCCTGGAGGCCATGGCTGAAGCCGCCGAGATCAATCTCATCGATGTCACCAGCCGCATGGCCGCCCGCCTGCCGCAGTACGACCGCATCGGCTTCGCCTCCGGCATCTATTACTCCAAATTCCATGATACCGTGGTCCATTACGCCGCCCAGTACCTGCCCGAGGGCAAAGAAACCTTTTTCGTCTGTACCCATGGCTCCACTGCCTGCCCCGAAAAGTATTATGCCGCCATCACCGAAGCAGTAAAGGCCAAAAATTGCCCCATTCTTGGCACCTTCTCCTGCCGCGGTTATGATACCTTTGGCCCGTTTAAGCTCATCAGCGGCATGGCCAAGGGCCACCCGGATGCGGATGACCTGCAAAGGGCACGCGCCTTTATCCAGGCCCTGTAAAAGCCGAAAAACACCGGCAGTTCGCTCCCTGTCCCGCGGAGCTCGCTGCCGGCCTTTTCTTTTTTTATACGGCTTATACCGCGTACTGACTGGTATACAGCCGATAGTAGAAGCCCTGCTTCTCCAGCAGGCCCTCATGGGTACCGGCCTCCACAATCTGTCCGTCATTGATGACCAGGATCAGATCGGCATCCACTATGGTGGAGAGCCGATGCGCGATGACAAAGCAGGTGCGTCCCCTCATCAGCTTATCCATCGCCTTTTGCAGCAATATCTCGGTACGGGTATCCACATTGGAGGTCGCCTCGTCCAGGATGAGCAGCCGCCGGTTGGCCAGCAGCGCCCGCGCGATGGTCAGGAGCTGCTTCTGCCCGCCGGAAATATTGATGGAATCCTCGCTCACCACAGTGTCGTAGCCCTGCGGCAGCGTGCGGATAAAATGATCACAGTAGGCCTCATCGCAGGCGGTGACAATCTCCTCGCGGGTCGCCTCCGGCTTGCCGTAGGCCACATTATCGGCCACAGTCCCGCCAAACAGCCAGGTATCCTGCAGCACCATACCGAACAGCCCCCGCACATCCTCACGGCTCACAGCGGCTATATCATGGCCGTCTATCGTGATCTTCCCGCTTTGGATATCATAGAACCGCATCAGCAGGTTCACCAGCGTGGTCTTGCCCGCGCCGGTGGGCCCTACAATGGCCACCTTCTGCCCATGCTTTACCTTCACAGTGAAGTCCCGAATCAGCGGCGTTTCTGGATCGTAGCTGAAATTCACATTTTCAAAATCCACATCGCCCTTTATTTCCTCCGGCAGGTGCCCCTCGATGGGCTCCTCCTCCGGGGCGTCCTGCATCTCATACACCCGTCGGGCGGCGGCGCAGATGCGCTGGATAGACCCCAGCACCTCGGCGATCTGCTCCAGCGGCGCGGAAAACTGCCGGGAGTACAGCAGCACCGTTACCACGGCACCCACACCCAGGGCTCCCTGTACTGTTAGGTAGCCGCCGATGAGAGCGACCAGAATATACGCCAATGCATTGGCAGCGGTAATGCACGGTGTGATCAGTCCCTGCAGAAAGATTGCCTTTGCCTCGGCGTCCTTCTGCCGCTTGTTCGCCGCGGCGTGCGCCGCAATGGTGGTCTCCTCGTAGTTATATGCCTTCGTGGTCTGGTAGCTGGCGTAGCTTTCCTCCACAATGGAGTACATCTTGCCGCTCTCCTCAAACATGCGGCGGAAATAGGTGCCGCAGGCGGCGGAAATCCGGGAAGAAATCACGATGGATAGCGGCATCAGCAGCAGGACCGCCAGTCCCATCCGCCAGTTTTCCCGCAGCATCATCACAGCGATGACCACGATCTGCATAAAGCCCATTACTGTCACATCCACAATGTTGTGGATACTGCCGCCCATATTGGAAACATCCTCTTGAATACGGTCAATGATCTGTCCTGCCGGGGTCTTATCAATAAAGCTGATGGGCAGCCGGGATAGTTTATCCGAAAGCTTGATGCGCAGTGTGCAGGTATAGTACTTACTCACCACATTGTTCATCAGGACCATCTTTCCGGTGTCCACGATACTCTTCAGCAGGTACACCCCCGCCAGTGCTCCGCAGATCGGCAGCAGCGCTTCGGTCAGACCGGCTTTGGGCCGTTCTCCGGCCCATGCATCGTACAGCAGCTGGACGCCCTGACCCAGGAGCTTCGGGGCGATGACGGTACACGCCACCACTATACCACCCAGCAGGGCGCCCAGCAGCAGCCAGCCGTAAATGGGCCGGGCGTCCCGCACCAGTCGGCGGAATACCTCCCAGGTGCTCATTTTTACTTCCTCAGTCGGTTTCTTTTTGCGGTTCATCGGCGCTCACCTCCCGTCTGGGAAAGATAAATCTCCCGGTATACCTTGCAGCGCTCCAGCAGCTCCCGGTGGGTGCCGCTATCCACCAGCCGCCCGCCGTCCATTACAAAGATCTGGTCGCTGCTCATGGCGCTGGTCACTCGCTGCGTCACCACGATCTGAGTCCTCCCGGCCGCCTTTTCGGCCAGCGCCCGCCGCAGGTTCGCCTCGGTCATAAAGTCCAGCGCCGAAAAGCTGTCGTCAAAGAGATAGATCGGCGCGTTTTTCAGCACAGCCCGGGCAATACTCACCCGCTGCTTCTGCCCGCCGGAAAGGTTCTTGCCGGCCTGCTCCAGCCGGTGGTCCAGCCCCTCCGGCTGCGCTTTGATGTAATCTGCCATCTGGGCCACCGCCGCGGCTTCCATCAGTTCCTCCTCGGAAGCGCCGGGGCGCCCCATGGCGATATTTTCCCGGATGGTGCCGCTGTAAATGCCGGCGCGCTGCAATACACAGCTGATATTGTGCCGGATGGTACGGCGGCTTAGGGTGGCGGCATCACGCCCGTCAAAGTAGATCTTCCCCTCGGTGGGCAGCCGGAAGGCCATCAGCAGCTGCACCAGCGTGGATTTACCGCTGCCGGTCCCGCCGATGATAGCTACCTTCTGTCCCGCGGCGATATGCAGCGAAACATCGCTTACCGCCGCGGCGTCAGCACCCTCATACCGAAAGGTCACATTCTCCATGCGGATGTCCCCGGCAAAGGTGATATTGTCATCCTCCTCGGCGGTCTCGGTCATCATGTTGGCGTCCATCACTTCACCGATGCGGCCCGCGGCCACCTTGGCATGGGGGTACATCACCAGGGCAAAGGCCGCCATAACGATACCGTTCATTACCAGAGCCACATACTGCACCATGGCAAAGATATCGCCGCCGGAAGCGGCGGAAATCCCGCTTTGCATCCGGCTGCCGCCAAAGTACAGGATCGCGACCGCCACCAGGTTCATCAAGGCGATGGCAATGGGCGCCACCAGGCCCATCTTTGTATTCGCTTCAATGATATGCTCGGCCATCACACGGGTGGCCTCGGCTATGCGGCCCTGTTCCTGCTCCTCCCTGTTAAAGGCCCGGATGACGCGGATGCCGTGCAGGCGCTCCCGCACCAGGTCGTTCTGCTTATCGCAGAATTGGTCGCTGATTTTCCACAGTGGCTCCACCCTGCGGCCAATAGCCAGCACCAGCAGCGTAATGATGGGCATAGCCACCAGGATAATGAGCGCCAGCGTGCTGTCCTTGGAAAAGGCCAGCACCACCCCGCCGAAAAACAGCACCGGAATGGTGATGATGTTGCTGGAAAGCATATCGGCCACCCAGGCCAGCGTCCCCACATCGTGGGTGGAACGGGTAAGCAGCGCCGAGGTGCCGATGCGGCTGACCTCTTCAAAGGTCAGGGCATTCACCCGGCCAAAAACCGCCGCGCGCAGGTCGGCGCAAAAGCCGGAAACAACTTGGGTGCGGCACCAGGTACCGGCCGCCACCGCCCCCAGCGAGAGCAGCGTGACCAGCAGCATTCTGCCGCAGCAGCGCAGGATATAGTCCCAATCGGAGGTGTAGATGCCGCCGTCCAGGATATCACTCATGATGGTGGGCAGCAGCAGCGAACAGACGCTGGAAACGGCAATCAGCAGCATGCCCAGCAGCATTTTCCCTCGGTAGGGCTTAAGATATGGCAAAATTCGTTTCATAATTTCTCCGTCAGTTTATGGGTTCCGCTCTCTCCCCCGATCTTGAAAAAAGGCGCAAAAAGGCCGGGAGCAACAGAAACTCCCGGCGAGCGAAATAGCACCTTGGTTCAGGCGGACTTACAGAGAGAGCTGCTGTGCAGGTATTCGGTTGATTCCAGTGCGGAACTTGTTCATCTTGTTGTTGTGCAAAAAGTACATTTCAGCAGCTCCTTTCTTTCATATTTGGCATCGAAAAGAGTATAGCATACCGAAGGTTCGATTGCAAGCACTTTTTCCCGCCCCTGCATTCCGGCGGCACGCCTCCGCTTTGTCTCGGGGCGCCGTTTGTGCCAAACCTGTCACCCCTCGCCCGCTCCGTCGCGCCGCCTGCCTTGTCTTTCATTCCACCAGGTACCCCACGCCAAAGCGGGTGCGGATAAACTCGGAAAGCCCAGCAGCCTCCAGCTTTTTGCGCAGGCGGTTCACATTCACGGTCAGCGTGTTTTCATCCACAAAGCTGTCGGTCTCCCACAGCCGCTGCATCAGCAGCTCGCGGCTCACTACCTGGCCCTTGCGTTCCATCAGGCACAGCAGGATGCGGTATTCATTTTTGGTTAGGTCGATGGCATTTCCCTCATACTGCAGGGTCTGGTCGGCAGTATTCAGCACCGCTCCCCGGCACTCCGGCGCCGGCAGGGCAGTCTCCAGCCGATAGCTGCGCCGCAGCATGGCCTGCACCTTGGCCACCAGCACACTGCCGTCAAAGGGCTTGGCGATGAAATCATCGCCGCCCATGTTCATCGCCATCACGATGTTCATGTTGTCAGCCGCCGAGGAGATGAAAATGATGGGCGCCGCAGTCCTCTGCCGCAGCTGGCCGCACCAATAGTAGCCGTCGTAGCTGGGCAGCTTGATATCCAGTAGGATGAGATGAGGCTGATAGGTCTCGAACTCCCCGGTAATGTTGCGGAAATCCTGCACCTGCCGCGCCTCCATCCCCCATTGCTCCAGCAGGCTCTGGATGCCCTCGGCAATGCCGCGGTCGTCCTCCACAATGAGTATTTTGAACATTTGGCCCCTCCTCGCTATGCGGTAAATCTCTCCTCCCAGTATCGCACATTCCGGCTAAAAAATCCACCCGAAGATGTTTAAGATTTCTTGATTTTTATGGTCACAAGCGGCATTCCGGGACGCTGCCCGCAGCCGACTGCCCGACGAAATCAGCATAACGCTGTCCCGCCGCAAATGCCAGCAACAGCTGGTTGAGTGGGGCAGATTCAACCATCAATTGAGCCCATGATCGCAGAGTCACCCAAAAAGCCCTCTCTGGCCGGACAGGGCTCTACTTTGCGGCAATTGGCCTAATTTACAAGAGCATTTCATATCCAACAAATTCAGACTTCCAGCTCGTCCTCCATCGGAGGCAGCTGCTCCTCCGGGAACAGGGCGGCAGACTGCTCCTCCGGCAAACTGGCCACCCCCCGCAGCTTCCGCTGGATCTGCCGGGTGCGGACACCGACCAGCTTATCCAGCTCGCTGCTGGCCTGCTCCAGCCGGGTTTGGGTCATGGTCAGGGCATCCGCAAATTTATCAAACTCGGTCTTAACGGCGCCCAGGATATTCCAAACTTCCCCGCTGCGCCGCTGGATGGCAATGGTCCGGAAGCTCATTTGCAGAGAATTGAGCAGAGCTGCCATAGTGCTGGGGCCGGCAATGTTCACCCGGTATTCCCGCTGCAAAGTTTCCACCATACCCCGGCTGACCACCTCGGCATACAGCCCCTCAAATGGCAAAAAAAGGATGCCGAATTCGGTGGTCTCGGGCGGGCAAAGGTACTTTTCGCGGATATCCTTGGCTTCCATCCGGACGGTAAGCAGCAGCTGCCGCACCGCCGCTTGAATCGCCGCCTGGTCACCGGAATCATAGGCGTCCCGGAGGGCAGCGTAGCTATCCCCAGGGAATTTGGCATCGATGGGAAGCCAAATAAAGCTGCCATCCTCCGCAGGAAGTTTGACAGCGTATTCCACCACATTGCGGCTGCCGGGAACCGTTGCCACATTTTTGCAGTACTGCTCCGGAGTGAGAATGTCCTCCAGGATAGCGCCAAGCTGCACTTCCCCCAGAATTCCACGAGTTTTCACATTGCTGAGGACCTTTTTGAGGTCGCCGACGCCCTGGGCCAGCGACTGCATTTCACCCAGACCGCGGTAAACCTGCTCCAGCCGGTCATTCACCAGGCGGAAGGATTCGGTCATGCGGTCATTGAGGGTTTTTTGCAGCTTTTCATCGACGGTTTGGCGCATTTCGTCCAATTTGGCATTGTTATCCTGGCGAATGGTGGCAAGCTGGCGTTCCATGGACGCACGCACATCCTCCAGCGCGCGCGTGGACTGCTGGGAGAATGTGGATAGTCTATTTTCAAACTGGGTGAGATGCTCCAGCAGGGCCCGGCTTTCGCTTTGCGACTGGGACTGCTGGGACTGCATGAGGTACTTGCCGAGGGTGAGAATATCGGCCTGCACCGAACGCTCCAGATCGCTTTGCAGGCGCTGGAGCTGGGTGGAAATATCATTTTGGCAGGACTTTTTGACCTGCGTAAGCAGGTAGATGAGCAGAGCAAGGATGAGGACGGCCGCCCCCAACAGCACCCAGCCCATGGTTTGCTGATCCATAGGTTTTCTCTCCTGAATTTGGCCAAATGCGAACTGTTGTTCTTCTACGATTCCCATTGTAGCACAAATGTTCGATGATGTAAAGGGACGAACAAAAGTTTGTATGAATGAACGAAAATTCTACCATTTTTGGACTTGACAATGGGCAGGGTGCATAGAAAAAGCCCCCGATGAGGGGGACTTTTTCCTTGAGAAAGATCTTAATCCTTGCGGAGAATGATGGCGGAGCCGGCGAGCGCGAGGGCCGCGGCGGCGACGGCGACAGCAACGAGGTCATTGGCGCCGGTGGCGGGGTTCTTCTGGTCATCGGTCTTGGGGGTGTCCTGGGTAGGGCTGATGATGACGATGGTGGTGGGGCCTTCCTCCTGGACATGGGTGATGGTGCCCTTGTCATCAACAGTCACCTTGCCGGTAATGGTCTCTGGAGTGTCTTTAATTCCAGTATTCACAGTTGTTGTGGTGCCATTGGGGGTGATGGTGGCAGTAACATTGTTCAGGCGGATATCACCAAAAGTATCTTTCGTGAGAGTCCCAGTGATGGTATTATTGGTGAGGGTGAGAGTAGCGCCATTAGTAGATTTGTACTTGATTGCAGCACTGTCGCCCGCAAGTTTTCCATCTTTAATACCACAATCGGTAAAGGTGCAATTTTCAATAACATCAGTGCGTGTTCCTGTTCCCTTATGGCTAATCTTAACACCAGTAGCACACTCAGTGAAGGAAGAGTTTTTAAGGTTCAAGCTACCATCGCAACCAAAATAGATACCAAAATCAACATTGGATACGGAACAATTATTAGCAGACACATTAGCTGTACCAGTTTCGCCCCAAAGAAAAACAAGTTCTCCGGAGGTTTCTTCCTTGGAAGTACCTTGATTTTTGCAGTTTTCAAGAACATAATTTTGAGTTACTCCCGCATTAGGAGTATTGCCCCAAATCTTAATATTCTTGGCATCATAAACGATTACAGTCAGCTCTGCGGCCTTGCCCGTTTCAGATATATTAACTGCAATTTCACCATACTGGAAATCGGCACCGTTGCCGTAAATGGTAAGATTTTTGGTCAATTCAGGTGTTCTGTTAGGCTGCGCAAGAAAATCGGTGTAAGCCATCAGACGACCCTTAATGCCTTCCTTCATATAGAGTACAGTTGCACCATCGTTAATCGCGGTCAGTACATCAGCGGCGTACTTAACATTTCCATCTTTTTCGTAAGCGACAACAGCTGCGGCTTTGCCTGTGCTTCCACCAGGGATATCATAGTCTGCTTCGTTGGGGAACGATTCCGCAGTCACGCCGGCAGGATAAGTATATGTATCCGCCATAGCGGTGACAGGCAGCATGACGGCCAGCAGGAGGAGGGCCAGCGCCAGGCTAAGGAGCTTTTTCATAAGACATTACCTCTTTCTTTTTGGGGTTTCCCCTCTTTATTTCCGGCAGGTGAATCATGCCCGCGAGTAAATGATTCATGTTTGCCCGCAAACATGAAATCCCCCATATGGGGGATGCCGGTAATGTTATTTTAGCAATTCAAGCGAATAAAGTCAAGAAAACAGTGGAAGTTTTTTCATCTTTGTAGAAGTTGCCAAAAGCGAAGAGGGAAATTTATGCAAAAAAGCAGAGGCCCGGTGAGGGACCCCTGCTGGGAAAATCATTCCTCCCGCTTTTTGCGGGTGGCACGGACGATATTGAGGGCAATGATGCCCGCCACGCATGCGCCGAGGAACATGGGCATGATCATGGCGCTGTATTTTTCATCGGCGGTAAGCACCTCTGCCCATTTGCTGTCGATATAGAGGGACAGCTCCGGGCCGATATAGGTGTAGTAGCCGCAGTGGGCCAGGGACTCCTCATCGGGGTAGGCGGTGGGGTCGGATTTTGTCTCCTCATCCAGCAGCTCGTACACCTTCGTATTGGGGGTGGAATAGCCGATGGCCTCGGTATTGGCAAGGCCGACCTCCGGCTCCAGCATGAAGTTGATATACATTTCCGCCAGCTCCCGCTTCTGGCTCTCCTTGGGGATGCACAGGCAATCGGTGAAAAGATTGCTGCCCTCCATGGGAATGGAGAAGGCAAGATCAGGGTTGTCCGCTATCATGGTGACGGCATCGCCGTTATAATAGGGCGCCATGGCCGCTTCCCCGCCGATCATTTTATCGAACACCTCATCGGCGACATAGGCCTGAATGACCTTTTTCTGCTCCTTCAGCAGCACCACAGCCTTATCCACCTGCTCGGTGCTTTCGGCATTAATGGGCAGCCCCAAATAGGCAAAGGTGATGCCGAAGGCGTCCTTGGAGTTATTGATCATCAGGATATTATCCATATAGGCTTCGCTCCACAGGGCGCCCCAGCTGGCCACCACCGCTTCGTCCTCTACCATTTTGGTATTGTAGATGAGCCCCAGCACGCCCCAGGTATAGGGCACCGAATACTCATTGGTGGGGTCGTAGGACTGGTAAAGGTACTTTTCATCGATGTTTTTCAGGTTGGGGATATTGGACATATCCGGCTTTTGCAGCATCCCCTCGGCGATCATACGGGAGATCATGTAGTCGGAGGGAACGACGATATCATAGACGGCGCCGCCGGTTTTCAGCTTGGCGTACATCGATTCATTGGTATCGTAATTGGAATAGATGACCCGGATGCCGGTGACCTCCTCAAAGGCCTTGTTGACATCCAGCCCGCCATCGGCACCGTCGGAGATATACTCGCCGCAATTGTAGACGCTGATGGAATAGCCCTTATCCCTGTAGCGGCCGTAGTACTCCATATCTAGAGCTGAGGTATCAATGCCGGTTTCCGCTGCCAAAGCGGTAACGGGAAGCAGAAGGACAACCATCATCAGCGCCAAAAGGAGGGAAAGGATACGCTTTTTCATGCCGCAGGTTCCTCCTTTCGCATCATCTGCTTTTCCTTGCGGGCAGAGTAATAGTTGCTGAGAAGCAGCAGCGCCAGCACCACCACAAAAATGATGGCGGTAAGGGCATTGATCTCCGGGCTGACACGCTTGCGGACCATCGAGAAGATGGTGACGGGCAGAGTCTGCGAGGAGGCGCTGGACACAAAGTAGCTGATGACGAAGTCATCCAGCGAGTAGGTGAACGCCATGAGGAAACCGGATACCATGCCGGGCATAATCTCCGGAATGACGACCTTGTAGAAAGCCAGCTTGGGGCTGCAGCCCAGATCCTGCGCAGCCTCGAAGGTGAAGCGATCCATCTGACGGAGCTTCGGGAGGACATTGAGGATGACATAGGGCGTGCAGAAGGTGACATGCGCGATGATGAGCGTCACGAAGCCGAGCTGCATTTCCGGCAGCTGAAGGAACGAAAGCGCGGTGCCGCCGATCCAGTTATTGAACTTCTGGATGCCATTGCCGAAGGAAACGAACAAAAGCAGCATGGAAACACCGGTAACGATCTCAGGATTGAGAATGGGCAGATAGGTGATGTTCATCACCAGTGATTTGAACCACTTACGGCGCATGGCATAGATGCCGACCGCCGCCATGGTGCCCAGCACCAGCGCGATGACAGACGCCGCCAGCGCGATGATCAAGGTATTGCGCAGCGAGGAGAGGATCAGCTCATTGTGGAACAGCTCCTTATACCAATGGAAGGAGAAGCCGGTCCAGCTGGCGCGGGATTTGGATTCATTGAAGCTGAACGCAATGAGCACGATGATGGGCAGATACAGGAAGATGAATACCAGACGGGTATAAAGCTTGGCATACCATTTCATATGAGCATCCCTCCTCTGTCATCATTGTCCTCAAACTGGTTCATGAGGCTCATAACAAGCAGGATGAATACCATCAATACCAGCGAGATGGCGGAGCCGAGATTGGGATTGTAGGCATTGCCGAGGAACTGGGTCTCGATGAGGTCACCGACCATCATATTGGAGCCGCCGCCCAGCATACGGGAAATGATGAAGGTGGAAACAGACGGCACAAACACCATGGTGATGCCGGTGGTGATACCGGGCACCGAAAGGGGCAGCACCACACGGGTAAAGGTGTTCCACGGGTTGGCGCCGAGGTCCCCGGCGGCCTCCAGCGTGTAGGGCTCTATTTTGGTCATGATGGAATAGAGCGGAATGACCATAAAGGGCAGGTAATTATACACCATGCCCAGCACCACGGCACCCTGGGTGTAGATCATCTTGAAGGGTCCCATGCCAAAGACCTCCAGAATGCTGTTGATGATGCCGTTATTTTCAAGCAGCGTCATCCACGCATAGGTGCGCAGCAGGAAGTTGGTCCACATCGGCAGCATGACCAGCATAACCAGCGTGCGCTGGTTATTGGCATTGTAGCGGCTCATGATAAAGCCGAGAGGATAGGCGATGACAAGGCAGATGGCAGTGGCCACCAGCGAAAGCCAGATGGAACGGACAAACACCGCGGTGTAATCCGAGACCTTGGCGACATTGGCGAAGGTGAACTGGCCATCACTGGTGGAAAGGCCGAACACCGCCACCAGAATGAGCGGTACGACGACAAAAATCACCGACCAAACAATATAGGGGACGGAAGAAAAGCGAAATTTCATGGCTTTATTCCTCCGTGCGCTTCATGATATGAATATCCATAGGCGCGACATCCATGCCGATGAGGGTACCGGGCTCCACATACTGGGTGGTGTGGATCTTCCATTTATATCCCATGGCATCTACCATGATCTCGTAGTGGACGCCCTTGAAGATGATGGACTCCACGATGCCGGAGATCTTGCCCTTATCGGCGGGAACGATCTTGAAGTCCTCCGGACGGACGACGACCTGAACACGCTCCTTGAGGGAAAATCCCTTATCCACGCAGTCAAAGTAATCGTTGGCGAATTCCACAAGGTAATCCTTGTGCATGATGCCATCGATGATATTGCTTTCACCGATGAAATCGGCCACGAAGGCATTGCAGGGCTCATTGTAGATATCCTGCGGGGTACCGATCTGAAGGATGTTGCCATCCCGCATGACGACGACGCGGTCGGACATGGTGAGCGCTTCTTCCTGATCGTGGGTGACATAGATGAAGGTGATCTCCAATGCCTGCTGGATGCGCTTTAGCTCGATCTGCATTTCCTTGCGGAGCTTGAGATCCAAAGCGCCGAGGGGTTCATCCAAAAGCAGGACCTTGGGACGGTTGACCAGCGCACGGGCGATGGCAACACGCTGCTGCTGACCGCCGGAAAGCTGGTTGACGTGACGCCTGTCGTAGCCGGAAAGACCGACCAGCTTGAGCATTTCCTTGACGCTCTGGCGGCGTTCCTTTTCCGGCACCTTGGCGATCTTCAGGCCGAATTCGACATTTTCGTACACATTGAGGTGCGGGAACAGCGCATACCGCTGGAATACCGTATTCACCTCACGCTTGTAGGGGGGCAGGTCATTGATGCGGACACCACCAAAAAAAACATCACCCTCCTTGGGTTGGATAAATCCGCCGATGATGCGCAAGGTAGTTGTCTTGCCACAACCGGACGGCCCAAGAAAAGTAATGAATTCCTTGTCCATGATGTCAAGGTCGATCCCCTTGAGGACCGGCTCGTCATCAAAATCGACTCTGATGCCGCGCAGGCTGATCAAAGCATTTTTGTTCATTTCAACATCCTCCTTTTGCGGTAAATCTGCAGGCCCTCACACCTGCCGCAGCCGCTATTGCACCGTCCCCGCAAAAGGTTTTTAGGATACCCCGAAGATTGGGGTTCTTTCAGATGGGCATATACGAGCCGCCTTTTTATTGAATTGAATGGTCAAAATGACAGATATCAATATATCATATTTTGTCGTAATGTCAATGCTAAATTTCAAGATTTATTAGAGTTTTTCAGAAAATTTCTGCGTCTTTTGGGCAGAGCTTATGATGAACTTTGAAATACTCCTGATTTCTCCGTTTTTCTCAAAATATCTTAAATTCATGTTTTGGGGGATTTTTCTCCCCGCAGCAGCGAAAAAAGCCAGGAAAGCTCCTCCCGCCGCAGTGCCCCGCAAAGCAGCAGCGCCGCCCCGTAGCAGGCCAGGTAGAGGAACACCAGCAACAGGAGAATAAGCGGCTGCCCGGTCCGGGACAACAGCCTACCGAAGATCAGGCGCAGCAGCCACCAGCCCCCAACTGCCGCGGCCGCCGTAAGCAGCCAGCAGAGCGGCTGAAGCCGGAACACCGTGACCCGGGTAAGCCGCGCGGCACTGAGGGCGAAATTGAGGAGCTCGGTGGCGGAGATGGAGAAAAGATAGCCGGCCACCCCATACCGGGGCAGCAGCAGCCAAACGAGCAGCAGGCCGGTGGCGGCATCGATGATATTGTACCGCATATTGGCGCGGTACTCCCCTACCCCCTTCAGCATGCCATCCACGAGGGTATCCATATACATGATAGGCACCAGCGGCGCCAAAAAGCGTATGTACTGCCCGGCGGCGGGCTCGGAATAGATGAGCTCGCCCAGGGGATGGGCGAAGAAAAAGCAGGCCCCAGCGACGGCCATCGAAAAGAAAAGCCCCAACCGGTAAAGGCGCTCCAGCATGTAGCCAAGACCCCGCAGCCGGCCCTGTACCTGGGCTTCGGTCAGCTCGGGAACGATGAGATCCGCAATGACGGCGATGAGCGCTGCCGGGAACAGCAAAATGGGCAGGGACATGCCTTGGATCACGCCATAGGCGGCCAGCGCTGCCTGAGCCCCGCCGCCAAAAAGGCGAAGCCCCCGCGGGACAAGCAGGTGCTGGGCGGTACTGAGCGCCGACCGGGCGTAGCTGCTGAGGGAAAGCGGCACCGTAATGCGCAAAAGAGATGGCAGCATGGAGGTGCGGCAGCGGCCCTCCCGGCGAGGGAGGGAGGCAAGCAGCAAAAGCAGCAGCGCCAGGAAGGAAAAGACCTCCGAGGCGAGCATACCGAGAGTAAGGGCGCCGCAGGCGTACTCCAGGCCGTAGCCGCCCAGCCGCAGCAGCGCCAAAACGGTGCAGCCGATGCGGATGAACTGCTCCGAAAGCTGAACGAGGGACATTTTGACCGACTGGTGCATGGCAATGAAGTAGCCGCCCATGGCACCGGACGCAGCAACAAAGGGCAGGGCGAATGCCAGCACACGCAGGGAGAGGATAATGCGGTCATCCCCAACCCAGGCGGCCGCCGCAGGCGCCAGATAATAGAGCAGCAGTAAGGCAGCCATGCCGAAAAAAGCAGCATATCCCATGGCGCAGCCGGTGGCCCGGCGGATGGCGGCGTCATCGCCGCGACCGGTCTGCTGGGCAATGAGCCGGGTGGCGGCCAGCCGCACACCGGAGACCGCCACGGTAGTGGCAAGGGTATAGACCGACATCACCAGCTGAAAAAGCCCAATGCCCGCAGCACCGATCTTGCCGGCGACATAGACCTGGAACACCAGGGCGATGGTGCGCATCAGCAGGCTGGTAGCAGTCATGGCGGAGGTATGCAAAAGGAGCTGTTTGGCACGGCGCATATGCGGCTCTCCCCTCCCCTTTTGCGGTATCTCCTTTTATCTTATGGGTGGATGGCGGGAAATAGACGGGCGAGGCGCAGAAGGAAGGTGCGGCCGCAGGCCGTTTCGCCCCTTGGGGCGAAACACACGGGCAAAGTCTGTGGCGGCGGTGCGGAGCGCCGCCGGACCTGCGGCCGTATCCAGTAAATGGCATAAATTCGGCCCAGGAAAAGGCGGTGGCAGCTACTTTGGCGCGCGAAGGGTGAAGCGATGGTGCAGCAACCCCAGCAGGGCCAGTGCACCCAGTGCTCCGCAAATAGGGTAAACAGTGCCGATGAGCTTCCCAAAGCCGAAAAGGCTGCACAGCCATGCAGGGATAGCCAACAGAAGGACAAAGCTGAAGCGGCGGTTCGCCATGGTGGAAAAGCGAACCATGCAGTAATGGCGGAGAGCAACGGCGCAGGAAAGCGCGGTACCGAGCATGGCACAGAGCAGCAGCACCCCATAGAGGTAGTACCAGCCCCCGCCCAGCGCACCGGCAGCGGCCAGCATGGGCAGCGGCGCCTCTACCACGGTGGGAAGCGTCTCCATGGTGAGGAATATGCCCAGCGCGATGGAAATGAGAATAATGCAGCCAAGCAGTACTCCCCACCAAACTGTGCGGCGGGAGCGCAACTCTTTCCCGACGGGGGCCAAAATACCGATGGAGGAAAAAAGATTATAACTGACAAAAGAGCAGGCGGCAATAGCCCAGTGGGAAAGCAGTGGGCTGACGGATGGGACTGCAGCAATGGTAAGCTGCCAGCCGCAACGGCGCAGGGTAAGCGCGCTGACCAGCACCGAGCAGATAACCAGCAGCGGCACCACGGTGGAAAAGACATTTACCATGCCGGAGGTGCCGGTAAGGGAAAGCAGCGAAATCAAAAGGCAGAACGCCGCACTGCACCAAAAGGCGGAGGCACCCAGTATCTGCGCGAAAAGCGCCCCCACCCCGGCCGCCATGATGACCAATATCCCGAAGAGGAAAAATAGCTGCAGTAGCCCAACGGCATCCCGCAGGAGCGGGATAGGGCGGCGAATCACAAGGGCATCGGTTTGGTCACAGCCGGTGCGCTGCACCAGCCGCAGCAGCAATACCCCAAAGAAAAAGGAGAGTGCCACCGCCAGCAGCAGGCCCGCTATCCCCTGCCAACCAAAGCAGCCAAAAAACTGCCACAGCTCCTGGCCGGAGACATAGCCCGCCCCCAGGTAACAGCCCGCAAAGGTAAAGCCCAGCCGCAGTGCACTCTCTTTCCGTTTCATCAAAAAAGGACGCCCCCTATCGAGTCATGTATGGTGTGCGTCCTTTTCTTTCGTATTCATTTTGCTTTTTGTTCTATCCGCCAAAGCGTTCCACGGTGATATAGAAACGGCCCTTCTTGGAAAGGCCTCCGATCTCCCTTAGAATAAGCCTGCCCTGCCCGCGCACCGAAAGGATATCTCTTTCGGCAAGCTGTCGGTCAGGCTTTAGGCACTCGCAGCCATTCAGGCTGACCCGCCCGGCGGCGATGAGCTCCGCGGCTCTCCCCCGGCTGAGGGAAAAACCGCTGCCAAGAACGGCATCCAACCGCAGTGAAGCGACGGTATCCCGGATGGTCTTTCCATCGGCAGCTGGAATGCGCAGCTCCGAAAGGGGGATCTCCACCGGGTGCAGACCGGTGCGGCCGGCGCTCAGCCAGTTATCCCGCAGGAAGGGAATGCACTCCCGCAGGGCAATGACATCGCAGCCGTTTTCTCCCACTAAAAGGTCGCCCAGCACCTCCCTGCGGACACCCTGTGCCATCAAGCTGCCCAGGATGTCCCGATGGGTAAGCGCCGCGCCATGGCCCCAGCTGACCCGGATAGCTCCAAAGGGCAGCTCCTCCTCCGGGATGTTATCCGCATCCATATAGTCCGGTAGAAAGAGAAACAGGCAGCGCTCGGCATCGGGGTGGCCCCCCATTATCCTATGCGGGGGCGTGCCGCAGCAGACTACCACCTGCTGGGCAATGCAGCGCTGGTGTGTGGTAAGAAACATGGTATGGGTCAGGCGGTTCTGACGGGCACACTGTTCCAGCTTATCCGCCACCTGGGCGGCAGTCATGCGGTCTTCGCCGGAAAATGCTCGGAGAAAATCTCGGTCTTTGGACATGGGAGGCTCCTTTGGAGGGTTTGATGGGGTGGGACGGCCCGCAGGGCAAACCGCCGCAGGCGGTTTCGACGGCGGAGCCGTCGGTTTCGGCAAAGCCGAAACGCCCTGCGGGCCGTATGCCTGCGGTTTGCAGGGGGCAGCGGGGAGAAAATGCCGCCCGCTTTCGTCTTGCATCTTACCATACGGCGGGGCAGAATGCAAGAAAGGCAGTGCCCCATCACGGAGAACCGCCTTTCTTGTATGGAAACTGTACCTGAGGATAGCAAATTTAGCTGAGGGTAGTGCCGGTGGCAAAGCTGGCCACGATGATGATAATGATGCTGATGGGAGCCAGGTACTTCACCAGGAAGCTGTACGCCTTCTTCAAACGGAAGGGCTTGCCGTCCAGCTCGATCTCGCGGATGGCGTTCTGGGGCTTCCAGGCCCAACCGACAAACAGGCAGGAACCCAGTGCGCACACAGGAATCATCAGACGGTCGGTGAGGAACTCCATAAAGTCGCCGAAGATGGGGGTGGTAAGACCATTCTTGAAGTCGAACCAGATACCCTTGATATCAAAGGCGGCCTGAGAGCAGGTATAAATGGTACCAAGGAGGAACATCACCACGCACAGAATGATGGTAGTGGGGGTGCGTTTCCATCCAAAGCGCTCAGTAGCGAAAGCAACAACGCCCTCCACTAGGGAAATGCAGGAGGTGAGCGCCGCGAACAGCAGCAGCATGTAGAACAGGATGCCGAAGAACTGACCGCCGGGCATCTGCTGGAACACACCGGCCAGCGAAGAGAACGCAAAGCCTGCGCCCTTGCCAACACCTTCCGCGCCGAGGGTGGCAAATACAGCGGGAACAATGATAAAGCCGGCAATCAGGGCTACCAGTGTGTCCATACCACAGATGATAGCGGCGTTTTTGGCGAGGTTTTCTTCCTTTTTAACATAGGAGCCGTAGGTAACCATAATAGCCATACCAAGGCTGAGTGAGAAGAACGCCTGCCCCAGGGCCGAAAGCACGGTGCTGAAGGTGACTTTGCTCCAATCCGGAATCAGCATATATTGCAGGCCTTCCCCGGCGCCGGGCATGGTAAGCGCCCGGATAAGCAGAATAATGAGGATGACAAACAGCGCCGGCATACCGATCTTATTAAAGCGCTCAATGCCGGATTCCACGCCCTTGACGATGATGAAGCAGGTAATGCCCATAAAGATACCCGCGAAGATAACTGCAGTCAGTGGGAACCATGTTTCCCCGGTGACGGCATTGTAGCCCAGCAGCGCATAGAAATATCCCAGCGGATCGGCGTAAACCTTGGTGGCCTCGGTGGCGTAGCTGGCCACATAGCGCAGCACCCAGCCGCCTACATGGCAGTAGTAGCTGGTAATGATAAACGCCACGATAACGCCGAACCAGCCGACCCACTTGTAGCCAGGGTGGCCCAGCTTGCCGTAGCTATCGATGGCATTGGCCTGCGCGCCGCGGCCGATGGTCAGTTCCGAGAGCATGACCGGGATGCCTATGAGGAGTACGATAGCAAGGTAGATGAGGATGTACGCTCCGCCGCCGCCTTCGTAGGCCTTGCCGGGGAACTTCCAGATGTTGCCGAGGCCGACGGCCGAACCGGCTGCCGCCAAAATAAAGCCGATCTTGCTGCCCCATTGGGCTCTTTTAGGTTCCATAGTCATTTTCTCCTTTTCTATGCACACTGTGGTAATTGTTCCAATCATAATACAATTTTTAATTGATAGCAACAAAAATTTTAATGGATTGTAAAATTCCGTCGTTTGTGCTAAAAAACGGAGCTTTAATGGGTATTATTGTGCATGTTAACGGTATTTTCTGCGCCGCTATTATACATATTGCATAAATTCAATTTATCAATTTTATTATAATAATTAAAATTTATAATTATTTAGGGCAGCAAAAAGCACCGACTGGAACCGGTGCTTTGATTTTTTAGGCATGGTAGAGCTTCTTGGTCTGGTATTTCGGCTCACAGGTCAGGTTGACCCCCAGCTTGTGATAAACATTCTCATCCACGCGGGAAAGAATCACACTGGCATGGGCCTCACACCCGCGCAGCTTACTCAGCTGCTGCATGGCCAGTGCTGCAGTGGGGTTGGTAGCGGCGCATATGGACAGTGCGATAAGGATCTCATCGGAATGCAGGCGAGGATTGTGGTTGCCAAGGTAATCCACCTTTAGGCGCTGGATAGGCTCGATAATGATAGGCGACAGCAGGTGCATCTCATCATTGATGCCGCCCAGCTCCTTCAAGGCGTTGAGCATGAGCGCGGCGGAAGGCCCCAAGAGAGAGCTGGTCTTCCCGGTGACGATGCGGCCATCGGGCAGCTCCAGCGCCATCGCGGGTTGGCCGGTCTCCTCCGCTTTGGCGCAGGCGGCGGCCACCACGGGACGGTCGGCGGACGATACATTCAGCTGGTTCATGATAAGCTCCTGCTTGTGGATCTCAGCAGGCTCGCTGAGCCCCTGACGCACCAGGCAGGCGGTGGCATAGTACCGGCGGATGACCTCCTGCTCGGAAGCACGACGGCAGGCATCGTCATCTATGATGCAGTTGCCCGCCATATTGACGCCCATATCGGTCGGACTTTTGTAGGGAGAGGAGCCGTAAATGCGCTGGAAAATGGCATTGAGCACCGGGAAGATCTCGATATCACGGTTGTAATTGACGGTGGTGACACCGTAGGCTTCCAGGTGGAAAGGATCAATCATATTGACATCGTTGAGGTCGGTGGTGGCGGCCTCATACGCCAGGTTGACAGGGTGCTTGAGGGGGAGGTTCCAAATGGGAAAGGTCTCAAATTTGGCATATCCGGCCTTGACCCCGCGCTTATTTTCGTGGAAGAGCTGAGAAAGACAGGTGGCCATTTTGCCACTGCCGGGGCCGGGGGCCGTAACTACCACCAGCGGGCGGGTGGTTTCGATGTATTCATTCTTACCAAAGCCATCATCGCTGACGATGAGCGGGACATTGGAGGGATAATCGGGGATGATATAGTGGCGGTAGACCTTGACACCCAGGGTCTCCAGGCGCTTCTGGAAGGCATCGGCGGCTGGCTGGGCATGGTAATGGGTGATGCAGACGCTGCCCACATACAGGCCGATCCCACGGAAGGCATCGATGAGGCGCAGGACATCCAGATCGTAGGTGATACCCAGGTCGCCGCGGCGCTTGTTCTTTTCGATGGCATCAGCGCTGATGACAATGACGATCTCCGCGGAGTCCTTCATCTGCAGCAGCATTTTCACCTTGCTATCCGGCGCAAACCCCGGCAGCACGCGGGAAGCGTGGTAATCATCAAAGAGCTTACCGCCGAATTCCAGGTACAGCTTACCGCCAAACTGACCGATGCGCTCCCGGATCTTATCCGACTGCATTTGCAGGTATTTTTCATTATCAAAGCCGATTTTGAACATGATTTCCTCCTCGTATTATCCTCTGTCACTGCGTTTTTATCGGGGACTGCCGCCCATCGCCGGCAAAAATAAAAAAAAAGCGCCTTTTGCGAGGCGCTTCTTTTGTTCCCCCTTTGGGGGAGCCCTTACGATTATATCATTAGTGGGCGGGACATGGCAAGTGGAATCGCGTATAATTTATCCCGAAAATTTTAGCGAATAGCGCCAAAATCCATTACTGCGGCCGTTTTTGTCGGCCGGAGATGATGACGCCGCCAATGATAAGCAGCGCCCCCACAATGGCCGTCCAGCTCATGGGTTCCCCCAGCAGGAAGTGGGAGGCCACTATGGTAATAAAGGGCTGGAGATAGATATAGTTATTGGCGTGAACGACTCCCAGCCGGTCGATGACGACATTCCACACGGCAAAGCAGACGGCACTGCCCAGCACCGCCAAGAACAGGATGCAGAACAGCGGCTTTGGCTGTGCCAGCGGGGTAAAGTCGATCGAAAGCTCCCCGCGGGCAGCCAGCAGCGGCACCGAGGTAACCGCGCCGTACAGGATGACCCGGCGGGCCAGCAGCGTGCTGTCCACCCGGCCGGAAAGCCGCTTGATAAGGACTGAATAGCAGGCCCAGCTGGCTGCCGCCAAAAAGGCCAGCAGATCGCCTACCGGGCTGAGCTTGAGCACCAGCGCGCCGTTGAGCACCACCAGCACCACACCACTCATGGCCACGGCAAAGCCGACCCAAACGGTGGTGTGGAGCTTTTCATCCCTGGTAAAAAAGTGCGCCAGGATGGAGGTAAGGATGGGCGCCATTGCCACAATGATGCTGACATTGGCGGCAAAGGTGTGCTTCAGGGCGGTGTTTTCGGTAAAGAAATAGAGCGTGCCGCCCAAAATGCCCAATAGCAGGAAGGTCAGCTCTCCCCTGCCCTGCCACAACAGCGGCCGAGGGCGCAGCAGCCACAGCACAAAGTAGGCAATGACAAAGCGCATGAACATCACCTGCGCCGGGCTGTAATAGGCAAGGAGCTCCTTGCTGCAAACAAAGGTGGTGGCCCAAATGGCGGAAACCATCAGCGCCATCAGGTGGGCAAGCAGACGGGAATGGGACTGGGAAGCGGAAACAGTAGGGGGATTTGCTTTGGGGTTCATAGGGGTAATGTGCATCTCCTTAAGGGTTGCCCTGCGGCCAAATGACCGAAAGAGCGCTGGTTGTGGGGTCATAGTCCTCCTGCAGACGCTGCTCCAGCTCCTCCACGGTGGTGGAACGCAGGATCTCCAGGGGGTAGTAGATATCTTTCATACCGGAAAAATGAGCGGCGGCCATCAGACCTGCGATGGATTCCGCGCGGCCATAAAGGCCGATGGTCCTGCCGTAATTGGCACGGCGGCAGCGGGCAAAATCCTGCGGTGGGATGCCCTGTCGCTGCAGGGTGGTCACTCGCTCACACAGGGCTTCATAGACAGCCTGCGGCTGACGGCTTTCGCCGTCAAACATCGCACAGATAAAGTCGCGTCCCGCCATCACCTCGCTGCCAAAGGTAGCGTTGATCTCGCCCGCCTCGTACAAACGGCGGTACAGGTCAGTCGTTTCGCCGCAGATGAGGTCAAGCAGCAGTTCATCCAGCAGGCGGTGGCGCATATTTCCCTTTTCGCCGCCCGCCGCCTTAAAACCGACCTGGAACATCGGTGTGGCAATGGGCATTTTCTGCTCGCAGTAGTGATCCCGCACCGTTCTTGGCTCCCGGATGGTAAGCGGGTTGGCCGCGGTCTTCGCTGTGGGGAAATATTTTTCCGCCAGTTCCAGCACCGCGTCCTCCTCAAAGCACCCGGCAACCGAAAGTACCATATTGCCTGGGCAATAAAAACGCTCATAACAGCGGCGCAGCAGGGCGGCATCTATGTGGGCGATGGATTCCTCCGTCCCGGCAATATCCACCCGGATGGGATGAACATGGTACATGGCCTGCAAAAGGTTCGCCGTGACCATCCACTCGGGGCTGTCGCGGTACATGCGCAGCTCCTCGGCAATGATCCCTCTTTCCCGGCGGACGGAAGGCCCGGTAAAATAGGGCGTCGCTACAAAGTCCAGCAGCACCTCCAGCGCCTTGGAAAAGTTTTCGGTACAGCTAAAGTAGTAGGCCGTCTTATCAAAGCTGGTAAAGGCATTGGCGGAAGCGCCCAGCGCGTCAAAGCGCTGCATGGCGTCTCCGTAGGGGCAGTCGAACATCTTGTGTTCCAGGTAGTGGGCCACCCCGGCGGGCAGCGATACCTCCCGGCCCCGCACCCGGTAGCCGATGTCTATGGAGCCCACCCCGACGGTGAGCATGGCATACGCCGTTACAAAGCCGGGCATCCGGCACATCTGCACGGTAAGGCCGCTGGGCAGCACCATGGTGCGGGTGCTTTGTCCCAGCAGCTCGGAGGTATGGCGTTCATCAATCCTCATCGCACCCATTCTCCTTCCCTACGGCCTGCAAAAAGAACACAGTATCCAGTGTAAGCGCTGCCGCGGCGGTCGCCACCTCTTCCGCGGTAATGGAGGCGATCTCCTCCATATCCTGCTGCGGCGTGATGGGATCCCCCTGCAAAAGCCCGCTGAGATACCAGCCCTCGGTGCGGGCCAGGCTATCCCCAATGGAGCAAAGCGAGCTTTGGAACGCCAGCTTGATGTGAGAAAGCTCCTGCGGGGTGATATGCCCGGCGGCCAGGTCGGCTATCTCGGCCAGGATAGCGCTTTGCAGCCGCTCCCGGTTGGCCTCCTCCAGGCCGCATTCAATAAGCAGTATGCCGGTAAGCAGGTTGACCCGCGCGCCGCAGTAATAGCAGCAGCCCAGCCTTTCCCGTACATTGGTAAAAAGCCGGGAGCCGGTGCTGCCGCCCAGCAGGGCGGTCATCACGCGCAGGGCGGTACGGGCCCGGCGCTGCCGCGGCAGGCCGGTGCGGAAGCCCAGCACCAATTTACTTTGGCTCATGGGCAGCTGCTCGGCCAGCTCCGTTACCCGTTCCGCCCGTAGGGGGAGCCGCTGCGGAGTAGGACAAAGCGGTGTGCGCTCCACCCCGTCAAACAGTTTGGTAAATACCTCCTCGGCATAGTCCGGGCTGCCGCACCCGCTAAAGAAGATCTCTATGCGGGCCGTGCGGATCAGCTCCCGGTAGCGGCCATAGGCCTCCTTCGGTGTGGCAGAAAGCGTCTCCTGCACCGTACCGTAGCGGGGCAGCGCAAACCGACAGCCCCGGCCCATCTCAGCCGTGCAGCGCTGGGCCGCGTAGCTGCGTTTATCGTTGATCTCCGCCTCAATGGTATCAATAAGGTACTGCTGCTCCAGCCGGAAGGCCTCCTCCGGGAAGGCATTGCCCTCCACCTTCGGCTCCAGCAGTATTTCTCCCAGCAGCTCGGCGCAGCCCCGGCTGATGCTCTCCCCCTCCAGTGCAAAGCGGTCATCCGCCCCGGCAATGGAGAAGGTGAGCAGCTGGTTTTCGCCGTGGCGGGAAATATCGGTATCCAGCACTGCCCCGTAGAGGTCCGCCAGGCGGCATTCCAGCTCGGTCATATCCCGGCAGCGGCGGCTGCCCATACGCAGCAGGTATGCCGCCAGCACCGCCGCGGAGGTCTTCCCCTCCGCCAGCGGTGTAATAATAGTGACTGATATGCTGTTGTGGTAGAATTTAGGGTCGTGAATGCGGGAAAACCATACGCCATCGGCGATGGCGCGGCGCTGCAGGGGTCCTGTCATATGTATCTCCTGGGGGTGAAATTTTATCAAAGGCCCGTCCCATCAAAGGGCGGGGTGTAGGCGGCATCGGCGGAAGAACGCTGCTGGGTATAGCCCAAAAAGCCCAGCTCCTCCGCCCGCTCGCAGGCCTTGCGGTATTCGTAGGTAAAAATGGGGCGCTGCAATTCCCGGATGGCAATACCGGCAGGCGGAGTATACTGGCTCATCAAGCTCAGCCGGATATCCTCCGGAGAGAAATTATCCGCCAGCCAGTTCAGCAGCCTTAGGCTGTCCTTATGGGCTCCCGGCAGCACCAGGTGCCGCACCACCATACCGCTTTGCAGCATGCCGTTTTCATCAAAGCGCACCGGCCCCACCTGCCGGAACATCTCCCGCAGGGCCTGGGCCGCCACGGCAAAATAATCCGGCGCAGCAGAATACCGGGCGGAAAGCGCGCTGTCGTAATATTTCAGGTCGGGCAGGTAGATCTGCACTCTGCCCTCCAGCAGCCGCAGCATTTCCACCCGCTCGTACCCGCCGGTATTATACAGTACCGGGATCGCCAGGCGTTCGCCGCACAGGTTCAGCGCTTCCAAGATCCACGGCAGGTACTGTGTGGGGGTAATCAAGTTGATATTGTACGCCCCCTGCGCCTGCAATGCAAGAAAAACTTCCGCCAGCCGTTCGGTGGTGATCTCTTTCCCCTCGCCCCCGTGACTGATGACGCCGTTCTGACAAAAAACACAGCCCAGCGTACATCCGCAGAAAAACACCGTCCCGGAGCCCCGTTCGGGGTCCTTCCCGCTGATGCAGGGCTCCTCCCACCGGTGGAGAGCGGCCCGGGCGGCGCGCAGGGTATTCCCCGCCCCGCAGCGGCCAGTTTGGGTACGGCGGTCCGCCCCGCAGCGGCGGGGACATAGTTCGCAATGTTCGGGGATTAGTACCGCCATACATTTTACCGCCTTTCAGCACAATGCCGCAGGCAGTCCTGCGGCATCGTGAAATTTAAGATAATAAATTTATTTTGCGATGATGCCATCAAATGCCGCCCAGGGCAGCACACTGTAACCATCGCACACCGTCTCCCGGCTGATGCCGCGGAGATTCTTCAGCAGCTCGGCAAAGTTGCCGCTGATCATGGTTTCGGTCACGGCGCCGGCCAGCTTGCCGTCTTTAATGAGGAAGCTGTTCTTGGCCACGCCGTTAAAGTCGCCGCTGGCGCCGGGCTGGCCGCCGGAGAAGCGGTTGATAAGAATGCCATTTTTGATCCCGGCAATGATCTCCTCCAAACTCTGCTCGCCAGGATGCAGGAAGTAGGCGCCGCTCTGGTTGGCAGCGCGTTTCTGGCCGGTCTTGCGTGCCGCGTATTCGGAAAGGCAGAAGCTCTCCAGCACGCCATCCCGCAGAATAACGCTGTTTTCGCTCTTATAGCCATTGCTGTCAAAGCGTTCACCGCAGACGATGCGCTCATCTAAGGGGCGGGTTTCCAGTGTAATGCCGCTGGAGGCGACCTGCTGGCCCAGCTTATCCTTCCAGATACTCGTATCACTGATGAGGGCATAATCCCCAGCATAGCAGCCCAGCGCGGTGCCCAGGAATTCTCCCATAAAAGCCGGGCTCACCAGCAGCGTCCCCTCAAATTTCTCCGGAATAGGCGCGGCGGTCAGGTCTGCCTCGGCATCCCGCAGCAGGCGGCGCATCATGCCGGTCTCCATCAGGGGTTGGTCCAGCCGGTCGGTCAGGTAGCCGGTGCCGTTAAAGGAACCCGCCTTCTCCCCCTCGTGGGCGGAGAACATGGTGCTGATGATATACCCGCCGTTCTGGTAGCGCATCTCCACACCGTTGGTGTTCATCAGCAGGATGTCGTCGTGGTCATATTTCGCGATGAGCTGTTCCATATTGATCTTGGGATACTCGGTGTGCAAAGTATCCATGTACTCCTGCAGCCGGTCAAAGAGCTTATCCCGGTCGGGGGTAAGCACCCCGGCGGTGAAGCTCATATTCTCTGCCTTGGGCGCGATGGATTCGGCCTCATCTGGCTGGGCCGCCATCACCGCCGCCATGCAGTCCTTTACCGCGGCGTCTATGGCTTCCTTTTCGCAGGAATTGGTGTGAATATTGCCGGTTTTCTGCTCTTTGATAGCCTTAAGCGAAAGCCCGCTCTTAAAGCCGGAGCGCATCAGGCTGAATTCCCCGCCATCAATGTTCAGTTCGTCTATCTTGCCGCTGGTCACAATCACGGCGGCGTCATCGGCGCCGGCCTCATGCAGCTGTTCCAGCGCGTAGCTGGCTGCGTCCTTCAAATTCATCATGCTGCTTCCCTCACTTTCCTGCTACATTCACTTTGCACTTTACGGCCGGGCCGCCCATGCCCACCGGCATCGGCTGCTTTTTGCCGCAGGTACCGCTGCAGCTCCACACCATGTCGTCGCTCAGCATATCCACGGTTTGCAGCATCTGGAACGCCACCCCGGAAATGGTGGTATCCCGGATGGCCCGTCCCAGCTTGCCGTTCTTGATCTCATACCCCATCATAATACCAAACATGAATTCGCCGGTGGTATCGGCCTGGCCGTTATTGGTCTGGGTAAAGTAATAACCGTCATCAATGGCGGCGATCATATCCTCCAGCTTGTCCTTGCCGGGCAGGATGGCGGTGTTTCTCATACGGATCAGCGGCTCATCGCTGTACGCATAGCCGCGGGCATTGCCGTGCGGCTCCATGCCAAAGTGCTGGGCAGTCTCACGGCTGTTCATGTAGCCCACCAGGATGCCGTCCTTGATGAGGACTTCATCAAAAGCGGGCGTGCCCTCATCATCTACATACACCGGCAGCGGGGCACGGCTGCCATCGGGCAGGGTGTGGGCATAGTCCACCATGGTGATAAGGTCAGTAGCGACCCGCTTGCCCAGGTTGTGCGCAGCCACGGAGCCGCCCAGCACCAGGTCGGCCTCTACGGTGTGGCCCACGGCCTCGTGCGCCAGAATACCGGCCAGCGCCGGAGCCAGCACAACATCCTTCAGCCCCGCGTTGGTAAAGACGCCCTCGCGCTTCTTCATCAGCAGCTCCACCTGCTCGTCCAGCTTTTCGTAGTACTTGCTGGGGTCGGTAAAGTGGTCGGTAAGGACGCCCTCGCCGCCGCCCAGCACATCAAAGATCTCAACCGGCATCCCATCGGGCGCGTCAGCGGTAAGCTGCACGACCAGATGGGTGCGGGGCCGCACGCTGTGGCTGTTGGTGCCGTCGCTGACAGTCAGCAGCTTCTCCATGCAGTCATGGCGCAGCAGCACCCGGCGGCTTAACAGATTGGGGTACTTCTGCTTCAGGTAATCATCCGCCGCCCGTACAAACTCGATGTAGTCCTTCTGCGGCACCTCAATATATTTCTTATCCTTCGCCACCATGCCGCTGGGCAGCACCGGCAGCGCGGGACGGCTCTTCTTCACGCGGGCATCCAGGAAAAGCGCGTTCTCCTCGGCGGCCTTCAGCACGCGGCGCACACTCTCCTCATCGTATTCCACGGCGCTGGCAAAGCCATAAACGCCATTGCGGTACACCCGGGCGGAAACACCGCCCTGCTGGGCGCGGGCATTGCTTTGCAGGTCGCCGTTCAGCATGGCTACCGCGTGGCTGGTGCTGATCTGCGCGCGCAGCTCCACATGGCCGTGCAGCTGCGGTGCAAAGGATGAAAGATAGTCTTTCAGCATATCGGTTCCTCCATATCTAATATCGTTCCGCCGCCGATGACCGACCCGTCGCGGTAGAAAACCACCGCCTGGCCGGGCGCCGGGGCGCGTTGTGCTTCCATAAAGTCCACCCGAACGGTACCGGGGATGGGGCCGGGGCTGATAACCGCCGCGGCCGCCCGGTGGGCATATCTTATCTTCGCTTCCACTTCCAGCGGTCCGTGCAGATCCTCTATGGCGATCCAGTTGAGGTCATCAGCAAAGATGGTCCTGCGAAACAGCCGGCTTTCCTCGGTGGTCAGCTCCACGGTGTTTTCCGCCGCGTTAATGCGCCGCACAAAGGCATGGCACCCCAGCGAGATGCCCAGCCCCTTGCGCTGACCGATGGTATAGTGAGTAATGCCTTTATTAGGCCCCAGCACAGTGCCGTCCTCCGCCACAAACTGCCCGGCGGGCAGTTCTTTTCCCGTCCAGCGCCGCAGGAAGGCATTATAGTCGCCATCCGGCACAAAGCAGATATCCTGGCTGTCCGGCTTTTTGGCCACCACCAGCCCGCTTTCCTCCGCTATGGTGCGTATCTCCGGCTTGGAGTACTCCCCCAGCGGCAGCCGCAGCATGGCCAGTTGCTCCTGCGTCAGGTTATACAGCACATAGCTCTGGTCCTTTTCGGGATGAATGGCTCTTTTCAGCTCCCAGCGGCCGGTCGCTTCATTGTAGCCGCAGCAGGCATAGTGCCCGGTCGCCATCAGGTCAAAGCCCAGCTCCCGGAGCTTATGGGAAAAGGCCCCAAATTTAATATATCGGTTGCAGCTGATGCAGGGGTTCGGCGTGCGCCCGCGCAGGTATTCCTCCGCAAAGAGCCCTACCACCTCCTGCCGGAACAGGTCTTTATAATTCAGCACATAGTGCGGAATGCCCAGCTGTTGGCACACATAGGCCGCGTCCCGCACATCGTCGGCGCTGCAGCAGCCGGATTCCAGCGTGGGGTCGTCCCACAGCTTAAAGGTCACACCGGTCACCTCATATCCCTGCTTTTTCAGCAGGTACGCCGCCACCGAGCTATCCACTCCGCCGCTCATGCCTACCATGATCTTCCGGGCCATCGGTGTTCCCTCCTTTTCGGTAAAATAAAGTTTTGTCTTATGCCGGGCGTCTCCGGTGGAAACGCTCCGCAATGGCCACCACCACATGGCCCAGCTCCTTCACCCGCAGCAGCAGGCAGGCGATAAAGTAAACGATCATCGCCACTACGATCGCTGCCAGCAGGCTCACCAGCAGCGAGGTCGTCTTGGTAGAAAACCAGTGGTAGAAAGGCAGCGTCGCCGCGGTCATGGCCCCGGCCGCTATTATCATCTTCAGGTAGGTCCCCGCCAGGTACCGGTAGCCCATATGCCCCATCTTGCGCTGCAGCTGAATGATCAGCAGCACGGTGGTAATAAAGCTGGAAAGCGCCGTCGCCAGCGCCAGCCCCTTGTGCTCCATCGTCCGCATCAGCAGCAGATTAATGACGATATTAAGCACGATCGCCAGCAGCGAATTGATGGTCGGCGTCTTGGTATCCTGCAGGGCGTAGTACACATTGATGGTCACTTCCTTGATGCTGTAAAAGAGCAGCCCCAGCGAGTAGAAAAACACAACCTCCCCGGTGCGCTGCACATCAAATTCGGTAAACTCCCCGCGGAAAAACAGCAGCTGCACAAATTCCTTGGAGAACATCATCATGCCCGCCGAAATGGGGATGACAAACAGCCCGATGATGCCGCAGCTGGAGCGGTAGGTGTGCTTCAGCTGCCGGGTATCGCTGGCGGCGGAAAGCCGGGAGAGCTGCGGGAACAGCGCGGTGGTGATAGAGACCACAAACACCGAGGTCACAAACCCGGTGATGCGGTTGCCGTAATTCAGCACCGAGACCACGCCCTCCGAAAGCAGCGAGGCGATGCTCTTATCAATGATGATATTGATGGAATTGATGGTCTTGCCCAGGAAGATAGGCAGAACCATCACCAGGAATTTACGGATATTATGGTTGCGGAAGGCGATATCCGGGTGGTAGCAGAACTGCCGCCGCAGCGCCACCAGCAGCACCAGCAGGAACTCCCCTGCGTAGCCGATGACAACGCCCCAGCCCAGCATATCGTAGTTCTCTCCGGAAAGGAGAATGGTGGCGATGACCGCGATGTTCAGCGGCACGCTCACCATGCCAACGGTAAAGAAGCAGCCCTTCATCTGCAGGTAGCCCTGCAAAATATAGCCGACCCCCAGGAACACCAGCGAGGCGATCATGATGGAGGAAAGGTTCACCGTCAGGTCCAGCTGCGCGCCCTCAAAGCCAAGCGCGAACAGCCGCACAATGGGATACCGCAGCGCCAGAAACACAGCGATAAAGCCCACCGAGAGCAAAAACGACATGGTGATCACCTGGTCGTGGAACGGCTTTTCCTCACCGGGGCGGTTCTGCTGCAGGTCGGTATAAACGCTGATATAGCTGGTCAGCATAGCGGTACCCAGCCCGGAAAAGAGAATGGTGGGCAGGGTGAACGCCACCACATAGGCGTCACTTACATTGCTGGCACCGTAAGAAAAGGCCAGCGAAAGCTCCCGGCAGAAGCCGAGCACCTTGGCCAGTATCGTGGTCAGCACCATGATGATGGCATGGACAGCGGTCTTGTTCATTTACTCATAGCTCCGTTACGAAATGTGATAAACGCCGCCTTACTGCAGCTTGCCAAAATTACTGAACGGGAAAAGGGTGAAGATCGCCCGTCCCTGGATGGACTCACCAGAAACATAGGGGTTCTGCCAGTAACGGCTATCCATGGAATTGGCCCGGTTATCGCCCATAAAGAGGTAATACCCCTCCGGGACATCAAACTCACTGGGAATGGCATACTGGTACACCACATAGCTTTCCTGCTGCACTTCCCCATTAATGGTCACAGTGCCGTTTTCATCGATCTCCACATGGTCGCCCGGCAGCCCGATGAGCCGCTTGATGAGTGTGGTGCCGGCCAGCTCCGGTGTCTCCGCCGTAAAGACGATGATATCCCCGCGCTCCAGCTTTTCCAGGTCATGCACCCGCAGCGCGAAAAGCGCGCTGTGCTCGGCAATGGTCGGCTCCATGCTGCCCGTGGGCACAATCGGCACAAAGAACACAAATTTCACGATCAAAAACAGTGCCAAAATCTCCAGCCCAAAGGGCAGGATCCACTCCTTATACAGCCGCTTAAAGGTCATGGGCTGCTTTTCTTTCTTTGGGGTATTTTCAGGTTTTTTTTCGCCGGCGGCAGGGGCGGTATTCTCCGGCTGGCCGGCATTCTCTATGATATCGGTCATGCTATATCCTCACAGTGTTTCTTTACTTCAGTATTTCCTTCAGGAAGCTCTCTCCGGCGATCTCCGCCTTGACGCCCAGGTATTCCGCTACGGTGGCGGCCAGGTCGGCATAGGTGCTCCGGGTACCAATATTGACTCCCGGCTTCACCTTTGCGCCGTAGGCCAGCATGGGCACATGCTCCCGGGAATGATCGGTGCTGGGAGTGGAAGGATCGCAGCCGTGGTCTGCCGTGATGAACAGCAGGTCATCGGGCCGCAGCAGCGGCAGCAGCTCCCGCAGCTGCACATCAAATTCCGTCAGCGCGTTGGCATAGCCGTCCACATCATTGCGGTGGCCGTACAGCATATCAAAGTCCACCAGGTTCACAAAGCACAGTCCGTTAAAATCCTTCGCGGCATAGTCCAGGGTGTGGTTCATGCCGTCGGTGTTGCTCTTGTTGCGCACCATCTCGGTAATGCCCTGCCCGGCAAAGATATCATAGATCTTGCCGACACCAATGGAAGCCAGTCCCGCCGCCTGGATGTAATCCAGCAGCGTTTTCTTCGGCGGCTTCAGCGAAAAATCATGCCGGTTGCTGGTGCGGGTGTAGTTGGGGTATTCCCCCACATACGGCCGCGCAATGACCCGTCCGACCCCCAGCTCAGGCCCCTGCAGCATTTCCCGCGCCTCTTCGCAGATATGATAAAGCTCCTCCACCGGCACATCGGCCTCGTTGGCCGCGATTTGGAACACACTGTCCGCCGAGGTATAGCAGATCAGCCCGCCGGTTTCCTTCTGCTCCCGGCCGTAGTCCTTTATCACCTCGGTCCCGGAATAGGGCTTATTGCACAGCACCTTACGCCCGGTTTTTTCCTCAAAGGCCTTGATAAAGCTCTCCGGGAAACCATCGGGGAAGGTCGGCATCGGCTGGGGCGAAATAACTCCCGCCAGCTCCCAGTGTCCGATGGTGGTATCCTTGCCGCGGCTCTTTTCCGCCATGCGGCCGTAGGCGCCCACCGGGGCCGCCACCGGGGTACCGCAGCCCACCTCATCAATATTAAAGATGCCCATTTTCGTCAGCATCGGGATATTCAGCTTGGAGGAAGTGGTGCAGGCACGCAGGGTATTGCTGCCCGCATCGCCAAAGTCTGCGCTATCCGGCATTTCGCCGCAGCCGCAGCTATCCAGCACAATGAGAAAAACGCGCTTTTCCATAGTCTATACTCCTTGCTCCCCACGCCGCAGTGCGGGGTTATATTTCGGGAGAATTTCCCAATGCTTTATTGTATCACATTCTTGGCATAAAGGGAAGTGAACATTCCTTAAACTTTCCCCTTTTACGCCCCACTCATACCTTGTGCGGGGACAACATTTCTTCCCTGCTTATTCATGTGATAAAAATCCAGGCCCTGTTCTACAATGATTTGTGTAGAAGGAACATTTCTCCCCTGCTTATCCATGCGGTAAAAATCCAGGCCCTGTTCTACAATGGTTTATGTAGAAGAAACACTTCTCCCCCGCTTATTCATGCGGTAAAAATCCTAGCCCCGCTTTACAATGGTCTGTCCAAAAGCGGCATACCAAGGCAGGCAAGCAAACGCTTACAAGCATGGAAACGGCAAAAATACATTTTCCACCCATATTCGCCTTACAGTGGGTATCATTTTACCGGTAAAAATGCTATTTTATCATCAAGGAAACAAAGGAGGCAGATTCATCACCAAAAACGGAAAGAACAGAATTTAACCCAGGAGCAGCTTGTCGAGCGCTTGGGTATTTCCAATAAAACCATTTCAAAATGGGAAACAGGAAAATGTATGCCCGATTATGCCGTAGTAAAGAACTTGTGTGAGGAATTAAATGTTTCGGTTTCTGAACTCATGGACGGCGAGGAAACCGACGATAAAAGTATTCGTATGTATGATGAGGAACAGATCCTTGATCTGCTGAGAAGAACACAGGAACTGGAAAAGCAAAAAGTCATGCTGACCGGCGTTGTTCTTATCGTCATGGGCGTTGCTTTTCAGTCCTTGTCGCATACTTTGGGCGGCTCCGATGTCAAAGATTTTTTCTGGGCTTCTGCTGGGGCTGTCTGTCGCCGAAATGCTGGCCGGTATTGCCGTGATATGTAAAGGCGCAAAAAGAAAATAATAAAGTGACCGCATTATAAGTTGCCCCTGTATTTCCGGATACGGGGGCATTTGCTTTGTTTGCTCCTGTGGAATCAGGCGGATAAAAAAGCCCCATCTTTTACGGAACCTTTACAATTCTGGGAATGTATGGGCGCATATTGCATGAATACTGGATGGTACAGGATAAGATTGCATCAAATCAGTGAAATATTGCATATGTGGGGGCGGGTTTCACCGGCGTTTCGGGCCGGTTTTCTTTGACAGATGCGGCAAAAAAGACTACAATGAGAATTAGAAATTTGCCGCAAGGAGGCCCCGCCATGAAGCAGTATGTTATCGCCCTGGATCAGGGTACCACCAGTTCCCGCGCCATTCTGTTCGACCGGGAGCAGAATATCATCGCCATGGGACAAAAGGAGTTCCCCCAGCACTACCCCAAGGCCGGCTATGTGGAGCATGACCCCATGGAGATCTACTCCTCCCAGTACGGCGTGATGGTAGAAGTACTGGCCAAAAGCAATGTCCAGCCGGAGGAAATCGCGGCCATCGGCATCACCAATCAGCGCGAGACCACCATCGTGTGGGATAAGGAAACCGGCCGCCCCATCTACAATGCCATTGTCTGGCAGTGCCGCCGCACCGCCCCCCTTTGCGAGGAGCTCAAGCGCCAGGGCCTGGAGGACTACATCCGCGAGCACACGGGCCTCCTCATCGATGCCTATTTTTCCGGCACCAAGATCAAGTGGATCCTGGACAATGTGCCGGATGCCCGCCAGATGGCCAAGGAAGGCCGTCTGCTCTTCGGCACGGTGGATACCTGGCTCATCTGGAAACTGACCGGCGGGCGCGCGCATGTGACCGACTACACCAACGCCAGCCGCACCATGCTGTATGATATCCGCCACATGTGCTGGGATAAAAAAATCTGCGAGGCATTGGATATTCCCATGAACATGCTGCCGGAAGTCAAGCCCTCCAGCGCCATTTACGGCACCATGAACTATGCCGGCGTGGAGATCCCCATTGCCGGGTGCGCGGGCGACCAGCAGGCCGCGCTTTTTGGGCAGACCTGCTTTGCCCCAGGTGAGGCGAAGAATACATACGGCACCGGCTGCTTCCTGCTGATGAACACCGGGACGGATATTTTCCAGAGCAAAAACGGCCTGGTGACCACCATGGCCGCCAGCGCCGACGGCACCGCCCGCTATGCCCTGGAGGGCAGCGTTTTCATCGGCGGGGCGGTCATCCAGTGGATCCGGGATGAGCTGCATCTCATCCACGAGGCGGCCGACAGCGAATACTTTGCCACCCGGCTGGAGGATAACGGCGGCGTATATGTGGTCCCGGCCTTTACCGGGCTGGGCGCCCCCTACTGGGACATGTATGCCAGAGGAGCCATTATGGGGCTGACCCGCGGCTGCAACCGCAAGCACATCATCCGGGCCGCTTTGGAATCCATCGCCTACCAAAGCCGGGATGTACTGGTGGCCATGGAGCGGGATACCGACATCCGGCTGCAGGAGCTGCGGGTGGATGGCGGCGCTTCCGCCAATAACTTCCTGATGCAGTTCCAAAGCGACATCATCCATACCACCATCCGCCGGCCGATGATAAGGGAAACGACGGCACTGGGCGCCGCTTATCTGGCGGGCCTTGCCACCGGTGTGTGGAACGACCTGGACGAGATCCGGGAGCAGTGGACGCTGGATAAGCTGTACACCCCGCAGATGAGTGAGGAGATCCGGGAACGCAATCTGCGCGGCTGGGATAAGGCCATCGGCCGGGTGCAGCACTGGGAGGACCGATGAGCATTACTCACTGGAAAAACTGTCCCATTAAAGCAACCATTCGGACAAGATAAGAGGCCTTTGGTCGGCTACAAAGCCTAAAAAACATCTTTCACCGGGAAAGTCTTCCAAAGTGGAGAGGCTATCCGAGTAAGATTGTCCACTGGTTGGGTTCTGCAACGAGAGAGTCAATGAATATTGCTCGCCGGGAAAACCGGCTGGGGCGGAACGGCCACATTCACTGGCCAGGTGCGGCACAGGAAAGACCGGTGAAACGGAGATTTTTTTGAAAAGGGCAGGTGCACGGGAAAGTCGCCCCGCAGGGGCGGCGGCGCAGCCGCCGGGACGGGCGAAGCATGTCACACCGCCCGGAGGGCGGTGCCCTGCGGGGCGGCCCCCGCACCCTGCTGAAACCAAGACAGAAAGGCGGAACTGCCATGACCGAAGCCATGCTGACACCCTGGGGAGAGGCACTTGACCGGGAGCACCCGCTGCCGGAATACCCCCGCCCCCAGCTGAGGAGAAACAGCTACCTGAACCTGAACGGCATATGGGAATATGCCATTACCAAAACGGCCGAAAAGCCCGCTGCCATGCAGGGGGAGATCGTGGTGCCCTTTTCGCCGGAGACCCCGCTTTCCGGGGTGGGACACATCTTGCAGCCGGATGAGTACCTGTGGTACCGCCGCAGCGTCACCCTGCCGGAGGGCTTTTTCCGGGGCGGCCGGCTGCTCCTGCATTTCGGGGCGGTGGACCAGTGCTGCACCGTGTGGGTCAACGGCCAGGAAGCGGGCAGTCACACCGGGGGCTACCTGCCCTTTGCCCTGGATGTGACCGAGCTTATTGAGGGCGATGCCTTTACGCTGGAGCTTCGTGTCACCGACCCCACCGATACCGGTTCCCTTTCCCGCGGCAAGCAGCGGCTGAAAAACACCGGCATCTGGTACACGCCGCAGTCTGGCATTTGGCAGACGGTGTGGATGGAATGCGTACCGGAAAATTATCTGCGGTCCCTGCGCATTACCCCAAAGCCGGAGGAAAATGCGGTCCACATTCGGCTGGAGGCGGATGACCCTGCCATGGCCGCTGTCACGATTTGCAGGGATGGGGGCATCATTGCCGAAGGGCAAACCGACGAAAATGGAGAGAGCACGCTTACCATCCCGGCGGAGGAACTGCGCCTGTGGAGCCCGGAGGAGCCGTTCCTCTACGATGCTGCCATCACCCTGGCGGGCGGCGATAAGGTGGAAAGCTACTTCGGGATGCGGGCCTTCGGCATTGGGAAGGACGAAAAGGGGCTGCCGCGGCTGCTGCTGAATGGAAAGCCCTATTTCCAGAACGGACTGCTGGACCAGGGCTACTGGAGCGACGGCTACTACACCGCCCCCAGCGATGAGGCGCTGATCCATGACATTGCTGAAATGAAGCGGCTGGGCTTTAATATGCTGCGCAAGCACATCAAGGTGGAGCCGCTGCGCTGGTACTACCACTGTGACCGGCTGGGGATGCTGGTATGGCAGGATATGATGAACGGCGGCGAGAGCTATTCCCCGCTGTCTATCTATGTATTCTCCAACCTGGGGCTGCGGGTCAAGGACGACCGCTACCGCTATTTTTCCCGGAGCGATGAAGCGGGGCGCACCCACTACTACGAGGAGCTGGGACAGATGATAGACCTGCTGTACAATACCGTGAGTTTGGCGCTGTGGGTACCCTTTAACGAGGGCTGGGGGCAGTTTGACGCCCTGAAAGCTGCGGAGTTTATCCGAAAGCGGGATGATACCCGGCCGATCGACCACGCCAGCGGCTGGTACGATCAAGGCGGCGGGGACATCAAAAGTATTCACTGGTATTTCCGGCCGTATCACCACAAACAGCCGCCCAAGGAGCAGCGGCCCATCTGCCTGACGGAATACGGCGGCTACAACTGCGCTGTGCCCGGCCACTGCTGGGGCGAGGGAGCAGAATTCGGCTACAAGAAGATTGCTGACCCGACGGAATTTAACCGAGCGTTCCAAAAGCTGATGGAGGAGCAGATCATCCCCGCCAAGGAGAGGGGGCTGGCCGCGGCCGTCTACACCCAAGTGAGTGATGTGGAGGGCGAGCGCAACGGCCTGCTGACCTATGACCGCAAGGTATGTAAGGCGAATGAGGCGATTTTCCGGGCGGTGAATGGAAAGCTGGCGGAGAAAGCTTGATTTAGCCGGGCGGGATATCCTCGCCGGGAGATAGACAGATTGCAGAGTGCCCATGGAAAAGCAGCGGTGCTAGTATAATGACCTGCTGACCTGTGACCGAAAGGTATGCAAGGCGGATGAGGGGATTCTAACCGGAAAATGGAATGGGGGCCGAATCTCCCGGACGCCGAAAAGGAGCGTGGCGATCGTTCCACAGTTGGCAGATACGCACGGCAAGTGAAACATTTTTCCGCAGGTCAGGGATAAACTTGCCGACAAAACTTGATTTGTGCGTTTTGGCTGTGATATACTGATTTACCGAAGGAGTGAGCTGGACAACAGCGGGCGGGTGTCCGAAAGGCCCCGCATGAGGAAAGTCCGAGCTCCACAGGGCAGGATAACTGCTAACGGCAGCCGGCGGCGACGCCCGGGAAAGTGCAACAGAGAGATACCGCCCCGCAAGGGGTAAGGGTGGAAAGGCGAGGTAAGAGCTCACCAGCTTTGGGGTGACCCAAAGGCTATGTAAACCCTATCCGGAGCAACACCAAGCGGGATCACAGGGGGCTGCCCGTCCCGATCCCCAAAAGAGTGGCTGGAGCCTGCTGGCAACAGCAGGCCTAGATAGATTGTTGTCCCAGACAGAACTCGGCTTACAGGTTCACTCCTTCCATTTACAGCAAAAAACGGACTTATCCCAAAGCGGATAGGTCCGTTTTTCTTGCTTTTGTCATATCAACGCCATGGAGGTAAGAACCCAGATGGTGAGGAACATGGTGACGACTGAAAAGAGTGTGGTGACCACAATGAGCTGCGCCGCCAGCTCGCCATCGGCGCCGCACTGGTTGGCCAAAGTATAACCGGAGACCGCCGTGGGGCAGGCCAGCATAACTGCCAATGCCGCCAGGGCATCCCCGCGGAAGCCAGCCAACACCACCAGTGGAATGAACACAAGTGGGATGATGACGCTTTTACCCAGCACTGCCAGCCACAGAGAACGGCCGTAATCGCCGAAGCGGGAAAGGTGGATACTGCCGCCCAGCACAATAAGGCAATAAGGGGTGGCCATGCCGCCGATATCGCTGACCGTTTTTTCCACCGGCTGGGGCAGCGGGATGCGCAGCAGCAGGAAGATGAGCCCCAGCGCCGCGCCGATGAGGTAGGGGTTTTTGATGATATTGAGCAGCAGCATGGCGGGCTTTACCCGGCCGCCGCGGTAGACCTCGAACAGGATGGCGGAGATGGTGCTGGTAAGCGGAATGATGATGGCCGCCATAATGGCGATGAGGCCGGTATTTTCACTGCCGTACAAGGAGGCGATGATGGCCATGCCGAAGATGACGAAGTTCACGCGGATCTCGCACTGGATGACCGGGCCGCGGCGCTTGGGGTCGGGCTCCAGCCGACCGAAAATGAGCAATGCCAGCACCAATATGATGAGGATAATGACGATGGAGGCCAAAAGCGGCTTGCCGTAGACCGAGACATCCCACTCCGCGCGGTACAGGCTGTAAAAGAGCTGGGTAGGCAGCAGCAGCTTAAAGCCCAGACGGTCCATGACATTCAGCGTTTTTTCATCCACCCAGCCCAGCCGCCGTACCAGCATACCGACGCACAGCATCAGCAGGATGGGGGTCACGACCCGGATGGAGAGCAGAAATCCTTGCATTTTATTTATCCTTTCCCCTGCGGCCATCCACCAGCCGTGGAGTGTTTTTTCATTGTACCATAAGAATTTGGGGAGAATCGTGTCGGATTCTTCCTAAGTATAGCCGCTTTTCACCCACATGGCAAGCCCACTAAGGGCGACGCCCCTCTGTTTGCCGGATAGACGCCGCCCTTATGTTTTTTAGCCGACCGGCCAGTAGCTGCCCTGCTCCACCCGATACAGCGTTTTGACCGGGGCCAGTGTCAGCAGGATATCCACCGGCTGGCGGCTGGAAAACCGCACCGCCGTGCCGCAGCTGGCCTCCAGCGCGCGGGGGCGGGGCATCATCCGGCTGGGGATGCCGCCGCGGGTAAGGGCCCGCGCGTATTCCATCGCCTGCAGCTGGTTGGGGAAGGTCGCGAGATACTCCATGGTACTGCCCCCTTTGGGCATATTGGGGCCGTGCCCCATACCATACTATGCAAAAAGCGCCCCGCTGCCCTGCCCGGCACCCGGATGGGCCATGCCGCATAGAATGCGGAAGTACTCTACTTGTTTTTGCCGGTGGGGAGTGGTACAATAACTGCGGATACACTATTCCCGCAAAAGGAGAACGGAGGCCTCTATGAAACAAATCTATCTGGATAACGGCGCGACCAGCTTCCCCAAGGCACCGGGGGTTGGCCAGGCCATGAAGGATTACATCGAGAAGGTGGGCGTCAATATCAATCGCTCCAGCTACCGGGCTACCGCGGAGGCGGCGCTTTCCACCCTGACGGTACGGGAGGACCTGTGCCGGCTGTTCGGCGCCGGGGAGGACCCCAGCTATGCCATCTTTACCAGCGGCGTGACCATGAGCCTGAATATGATCATGAAGGGGGCGCTGCACCCCGGTGATCATCTTATCATCAGCGGGATGGAGCATAACGCGGTGGCGCGCCCGGCCACACAGCTGGAGGCTGCGGGCGTGGCGGTTTCCATTGCCCCGTGCGATGGGGACGGTGTGCTGCGGCTGGAGGAATTCGAGAAGCTTATCACCCCTAAAACCCGGCTGGTGGTGATGCAATACGCCAGCAATGTCAGCGGGACCATTCAGCCCATGGGAGAGATCGGAGCCATCTGCCGGCGGCACGGGGTGCTTTTGGCGGTGGACAGCGCCCAGGCAGCCGGGCATTTTGCCTTTGATATGCGGAAGTTGCAGATAGACGCCCTGTGCTTTACCGGGCACAAGGGGCTGCTGGGGCCTTCCGGCATTGGCGGTTTTGTGATGAACGAGGAGATGAACAAGGCGCTGACGCCGCTGATCGCGGGGGGGACCGGCAGCATGTCGGCCTCGCTGGAGATGCCCCCTACCCTGCCCGACCGCTACGAGGCAGGGACCCCCAACCTGCCCGGCATTATGGGGCTGGGGGTGGCGCTGCGCTACCTGCAGGAGGTGGGGCTGGATGCCCTGCACCGGCGGGAGATGGCGCTGACCGAACGATTCCTCAGCGGGCTGCGCGGGAATGAACATATCCGTATCCCCGGCCCGGCCGATGTCAAGGGGCGGGTAGGCGTGATCTCGGTGGACTTTTTGCGGCAGGATAACGCCGAGGTGGCGTTCCAGCTGGAGGAGCAGTATGGCATCCTGACGCGGTGCGGGCTGCACTGTGCCCCTCTGGCACATAAGACACTGGGGACCTATCCCGAGGGGACGGTACGGTTTTCGGTGGGGTATGCCACCACCGAGGAGGAAGTGGATGCTGCCATCCGGGCGATCCATGACCTGGCGTAAGGTTTTCGAAAGGCAATGGGCGCCCCGCAGGGCGGTGAAACCGCCGGGACGGGCGAAGCCCGTCCCACCGCTCGCAGAGCGGTGCCCTGCGGGGCGCCTTTTTGCGGGCTTTCCGCTATAATAAAATCCGGGGCCTCCCTTCGCAGGGGCTCCGGATTTTTTGCTTATTTTACATAGATGGAACAATCCTGGTACTGCTCCACGCAGCCGATGATGGCAGCGCCCGGTACATTTTCGCACTGCAGGAGCTCTGCCAGCAGCTTTTCGGCATCGCGCGCATCCACGGCGATGAGCAGGCCGCCGGAGGTCTGCGGATCGTACAGGATATCCTGCAGATACAGCGGGACGCTTTCGGCGAAGCGGGCGGTAGGCCCGGCAAACTGACGGTTGCGGTAGGCGCCCTCCGGGATGAGGCCCATTTCGGCCAGGGGCTGTACCCCGGGCAGTACCGGCACCTTGGTGCTATCGATGACGATGGTTAAGTCGCTGCCGCGGGCCATTTCGGTGGCGTGGCCCATCAGGGCAAAGCCGGTCACATCGGTCATGCTGTGGACACGGTATTTCTGTGCGATCTCACAGGCGTATTTATTGAGGGTTGCCATCTGCTTCACGGCACGCAGGTACAGCTCCGGCGGGGCCAGCTCGGCGCGGTTGGCGGTGGTGGTGATGCCAATGCCCAGGGGTTTGGTGAGGATGAGCACATCCCCTTCCAGTGGGGTGCAATTCATGCGGATCTCATCGGGACGGGCAAAGCCGGTCACGGAAAGGCCGTATTTAGGCTCCTGGTCATTGATGGTATGGCCGCCGGCGATGATGACGCCCGCCTCATAGGCTTTTTCGTAGCCGCCGCGCAGCACCTCGTGGATCATTTCCTTGGACATCTGCGGGGTCACGGTCATGATATTGAGCGCGATCTTTGGGGTGGCGCCCATGGCGTAAATATCGCTGATGGCGTTTGCTGCGGCGATCTGCCCGAACATGTAGGGATCATCCACAATGGGAGGGAAGAAATCCAGCGTCTGCACAATGGCCAAATCATCGCTTACCTTATAAACGGCGGCGTCGTCGCTGGTATCGTAGCCCACCAGCAGGTTTTCATCCTTTACCGTGGGGATGCCCTGCAAGATCTGGCTCAGCATTCCCGCGCCTACCTTGGCGCCGCAGCCCCCGCAGGAGGCAAGTTTGCTCATTTTAATATCACCCTGCATTTTATTTTCCCTCCAGTAATTTGGTATAGTACAATACACCCTCCAGAATACCGCCCGCGATGGCGTTGGCCTTATCGGAGGGGGTGAAGCAGTTTTCGACCTTGCACCGGGCGTCAATATCGCCGGATTTGAGGCCCTTGGTCACAGAGGTGCCCTCCGGCAGCATGCCGCGGACAATGCCGCCCATATTGGCGTAGACAGGCTCCTCCCCGGCATAGGCCACCAGCTGACCCTTTTCCACCACATCGGTGATCTTGACCACCGGGTGCCAGATGCCATCGGCGGTGGCGCGGATAATGCGCTCGCCGCTGAACCCGCCCACATTGCCAGGGGTGGCGGTATCCGGTTCGGGCGAGCCCTCATACAGGGTGCGGCCCATATCATGCCCGCGGTTGCTCTCCACACAGAAGTGGCAATCCACACCGGAGGTAAAGCCGGGGCCGATGCCCACCACCAGCGGCGCATCAGTGATTTTTGTTCCGATATTTTTCTTGGCAATGATGGCATCCACCAGTACAGCCGGTTCCAACTTTTTGGCCTCTTTATATTCGGGGTCAATGAGAATGGGGATCTCCCCTTCCCCGATGATGCGGCGGGCATCCGCAGCATCTTTGGCCAGGCGGGCCGTGACCCCTGTCACCGTTGCGGCGCCATCGTACACCGCACGGGAAAAGGCCACCGTGCAGCGCACCGTGGTGGGCTTTTCGATATCGGTGCAGACGATTTGAAACCCGCAGCGGTGCAGCCGGCAGGCAATGCCGGTGGCGAGATCCCCCGCGCCTTTAATGGCGATCAGCATATTCTCTCCTCCTATCGCTTCCAAACCTCGTATTCTCCGGGCCGACGCTGCAGGGCCGCGGTTACGACCCGCTCCACGCCTTTTTGCAACAAAAGAGTGGCCAAGGCCGCTATTTCATCCGGCCGGGCCCGATCCGCCTGGTTGAGCAGAACGGCATATGGGCGGCTGCCCACATCCTTGCGCTGCGCCTGCGGAGAGCCAAGCAGCATCGCCATCAGCTCCGGGGTTACAATTTGGTCCGGTTCTAGATCAAAACGCAGCTTTGCAAGCTCCGGGCGATGGCACACCTCACCGAGCGGGCGGCCCAACGCGGAAAGCCCCGCCACGGCGATGACCGCATCGGCGAAGGCCGGGATGACCGGTTCGCGGTCATTGGGCACCTTCAGCGGCAGGCCCTTGGTGCCGTCCGCTTCTATTATAACACGGTCAGCAAGCTCCGGGAGCTGCTCCAGCAGCGGGGAGGGGCCGAATTTTCTTTCTTCACTCATGGTACCTACCGTCATCAGGCGGCAGCTGGCCAAAAGGCTGCCTAAAACCGCGGCGTCATCGCCCATGTAGCCATTCTCCCTGGGCGGGCGGATGTGGGTGGTGGTGGTCATAATGACCGTTTCACCCCGCCGGTGGTATTCTTCCCCCAGAGCAGCCATCAGGCTGCTTTTACCGCCGCCGCCTACGATCGCCGTTACATGGGAATTTTCTAGGCCAAAGGACGACATTGCCAAATGGTGTTCCATATTTATTCCCCCTCTCCGGTTTTCACCGATATACTGTTCAAAGAATAACACGCAGCACTTGAAAAGTCAATTGATATCAGTCATAATAAGGATATTAAGGAAGGATAAAGGAGGTTCCCCATGAGCAATAAACAGATGACTGCCAGCACCTCAGTGCGGATCCGTATGGACGATGTGAAGGTATTTGGGCCCGGCATAGCGGAGCTGCTGGAGCGTATTGACCGCTGTGAGTCCATCCGTACCGCCACCATGGAAATGAAAATAGCATACAGCAAGGCCTGGACCATGCTGCGCAGCTGCGAGGCTGCTCTCAGCTATCCGCTGATCCAGCGCAAGGTAGGCGGCGCCGGCGGCGGCGGTTCCACCCTGACCCCCGAGGGGCGTTCCCTGCTGGAGCGTTACCGCCGGTGGGAGGCCGACTGCAAGGCCTATGCCAAGGAGCATCTTGCGGAGATCTTCCCGGAGGCCGCCGAATGAATCTTTCGCTGGTTGTACTGGCGGCTGGGGCTTCCCGGCGCTTTGGGGCGGCCAATAAGCTGCTGCAGCTGCTAGATGGCAAGCCACTGTTATGCCACACGCTGGAGCTGGCGGCAGCGCTGCCCGTTATGCAGCGGGCAGCTGTCTGCTCGGTGGAAACCGCTCCCCTAGCGGAAGCGGCAGGCTTTACCGTGCTGCTGAACCCGCAGCCGGTGCTGGGACAGAGCCACAGTCTGCGGCTGGGGCTGGCCGCCTGCCGGGAGAGCGACGGCTGCCTGTTCCTCACCGGAGACCAGCCTTTCCTTAGCGTGGAGACCCTGCACCGGCTGATTAACGCATGGGAGAAGGAACCCGGCGGCATATGGGGATGCGATTTTGAGGGCAGGTTCTCCATTCCGTCCATCTTCCCTGCCGCTGTGTATGGGGAGCTGCTGACGCAGGATGGCGATGTGGGCGGACGGGAGGTCATGCGGGCCCACCCGGAGCTGGTGCATACCATCCCTGCGCCCCCGCAGGAGCATTTTGATATCGATACCGTGGCGGACCTGACTGCAGCACAGCAAAAATAACCGAGAAGGAGCAGCCGGCGGGCTGTTCCTTTTTTCTGTGCCGTACCCGCTATCATGCAAAAACACCCCCGTCCTTGCGGACGGGGGGCTTTTGTGTAAAACACGATGAGAAATGGAGCTGTCTTATTTGGTAGAGTTCATCCCTTAGATGATCTCCAATCCCTTAGCTCTAAAAGGATTTTCATTCAGTTACTCTGAATTAGTCCTCTTTGAACTCATAGTCCTTGCCGGGCAGGATAGCGTTCAGGATGATACCGAACACAGCAGCGCAGGCCAGACCACCGAATGCAACACTACCGATGACGATGTTCTTATGGTTGAAGCCCAGACCGGATACCAGAATGATAGCGGTGATCAGAACATTACGCATATTAACATAGTCAACCTGGTTCTCAACGATGGTACGGATACCGGTAGCAGCGATCATGCCGTACAGTACGAAGGAGATACCGCCGATGATGGCAGCAGGGATGGAGTTGATGACTGCCTCAAACTTGGGAGACAGGGAGAGGATGATAGCCATGACAGCAGCAATACGCATTACGAAGGGGTCGAATACGCGGGTCAGGGCTACTACGCCGGTGTTCTCGGAGTAGGTGGTGTTGGCAGGGCCGCCGAGCAGACCAGCCAGGGAGGTACCGATACCGTCGCCCAGCAGGGTGCGGGTCAGACCGGGATCAGCAATGAAGTTCTTGCCGCAGGTAGCGCCGATAGCCATAACGTCGCCAACGTGCTCAACCATTGCAGCAACGGCAACCGCCAGACCGGCAACGATAGCGTCAGCATTGAACTTGGGCAGATGGAAGTTGGGAAGACCAACCCAGTTAGCAGAACCAACAGCGCTGAAATCAACAGCACCCATGATGATGGCAACGATGTAGGAAACGATCAGGGAGATAAGAACGGGGATGATCTTGATCATGCCCTTGCCCCAGGTGTTGCAGATGATGATCACGAGAATCGGAACAATGCCCAGCATCCAGTTGGTGAACAGGTTGTCAATAGCGGAGCCGGCGAGGTTAATACCGATGAGGATGATCAGCGGGCCGCAGACCGCAGGGGGGAACAGCTTCATAACTCTCTTGGTACCCAGAACCTTGATCAGGATAGCGAGAATTACATACAGACCGCCAGCAGCAACTACGCCGCCGGTCGCATACTCTTTGCCGTACTGGGGGATAATAGCCTGATACATACCCAGGAAAGCAAAGGAGGAACCCAGGAATACGGGAACCTTGCCCTTGGTGATGAAGTGGAACCACAGGGTAGCAACACCAGCGCAGAACAGGGTAACGGAAGCGGAAAGGCCCACAATACCCTCGCCATAGCTGTTGGTCAGAACGGGAACCAGAATGGTAGCGCCGAACATGGCGAAGCACTGCTGCAGGCCCATGATAATGGACTTGCCCCAGCCGAGTTCCTTACGAGCATCATAAATGCCTGTAACTTTAGTACTCATTAAATTTGCCTCCTCAATGATTTGGATTCTCCATTTCTCTTGGTCTATCGAACCTCTGCATCAAGACCGAGTGCGCCCATTTATGTACTTACACATCGGCACGGATTTCTTGCGAAACCCTCCTTCATGCATTGTCATTATTATATCGTGTGTTCATAAAAAATTCAATCTCTCGGCCCCCGGTTTTCCGTATTCCACAATTTACAGTTTTTGATGTTGTGCATTTTGCCATCACCCATTGGAGAAACTCCCCAATATCTCCCCTATCATTTTCAATTATATTTGGAATGTTATAAACATATTCCTATTTAGATATGTTAAATATGTCCTAAAATATGCTGCTATTTTCTCCATTTTTGCACCCTTTGCAATAAACTTGTTCGATAATTCGGTTCTTGAGGGATATTTTATGCTGTTAAGATTATGTTAATACACCACAAAGACATAGAAACAGGCACCCACCGCAGAGGGCAGGTGCCTGCATTTTTAGTGCCTATTGCGCGCGCCTTTGGGCAGAATTACTTCTTCTCAGCAGCGGCTTTTTCCTGCAGGGCCTTCAGCATGCGCTCGGGAGTGATGGGCATCTCGGTGAAGCGGCAGCCGGTCGCATTGTAGATCGCGTTGGCGATGGCGGGGGCGCCGGGAACCATTGCAGGCTCGCCGATACCACGGGCGCCATAGGGGCCGGTCTCCTCGGGATGCTCAACGCCCATGGCGATGAAGGTCTCGGGGGCATTATCGATGGTGGGGATCTTGTAGTCCACGAAGGACTTATTGAGGACTTTACCATCCTTGAGCTTCAGCTCCTCGAACAGTACAGTACCCAGAGCCTGCATCATACCGCCCTCTACCTGAGCCTTATACAGCTCGGGGTTGACGATGTGACCGGGGTCGCAGCTCTCTACCATCTTCTTTACTTCGATGATACCGGTCTCGGTATCGACCTCAACCTCGGCGCCGGCTACAGCGGTGGTCCAGAACGCGGCGGGCTTGGGGGAATAACCGGTAGCGGGATCATAGTTGATGTTATTGGGCAGGGTAAAAGTGCCTACGCCGATGGCGGGACCGCCGTAACCGGAGCCGTCCTCAAACGCCAGACCCAGTGCCAGATCGGACATGGGCATACGGCTTTCGGGGTGGTTGCGGTTGATGATCCAGCCGTCCTCAAGGTACAGCTCACGCTTGATGTAGCCCAGCTTGATTTGAGCCAGATCCAAAAGCTTCTCCTTCAGATCCTCGGCAGCCAGCTTGATCGCATTACCGGCGCAGTAGGTGATACGGGAGGCAACGGTCTGCCACTCATAGGGGGTATGGTCGGTATCGCCGGTGCGGATGGTGAACTTGGAGGGATCGCAGCACAGAACCTCGGCGGCAATCTGGGTTAGGGCAGTATCGGAGCCCTGGCCGATATCGTGACCGGAGGTCATCAGGAAGAAGGTGCCGTCCTCATTCATACGAATGATGGCAGCGGAGCCAGCGTTGGTGGGCTGAGAGGGGGACTTCCAGCCGCCGGCAATGCCCTTGCCGCGTACCTTGTGGGGGCCGGAGGGAGGATCGCAGGGCTTATCGTACTGAATGGCCTCAGCGACCTGATCCAGGGCCTCCAGGAAGCCGCAGGATTTCATGATCTCGCCGGTACCGGTGGACTTGCCGGGGGCCAGACCGTTGACACGGCGGATCTCGATGGGATCCATGCCGATCTCCTTGGCAACCTCATCGATGTTCTGCTCGATACCGAAGTGGATCTCGCACATACCGAAACCACGGTAGGGGCCGCCTACGGGGTTGTTGGTGTAAACGCAGTAAGCGTCGGTCTTAACATTGTCGAACTCATAAGGGCCGGTGGAAGCAAAGCCGGAGGCCTTAACGATGTTTACGCCGTACTCGGTGTAGGCGCCGCCATCCCAGTAGAAGTCGTTCTGAACCGCCAGGAACTTACCGTCGCTCTTACGAACTGCGGTCTTGATCTTGGTGTACAGACCCTGACGAACATAGGAGTTGACAAACTCTTCCTCACGGGTGTATTCCATCATAACGGGACGGCCCTTGCTGTGCATGGCCAGAGGAATGATGATACCTTCGATGGTGGTACCGGCCTTGGCGCCGAAGCCGCCGCCCACATAGGGGGAGATGATACGCATCTTGTTCAGCGGGATATCAAAGGAGGCAGACAGCGCCTGACGAACCGCATACGGGGACTGGCAGGAAGCCCAAACAGTGCACTTACCGTCTGGCTCGTACTGGGCTACTGCAATGTGGTTCTCGATGGGGGTATGCTGAACATGGGGAACATGGTACTCATGCTCGGTGATGTAGTACTCGTCAGGATGCTCCTCGGCATACTTGAAGGCCGCATCGGCATCGCCCTTACGGATGATGTGATGGTGGGAGATGTTGGTATGAGCCTGCGGGTGGAAGATGGGAACTACTTTATATGTATGCAGCTCGGGATGGATGAGGATGGCATCCTTGGCCATACCCTCCATGGGGTTATTGATAACGGGCAGGGGCTCGTACTCGACCTTGACCAGCTCGCAGGCGGCCTCGGCGATCTCCGGGGTCTCGGCTGCAACGGCAACAACGGGCTCACCGCAGAACTTAACGGTATTGACTGCCAGGAAGTTTTTATCCTCCAGGTACAGACCGCCGCGCTTGGTGTAGTAGTCGCCGGTGATTACATCATGTACGCCCTTCAGTGCCTTGGCGGCGGAAACATCGATGCTCAGGATCTTGGCATGGGCATAGGGGCTCTTTACGCACTTGGCATACAGCATACGGGGCCATTTCATATCGCCCACATACTTGGCAGCGCCGGTAACTTTCTTAACGCCGTCTACACGCGGAACACTTACGCCAATATATTTACTCATTATTTGGCACCTCCATTCATGCGCTCGGCAGCGTCCTCAATCGCCTCGATAATTCTCTTGTAGCCGGTGCAGCGGCACAGGTTACCGGACATGTAATGGACGATCTCATCACGGGTGGGATGGGGATTTTCGCGCAGCAGAGCGGTAGCGGAAACGATGAAGCCGGGAGTGCAGTAGCCGCACTGCAGGGCAGCGTGGTCAATAAAGGACTGCTGGATGGGAGAGAGGTTGCCCTTCTCATCGGCAAAGCCCTCAACGGTCTCGAAGTGCTTGCCGTCCATCTCGGGGGCCAGCATCAGGCAGCCGTTGATCAGTACACCGTCAACGATCATGGCGCAGGCACCGCACTCGCCGGCGCCGCAGCCTTCCTTGGCACCGGTCAGGTCCAGCATATCGCGGATAACATTCAGCGCGGTCTTATTAGCCGGTACATCCAGCTCATATTCCTCGCCGTTTACAAAGAAATCAACATGATAAGTTTTCATTTTTCGGCACGCTCCTTTCTCATACAGAAAGCTCGGCCAGGCTTCTGCGTACAGCAACCTTTACCAGGCTGATGCGGTACTCGGCGGAAGCACGGACGTCGCTGATGGGAGAAACCTCGCTGCCGGCAAGCTCCGCTGCCTCACCGATGAGCTCGGGGGTCAGCTTCTTGCCTTTCAGCAGGGCCTCGGTCTTGGGCAGACGAATGGGGGTAGGAGCGCAGGAGCCGATGGCTACGCGGTAGTCCTCACCAAACTTACCAACTGTAGCACAAACGGTAGAAAGGTCTACCTCCTTACGGCGGTCAAACTTGGTGAATACAGCCTTCTGGCCTTCCACATAGGGGATCTTGAGGCCGATGGCCATCTCGCCGGGCTTGAGGCCGACCTTACGCACGAAGATGAAGAATGCGCCGCGGGCGATTCTCTCTTCCTGGCTTTCGCCAGCCCAGCTCACCAGGGAGACCTCACGCTGACCCTCGGGACCTACTACGACCAGCTTGGCGTCGCAGGCAACGAGAGGAGTGACGGTATCCGCCAGAGGAGAAGCGTTGATGACATTGCCGACACTGGTAGCGCGGCCGCGTACCAGCTGGGAACCCAGAACGGAAGCCGCCTGAGCGTAGAAGGGGTAATTCTCCTTCACGATCTCACTTTCGGAGATCTCCTTGCAGGTAACGCATGCGCCAATGTACAGGCCGTCCTTCTTGGAGAAAGTGATCTCCTTCAAGCCGGGAATACGCTTGATGTCGATCACGGCTTCCGGGTTAATGAGGCGCTCGCGCAGACGAATCATTACATCGGTACCACCATTCAGGATGGTATACTTACCTTCGTACTCTTTCATCAGTTCGAGAGCTTCTTCCACAGAACCCGGAGCGAAATAGTTAAATTCCTTCAATGTAAGCACTCCTTTTTGATTGGTTTTATGCAGAGTAACACTTATACAGCATCTACATTATAATATTGGAGGCCTGTCAATTCAATTCCTTTTGATCGATTTTGATATTCTGCCTAATTCCGGCCCTCTAATTTGTGAAAAATGGAATATAGCACCTTGTAAATACTACACAATAAAATAAAAAACTGTCCGTGATTTTTGTCAGAACGCCGTTCGGCGGGATTCGTTCACTTTTGATAAGATGAACGAAAATGTTCTTATGCTCTTGTTCATATATCCTAATACCTGTTAAATTATTAACTCACTTTATTTCGATAATTTTCATTTTTCTATGAAAATTCACCAAAAAATTTATTGCTTTCTTGGCGGCAAAAAAGCTCTTCCGCCATTTACTTTTATTCTGCTTTCCTTTATAATGTAGATAAATAACAAATAGAGTAGGGGAACTGCGGCCTTTTCACACTCCGGCCTTGCAGCCTGCTTTATTTGTCATGGGCACCGCCCCGCTTCCCTACCGCTGCGGACGGTGCTTACCTACATCATTTTGGGAGGTCTTTACTTATGTCCAAAAAACCTTTGGAAGGCATCCGTGTACTGGATTTTACCAATGCGCTGGCAGGCCCCTACTGCTCCATGATGCTCGGCAACATGGGCGCCGAGGTCATCAAGGTGGAGAAACCAGGTACCGGCGATGACAGCCGCGGCTACGGCCCGTTTGTCAATGGCCAGAGCGGCTATTTTGTCAGTGTAAACCACGGCAAAAAGAGCGTCGTCTGCAACACCAAGGATCCCGAGGGCGTTGAGATGTTCAAGGATCTGGTGAAGCATGTCGATATCGTGGTGGAAAACCTGAAGGCCGGTGCCATGAACCGCATGGGTCTGGGCTATGAGGAGCTCAAGAAAGTCAACCCCAAGCTCATCTATGTAGCTATCTCCGGCTTTGGCCAGACCGGCCCCTATGCTCCCCGTCCCGCCTACGATATGGTAGTGCAGGCCATGGGCGGCGTAATGAGCATCACCGGCGAGCCCGGCGGAAAGCCTGTCCGCGTCGGCGCTTCTATCGGCGATATCATTGCCGGTATCTTTGGTGCTTTTGGTGCCGTTACCGCCCTGTATAAGCGCGCCATCACCGGCGAAGGCGATATGGTGGATGTGGGTATGCTGGATTGCCAGCTCGCCATCCTGGAAAACGCCATCATCAAGTATTCCGCTACCGGCGTCGTGGCCGGCCCTCTGGGTGCTGTTCACCCCACCGTTACTCCCTTCCAGGCATTTGAAACCAAGGATAACTATGTCATCGCCGCCTGCGGCAATAACCGCCTGTACGCGGCCTTCTGCAACGCGCTGGGCTGCCCCGAACTGATCGATGATCCCCGCTTCGACACCAATATGCACCGCAACCAGAACCTCAAGCTCATTGGTGACCTGCTGACTGAAAAGACCCGTACCAAGACCACCGCTGAGTGGCTGGATATTCTGGAAAAGGCCGGCGTGCCCTGCACCGGCATCAATACCGTAGATAAGCTGTTTACCGATCCGCAGGTCGCGGCCCGCAACATGCTCATCGAGGTAGACCAGCCAGGCATGGGCAAGGTCAAGATCGCCGGCAACCCGGTGAAGATGGCTTCCGTCGAGGCCGATGCCGACCATCACCCCGCTCCCGCCCTGGGCGATTCCACCCGCGATATTCTGGTGAATATGCTGGGCTGGGAAGAGACCAAGGCCGACGAGTATGTCGAAAAGTTCCACTAAGTTTTTTGTGCAAGTCCCGCTTGCCGGAGACGCTCCTCCGGCAAGCGGCAACCCATATACTCTCTGAAAGAAGGATAAAACTATGACCAAACTTGAAGACCTGATTGAACGCAAAGGTTCAATCGCTCTCGGTGGCGGCCAGGCGCGTATCGAAAAGCAGCATGAGCAGGGCAAAATGACCGCTCGTGAGCGTCTCGAGACCCTGTTCGATCCCAACACCTTTGTTGAGATTGATGCCTTCGTTGTCCATCGCTGCTACTACTTTGGCCAGGAAAAGCAGCACTTCCCCGGTGATGGTGTTGTTGGCGGCTACGGCAAGGTAGACGGCCGCATCGTCTACGCTTATGCCCAGGATTTTACCGTTGTCGGCGGCTCCATGGGCGAAGTTCAGGCCAATAAGATCTGCAAGATCCTTGAGAATGCCCGCAAGGTCGGCGCTCCCGTAGTCGGCATGAATGATTCCGGCGGTGCCCGCATCCAGGAAGGTCTGGACGGTCTGGAAGGCTACGGCAAGATCTTCTTCCGCAATACCGCTGCCTCCGGCGTTGTTCCGCAGATCACCGCCATCATGGGCCCCTGCGCCGGTGGCGCCGTTTATTCCCCTGCCCTTACCGATTTCATCTTCCAGGTGAATAAGACCGGCAAGATGTTCATTACCGGCCCCGATGTTATCAAATCCGTTACCGGCGAGCAGATCGATGCTGAAAAGCTGGGCGGTGCTATGACCCACAACCGTGTCAGCGGCGTTGCGCACTTCATGGCCTCCGATGATACCGATTGCATCAACCAGATCCGTCGTCTGCTGAGCTACCTGCCCTCCAACTTCCGTGATGCCGCTCCCACCATCTTCAATGGTGACGATCCCAACCGCATTGCCGATCAGCTGGATACCATCATCCCTGATAATCCCAACAAGGCGTATGATATGTACGATGTCATCAAGGCCATCACCGATGGCGGCGAGTACATGGACTACATGGGCATGTATGCCCCCAATATGATTACCTGCTTTGCCCGCTTCAATGGCCGCTCCGTTGGTATTATCGCCAACCAGCCCAAGGCCATGGCCGGCTGCATGGATATCAACTGCTCCGATAAGGCTGCACGCTTTATCCGTACCTGCGATGCCTTCGGCATTCCGCTGCTCACCCTGGTAGATGTTCCCGGCTTCCTGCCCGGTTCCACCCAGGAGCACGGTGGTATCATCCGCCACGGCGCCAAGGTCATCTATGCCTACTGCGAAGCCACCGTTCCGAAGGTTACCATGATCCTGCGTAAGGCCTACGGCGGCGCTTACCTGGCCATGTGCTGCAAGGACCTGGGTTCCGATATCGTATACGCCTGGCCCACCGCTGAGATCGCCGTTATGGGCGCCGAGGGTGCCGCCAACATCATCTTCCGTAAGGCCACTCCCGAGGAGCGCGCTGAGCTGATCGATGAGTACAAGCGCGAGTTCAATAACCCCTACAAGGCTGCCGAGCGCGGCATGGTGGATGATGTCATTATCCCCTCCACCTCCCGTCAGATGATCATCGCCGCCATGGAGATGCTCGATGGCAAGGTCGTGGAAGCTCCCAGAAAGAAACACGGCAATGTTCCGCTCTAATCAAAAGGAGCGTGAATAATATGATGTATCTGTATATTGCCATTGCTCTGCTGGTCGGGCTGCTGCTGGGAAAAGCGCTCTTTGGCAAAAAGGCCGCTCCCGCGCCTGCCCCGGCCCCTGTGGCCGCAGTTCCTGCCGCCCCGCAGGAGGATGAGGATGAGATCGCAGCAGTCATCGCCGCCATTGCCGCTATGATGGGCTGCGCGCCGGAACAGGTACGCATCCTTTCCCTGCGTGAGGATTCTCCCTGGAGACCCACCTTACTAATTTCTGATGGAGGACAAATCGATGAAAAGATTCCTGATAAAAATAAATGGAAAAACTTATGATGCTGAGGTAGAGGTCGTCGGCACCTCCGCCTCCGCTCCCGTAGCGGCACCCGCAGCTGCCCCCCGTGCCGCTGCTCCCGCTGCCGCTCCGGCTCCTGCCGCTGCCCCCGCAGCCGGCGGCCCCGCCAATGTCACCTCCCCCCTGCCCGGCACCGTTCTGCGTCTGTGCAAGAATACCGGTGATACCGTTACGGCCGGCGAGGTCGTCATGATCGTTGAGTCCATGAAGATGGAGAACGAAGTCGTCGCTCCCGAGGGCGGCCGCATCGCCTCCATTGCCGTTGCAGCCGGCTCCGCCATCAATACCGGCGACCTGCTGTTCACTCTCGGCTAAAAACTCTCACAGCATAATGCCTAATGCGGCGCTATTGTTTTGTGTGTTTATCACAATGCAATAGCGCTGCATTTTTGCAACATTTTTGATATATTTTCCATGCCATTATTATTTTGTGTGTATTGCACCATTTATATAGTTTTTTATTGTGCAAAATATATATGTCAAAATTCATCAAAAAGGAATCAAATTTTCTACAATGTAAAAATTCCACAACACCTATTGCATTTTATATTATTTAATAGTAGAATAGCTATTAGAAAGAACATGGGTAAGTAGTAAACAGCTGCTCCCTGTTTCCATTATTTCCGCCGAGGCGGAACCGCAAAGGGGGCGACACGCATGGATACCAATTACGGCATCTCGATGAACTCTATTCTCCGCATGGATATCCTGCATGATGCCCGCCTGCTGGCCGGTGCTTCCGGCACCGATCAGATCGTTACCTCGGTCAGCGTCATGGTCGATCCCAACATCGTCAGTGCTGTGACCGGCGGTGAGCTGCTGGTTTCCACCGCCTACGCCATCCGGGAGAATATCCCCCAACTTATGCAGCTGGTCCCTCAGCTGAAGGAACACGGCGTGGTAGGCCTTGGCTTGAAGTTCAACAGCTATATCAATGAGATGCCGCAGAACATCCTCGATCTCTGCAATGAGCTGAGCTTCCCGCTGTTCGAGATCCCCAACAGCATCTCTTTCTCCCAGATCATCACCCCCATCATGACCACCATCGTCAATAATCAGGCACAGACCCTGGGGGATATCTACGAGCTGCAAAAGGCGCTGACCGCTACCATGCTGGGCGGCGGCAACCTGCAGTCCATCGTACAGACGCTCTTTGACCGTTTTGGCAACAGCGTCGCCATTTACAATGACTTCTTTTCTTCTTTTGTGCTGGCCTGCAGCGAGCAGCGCCGTGAAAGCATTTCGCGTCGGATGGAAAATCTCGTCCGTTCCGGCTCCTCCAGCAAAGAGACTGTCTCCCTGATGAGCAGCCGTGAGGTCGATAGCATTGATGGCCTCATCTGCAATAAGATCATCATCCCCATTTACAGCGATAAGAAAAAATACGGCAGTATCTACATCTGGGAGGACAACCGCGAGATCACCGGCGTAGACCTGGCCGTTCTGGAAGCTTCTACTTCCCTCATCGCGCTGGATATGATCAAAAAGATCTCGATGTACGAGATGGAAAACAATCACAAGGCCACCTTTCTTGATGACCTTTTGGTTCACGATGAGGAACGGCAGCGCAAGTCGCTGGCCAATGCCGAGTACTTCGATTTCGATGTGGATGCTGAGCACCGTGTGGCGGTCATTCGGGTCCTTTCCGGCAGCTCCACCATCGGCAATAGCTCCCTTTACAAAACCAACAACAGCATTGTCAATATCCTGCGGCGCATCAGCCGCGATAGCAGCATCAAGGTTCTGTTCGTCAATAAGTGTGACAGCATCGTGCTGGTCTTTGAATCCCCCCTGCGGGAAGATGAAGAATACCGCCGGCTGCTGCAGGCGTTCATCGATACCGCACTTTCCTCTTTAGAGGCGGAGGGGATTCTCGCCATGGCGTCTATCGGCGTCGGCCGCAGCTATGCTGATGCCACCAGCCTGTGGAAGAGCTTTAATGAAGCCCGCCGCGCGGCTGCCTGCTGGAACATTGATAATTCCCGTGTCCACTACTTTGAAAAGCTCGGCGTTTATCGCTTCCTTTCCTACGAAAATCTCCGCCCGGAGCTCATCATCTTCTACAATGAAACGCTCAAGGTGCTGGTGGATTACGACCACGACCGCGATTCCGAGCTGGTACATACCCTTTCGCTTTACTTCAAGTGCGGCGGTAATCTCAAGCGTCTGGCAGAAGAAATGGGGGTCCACTACAATACTGTGGCCTACCGCATCCAGCGCATCAAGGAGCTGGCCCATGTCAGCTTTGATAACGCCGACCAGATGCTGAATCTGCAGATCGCCCTTAAGATCTATGAAGTCAACTTCCACCGCTGAGGCCATCTCGGCCCAGCTGCTGGCCCTGCTGCCGCAGCACCCCGCGGAGGCCACCGTTCATTCGGTGTTCCATACCTCGGCCAATCTGCTGTATCAGGGGCAACTGGTCACTCTGCTGGATGATACCCGTCCGCTTTATCCCTGTGCCGTACGGCTTGGCGGTTCTATTCCGTCCGTTGCCGCCGGGGAACCCGCTCTCCTTTCGCGGGAGCGCATCACCTTCCCCCACAGCGGCCACACCATCGAGCTTCACCGGGCGGCCGTCACTTCCCTTTCGCTTTTCTCTCCGTTGCTTCCCCTGCAGCTGCCCCACCCGGCGGCTCCGCAGGCCCTGCGGGAGATCATCCTTTCCAACGGCAAGCCGGAAGGCTTCGCTCCTCTGTTTACTATTTTGGAGGACGACCCCTCTCCCCTGCCCGATAACCTCTATGTCCGCTATGCGGCAGAGCGCATCCCCGCTCTATTCGCCGCCCTGCGGCAGAAGGATGCCGAAGCCGCCGCTGAGGCTGCCTATTCCATCGCCGGCTGCGGCATTGGGCTCACCCCCTCCGCCGATGACTTCCTTTGCGGAGTCATGGCGTCGGTACTGGCTTCGGCCATTGCCCGCGGGGAACAAAATGAATGGCTGCCCCTTACCGCCGCTATGGCCGAACGAGCTGCCCCCCGCACCAATCTCATCAGTGCCGCATTTCTGCGGCAGGCTGCCGCCGGGCAGCTCTCCTCGGATGTGCTCACTCTCATCCGAACCCTTTATTCCAGTGTCCTATCGCTGCGGCTACCGTCTGCTGCGATGAATGTTATCGCCTTTGGCGAAACATCCGGTACAGATATCCTGACCGGTATATATTTCGGACAAAAAAATTATCCAAATTAGGAGGAAACGGCATTGGTTAGTCTGCAAATCAAACCCAACACCTACTACGACTCCATTACCCTGATGATCATCTCCAAAGAGCTGAAGAAGGTCCCGGGCGTAAAGGAAGCTCTGGTCGGCATGGGCACCGATCTGAACCTTGACATTGCCAAGGTAACCGGTCTTTCCAGCCCCGAGCTGGAAGCCATCACCCCCAACGATTTCTTCGTAGCGCTGGATTGCGAAAACGAAGAAGCCGAGGCTGCTGCTCTCAAAGCTCTGGAGGAGCAGCTGAATAAGAAGGAGGAGAGCCGCAGCGCTGCGTACTACCCCCCCACCCTCACTTCCGCCCTCAAGGCTGATCCCAAGATCAACCTGGCGCTCATCTCTGTTCCCGGCCGTCATGCTTATGATGTTGCCAAGGACGCTCTCGACAAGAACATCAATGTTATGCTGTTCAGCGATAATGTTTCGATGGAAGAAGAGAAGAAGCTCAAAGAGTACGCCGTTTCCAAGGAGCTGCTCATGATGGGCCCCGACTGCGGTACTGCTGTTGTTAACGGTCTGCCCCTGGCTTTCGCCAATGTCATCCATAAGGGCCCGATCGGCATCTGCGGCGCTTCCGGTACCGGTACTCAGGAGCTCACCATCCTCATCGACCAGCTCGGTTCCGGCATCACCCAGGCTCTGGGCACCGGCGGCCGTGACCTGAAGGCGGAGATCGGCGGCCTGATGTTCAAGCAGTGCCTCAACGCCCTCATCGCTGACCCCGATACCAAGGTCATTATCATGCTCTCCAAGCCGCCCGCGGATCATGTTGCCAAGGAGATCCTGGCCATCGCTAAGGAGTGCAACGACCACATCAAGCCCGTAGTCGTAGACTTCATCGGCGGCGATCCCAACCTTCCCAAGGAGTACGGTCTGACCGCTGCCTACAACCTGGAAGACGCTGCCCGCAAGGCTGTTGCTCTCTCCAAGGGCGAGCCCGTTCCCGCTGATATGTTGGATATCGATATGCCTAAGGCTGAGCTGGAAGCTCTCATCGAACACGAGACCTCCAAGATGGCTCCCACCCAGAAGTACTATCGTGGTTTCTTCTCCGGCGGCACCCTGGCGGATGAATCCATGAAGCTCTCCATCGGCAAGCTGGGCCACATCTATTCCAATATCCCCCTCAAGCCCGAGGATAAAATCGAGAATCCCCTGACCGCTGAGTACAAGGAGAACACCTGCATCGACTTTGGTGAGGACGAGTTCACCGAGGGTAAACCCCATCCGATGATCGACCTGACCCTGCGCTGCGAGCGTATCCTGCGTGATGCTCATGATCCCACCCTGGCTATTCTGCAGTGCGACTGCGTTATCGGCTACGGCTCCAATGCCAACCCCGCCGAGGAGCTCTCCGCTGCCATTGCCAAGGCCAAGGAGATCGCTGCGAGCGAGGGCCGTTACATCTCCGCTATCTGCTCTATCGTAGGTACCGAGGGCGACCCCCAGAACTTGACCGAGACCCGCAAGCAGCTGGAAGCTGCCGGCGCTATCGTTGTTCGCTCCAACGCTCAGTCCACCTATCTGGTACACCATATGCTGGATAAGCTGAATGGAGGTAAGTATTAATGCATCAGATCAATAAACTGTTCGGAGAAAAGCTCCACATGGTCAATATCGGCGTAGAGACCTTCTACCAGGATATGCTCTCTCAGAAAGAAGCGGGCACCCAGGATATCGAGGTCATCCATGTTGACTGGAAACCCGTAGCCGGCGGCAACAAGAAACTGGCCGGTATGCTCGGTATGTTGAAGTAATTACCCACTCCCGCGCTGCGGGAAGGTGATTTTTCTAAATAATTTATTTAGGAGGAAAAAACAATGACATTGGGCGAGAAAATCAATGCCGCTAATGCCGAAGCCCTGAAGATCATTCTGGGCGCTCAGCCTACCCTGATCGGCGTTGGCACTGCCGGCGAAGACATTCCCGGTATGACCAAAAAGACCATTCTGCACTCCGGCCCTCCCGTAACCTGGGAGAACATGTGCGACCCCACCAAGGGTGCTGTTATCGGCGCTCTGATCTATGAGGGTCTGGCTAAGACTCCCGAAGAGGCTGAAAAGCTGGCCGCTTCCGGCGAGATCACCTTCGATCCTTGCCACCATCACAATGCCGTAGGCCCCATGTGCGGTATCGTTTCCTATTCCATGCCCGTTTGGAAGGTCATCAATAAGGCTCATGGCAACATGGCTTACTGCACCTTCAATGAGGGTCTGGGCAAGGTTCTGCGTTTCGGTGCTTATGATGATACCGTTATCACCCGTCTGCACTGGCTGCGCAATGAGTTCTATCCTGTCATCAAGGAAGCTCTGGAGATCCGTGGCGAGATCGACCTGAAGGTCCTCATCGCTCAGGAGCTGCAGATGGGCGATGACGGCCACAACCGTAACCGCGCCGGTACTTCCCTGCTGATCCGTGAGCTGGCTCCCGCCATCGTTAAGACTCACTTCGATCAGGATGTCAAGGTTCGCGCTCTCGAGTTCCTGAACTCCAACGACCACACCTGGCTGAACCTCACCATGCCCGCCTGCAAGTGCACCATGGATGCCATCGAGGGTATCGAGTACTGCTCCCTGGTTTACACCATGTGCCGCAATGGTACCGAGTTTGGTGTTCGCGTAGCCGGTCTGCCCGGTCAGTGGTTCCACTACACCTCCGAGAAGGTCGAGGGCCTCTACTTCCCCGGCTTCACCGAGGCTGACGCTAACCGCGATGTGGGCGATAGCTGCATCACCGAGACCACCGGCATCGGCGGTTTCTGCATGGCTGCTGCTCCCGCTATTGTTAAGTTCGTAGGCGGCACCGTTGCCGATTCCATCAAGTACTCCACCGAGATGTACGAGATCACCGAGGGTGAGGGCACTGCTTATCAGATCCCCGCTCTGGGCTTCCGCGGTTCCGCTACCGGTATCGATATCCGCAAGGTCATCGAGACTGGTATCCGCCCCGTTATCAACACCGGTATTGCTTGCAACCGTCGTGGTGTTGGTCAGGTCGGCGCTGGCGTTGTTCATCCTCCCATGGAGTGCTTTGAGCAGGCCATCGAGGCTTTTGTAGCCAAGTATGCTGAGGGCTGATTCTCTCACATAATTACTTAGTTGTTTTGGCGTCGGGAGAGGAACCCCCTCTCCCCCGCCCACAAACATAAACCAAATATTTAGGAGGAAAAACACTATGTCTAAGTGGTCTGATGTCAAGATTTATGATCTGTCTATCCCGATCGGCGTAAACTGCCCCCCCTGGCCCACCTATGAGCCCGTACAGATGAAGTTCTTTAAGCGCCTGTCTTCCAATGGCGCTAACGGCCAGATCCTCACCCACTCCAACCATGTTGGTACCCACCTGGATGGCCCTCTGCATTTCGATACTTCCGGCCGTACTGTTGATCAGCTCGAGCTGACCAAGCTGGTTCGTCCCGGCGTCGTTGTTGACCTGACCGATGCTCCCTGCTGCGAAGACTTCGGCATCTACACTCCCGAGATGATCGAGGAGCGCGTTGAAGTTCGTGAGGGCGATATCCTCATCATCAACACTGGTTATCATAAGTATGGTTGGGATTCCCCCGAGGCTGATGAGCAGCGCTACATGGTTCGTCATCCCGGTCCGTCCCTGAGCTTCGTTAAGTGGTGCCAGGATAAGAAGATTGCTTGGATCGGCGTAGACTGCGGTTCCGCTGACCATCCCATGAACACCAAGATTCGTGACTGGTGCCCCATGGATGCTGCTAAGTGCGACAAGTACATGCAGGAGAAGTATGGCAAGACTCTGCAGGAGATGTATCCCTGGCCCGAGCAGTATCAGGCCATGCACATCCAGCTGTTCTGCCAGCCCTATGAGTGCATTCACGCTGAGTGCCTGGGCGGCGACATCGATCAGCTCTCCAACAAGCGCTGCGTAATCGGCTGCTTCCCCTGGAGACTGGTTGGCGGCGAGTCCTGCATCTCTCGTATCGTAGCCTTCACCGGCTTCGAGGATGCCTGATTCTAACTGAATTAGTAGCCTGAATAAGGGGGCGGGGCGCCTGGCGCTTCGCCCCTTTTCTCTCCCTCACCCCCTCTTAAAGGAGTTTCCCGCTATGACGACACTTCTCATCCTTTCCGGGTTCTACATTATCTGGCTGGCTGCCCTGCTTACCGTGGCCTACACCCCCCGCTTGTTCCACAACTACACCTTGTTTAAGGCAATCAATAGTATCCTTTTTGTAGTTATCTCTGTTTTGGCCTGGCGCCACTCCGGCATGAATATGTTCACCTATTGGCCGCTGCTTGCCGCGTTCTGCCTCGCTGCCTTCGGGGATATTGCCATTGGTGTCGCCAATAACCGCTACGGTCCCTCCGGTGCCTCTCATTCCGTTTCCGGTATGGCCGGGGTTGGCTTTTTCTCCATTGCGCATATTTTCTACCTTCTGTTCTTCACCCAGTTCTGCCCCATGCGGTGGTATCACTTTATTCTGCCCATCATCGCCATGCTGGCCATGCTGCGCATCACACGGCACCCCTCTTTTCACTTCAGTCGGCATACCCGACCCGCGGGCATCTTCTACTATATGGTGGTCACACTCATGTTCTCAGTCGGGCTGAATGTCGCCGTTACCTGCGTCACCTGGTCACCACTTCTCAGCATTCACTGCCCTCTCAATGGCTGGGCGTTGGGCGCTGGCGTTACCCTCTTCCTCGTCTCGGATCTTCTTATGCTTCCCCTCTACTTTTACACCCGCCGCAGGTGCCCCCGTTGGGTGCGCTTCGTCAATCTCACTACCTACTATATTGGACAGCTCCTGCTGGCACTCAGTCTCGTACTGTAAGCCCGCAATTCATATATCTTCGGCTCTCTGCTATGGGAGCCGTTTTCTTTTCCTCTCCGCCCGGGGCGCCCACTCCGCTTCCCCCTCGGACCGCACCTCCGCTTCGCTCCGGACGATCCTCGCCCGCTCCGCGGGCGCCCCTCCCCCCCCTTTTCATACAAAAAAAGAGTGCCCCTCATCGGGACACTCTCTTTTATTTAGGCTAATTGCGCAACTCTCGGAATTACTCCTCGATATCGATAACAACGCCGGAACCAACGGTACGGCCGCCCTCGCGGATAGCGAAGCGCAGACCCTTCTCGATGGCGATGGGAGTGATCAGCTCAACATCCATCTCAACATTATCGCCGGGCATGCACATCTCTACGCCCTCGGGCAGGGAGATAACGCCGGTAACATCGGTGGTACGGAAATAGAACTGAGGACGATAGTTGTTGAAGAAGGGGGTATGACGGCCGCCTTCAGACTGCTTCAGAACATAAACCTGGCCACGGAACTTGGTGTGGGGATGGATGGAGCCGGGTTTGCACAGTACCTGACCACGCTCAACTTCGGTTCTCTGGATACCACGCAGCAGAGCACCAATGTTATCGCCAGCCTCAGCATAGTCCAGCAGCTTGCGGAACATCTCAACACCGGTAACTACGGTCTTGCGGGTGTCATGGATACCAACGATCTCAACTTCGTCGCCAACCTTAACCTGACCACGCTCAACACGGCCGGTAACTACGGTACCACGGCCGGTGATGGTGAATACATCCTCGATGGGCATCAGGAAGGGCAGGTCAGCCTTACGCTCGGGGGTGGGGATATAGTCATCAACAGCGTCCATCAGGGCGAGGATGGAAGCGTAAGCGGGATCGGAAGGATCCTTGCTGTCGCACTCCAGAGCCTGCAGAGCGGAGCCCTTGATTACGGGGATCTCGTCGCCGGGGAAATCGTAGCTGGAAAGCAGCTCACGGATCTCCATCTCAACCAGCTCCAGCAGCTCCTCGTCGTCTACCTGGTCAACCTTGTTCATGTAAACTACGATGTAGGGAACGCCTACCTGACGAGCCAGCAGGATGTGCTCACGGGTCTGGGGCATGGGACCATCAGCAGAAGAAACTACCAGGATAGCGCCATCCATCTGGGCAGCACCGGTGATCATGTTCTTAACATAGTCGGCATGGCCGGGGCAGTCAACATGGGCATAGTGACGCTTGTCGGTCTCATACTCTACATGGGCAGTGTTGATTGTGATACCACGGGCACGCTCTTCGGGAGCCTTATCGATCATGTCGTAAGCCATGAACTCGGCATCGCCCTTCAGACCAAGAACCTTGGTGATAGCAGCGGTCAGAGTGGTCTTACCATGGTCAACGTGACCAATGGTACCGATGTTTACGTGGGGTTTGTTGCGCTCAAATTTCTGTTTAGCCATCGTAAAATCCTCCCTTTGTTATACTTTGTTTTTTTAATATTATTTTTCCCTACCCTTTATGTTTTCCGGGTTCGGGATCATGCTTGGGGTTCATCACTCAGCCTTGGTGCGGCTGGTGACCAGCTTCTCCGCGATGTTTTTGGGCAGCTCAATGTAGTGGCTGGGCTCCATGGTGTACTGGCCGCGGCCCTGCGTTTTGCTGCGCAGGTCGGTGGCGTAACCAAACATCTCAGAAAGCGGTACAAAGGCATCAATCTGCTTGGCACCGGGGCGGTCCTCAAAGCCACGGATCTGACCGCGGCGGGAGTTCAGGTCACCGATAACATCGCCCATATACTCTTCGGGAACGATCACGCAAACCTTCATGATCGGCTCCAGAATAACGGGGTCAGCCTTTCTCATTGCCTCTTTGAAGGCCATGGAACCGGCGATCTTAAACGCCATTTCAGAGGAGTCTACCTCATGGTAGGAACCATCGTACAGCGTCACGATGCAGTCTACTACGGGATAACCCGCCAGTACACCGCTGGCCATCGCGCCCCTGATACCGGCATCGACAGCGGGGATATACTCCTTGGGGATAGCGCCGCCCACTACTTCGTTGCGGAACTCATATCCCTTGCCGCTCTCGTTCGGCTCCAGACGGATCTTTACATGACCGTACTGGCCCTTACCGCCGCTCTGGCGTGCGTACTTGTGGTCCACATCGGCCATCTTGCGCACCGTCTCTTTGTAGGCAACCTGGGGCTTACCCACATTCGCTTCTACCTTAAACTCACGCAGCAGACGGTCTACGATGATCTCCAGGTGCAGCTCGCCCATGCCGGCGATGATGGTTTGGCCGGTCTCCTCATCGGTGTAGGTGCGGAAGGTGGGATCCTCCTCAGCCAGCTTGGCAAGGCCCAGGCCCATCTTCTCTTGACCGACTTTGGTCTTCGGCTCAATGGCAACGCGGATAACCGGCTCTGGGAATTCCATAGATTCCAGGATGATCGGATGCTTGGCGTCGCACAGGGTATCACCGGTGGTGGTGTTCTTCAGGCCCACGGCACCGGCAATATCACCGGCATAGCAGGTCTCAATGTCTTTGCGGTGGTTCGCATGCATTTGCAGAATTCTGCCCATGCGCTCATTGTTTTTCTTCACCGAGTTATAGACGCTGGTGCCGGCATCCACAGTACCGGAGTACACACGGAAGAAGCACAGCTTGCCTACATAGGGGTCGGTCATGATCTTGAAAGCGAGAGCGGCAAAAGGCGCGTCATCGCTGGAAGGTCTGGTCTCCTCTTCCTCGGTGTCAGGGTTTACACCCTTGATGTCAGGGACATCGGTGGGGGCCGGCATATAGTCTACCACGGCGTCCAGCAGCTTCTGTACGCCCTTGTTGCGGTAGGAACTGCCGCAGCATACGGGAACCATGTGGTTGGCGATGGTGGACTTGCGGATGCAGCTCTTGATCTCCTCGATGGTAAGCTCCTCACCGTCGAGATATTTCATCAGCAGCTCCTCGTCCTGCTCGGCCACATGCTCCAGCAGCTCGTGGTGGTACTCATCGGCCTTGGCCTGCATATCGGCGGGGATGTCCTCCACGCGGATATCTTTTCCAAGGTCATCGTAGTACACATAGGCCTTCATCTCTACCAGGTCGATAATACCCTTAAAGGTATCCTCGACGCCGATGGGCAGCTGGATCGGAACAGCGTTGCACTTCAGACGGTCGCGCATCATGCGCACTACATTGTAGAAGTCAGCGCCCATAATGTCCATCTTGTTTACAAATGCCATTCTCGGCACATGGTACTTGTCAGCCTGGCGCCAAACGGTCTCAGACTGCGGCTCTACGCCGCCCTTGGCGCAAAAAACGGTTACGGAACCGTCCAGCACGCGCAGGGAACGCTCTACCTCTACCGTGAAATCAACATGTCCAGGGGTGTCGATGATATTGATGCGGTGGCCCTTCCAATAGGCGGTCGTGGCGGCGGAGGTGATGGTGATACCACGCTCCTGCTCCTGCTCCATCCAGTCCATGGT
>OLOQ01000023.1_pt1 | contig 149677 bp, 118 predicted proteins | sample 1673101 | NCBI WGS metagenome assembly OLOQ01 (sample SAMEA3136754, study PRJEB25190) | human gut metagenome | biome: human gut; feature: human-associated habitat; material: faeces | place: Austria | collected 2013 | reverse complement strand
CACTTCATCCACGTACTGCTGGCAGGTCTCCTGCTCAGGTGCTTCCACCATGACCCGGAGGACAGGCTCGGTGCCGGACTCCCGGACGAGGATGCGGCCAGTGTCGCCCAGCTTCTCCCCCACTTCGGCCACCTTGGCCTGGACATCCGGGTCCGCCTGGGCAACGGCCTTGTCGGTGACGCGGACATTTTCCAGCACCTGGGGGTAAATCTTGAGAGGCGCGGCCAGCTCGCTGAGGGGCTTCTTCCGGGCCAGCATCACTTCCATCATTTTGAGGGAGGTGAGGATGCCATCGCCGGTGCTGGCGTACTTGGAAAAGATGATGTGGCCACTCTGTTCCCCGCCGATGCGGGCGCCGCTCTGCTGCATATACTCGTAGACGTACTTGTCTCCCACCTTGGTCTTGGCGTAGCCGATGCCCAGCTCATCCAAAGCCTTGTACAAACCGAAGTTGGACATGATGGTGGTCACCACGGTGTTGGTCACCAGCTTCCCCCGCTCCTTCATGTAGCGGCCGTAGATGTAGAGAATGTGGTCGCCGGAGATGACGTTGCCCTTCTCGTCCACGCACAGGCAGCGGTCGGCGTCGCCGTCAAAGGCAAAGCCCACGTCCAGGCCTTTCTCCACCACCAGCTTTTGCAGGCCCTCAATGTGGGTGGAACCGGCGTTGAGGTTGATATTCAAGCCGTTGGGTTCCGCGTTGATGACAGTGGTGTCGGCGCCCAGGGCGTCGAACACGGCCTTGGCGATGTTCCAGCTGGAGCCGTTGGCGCAATCCAGGCCCACCTTCACGCCACGGAAGGAATACATGCCCAGGGAAATCAGGTAGCCGATGTACCGGTTCCGGCCGGAGACGTAGTCCACGGTGCAGCCGATTTTATCCTTCTGGGCAAAGGGCAGCTCGGGCCACTGTTTCCCAAAGGCCACCAGCTTGCCGTCCAGGTAGTCCTCTACCAACTCAATGGTCTCCTCGTCCATTTTCTCGCCCTGGTCGTTGATAAGCTTAATGCCGTTGTCGTAGTAAGGGTTGTGGCTGGCGGAGATCATGATGCCACAGTCAAAGTCATCCACCCGGGCGATGTAGGCCACGGAGGGCGTGGTGGTGACGTGGAGCATATAGGCGTCCGCGCCGGAGGCCACCAGGCCGGCTACCAGGGAGTACTCGAACATATAGGAGCTGCGGCGGGTGTCCTTGCCGATGACGATGCGGGCGGGGCCCTCTTTGGCGGGGCGGCCTTCCTCTGCGGCCCGAGCCCGTTTTTCTGTATAGTACCAGCCGAGGAAACGGCCGACTTTATAGGCGTGGTCTGCTGTTAGATTTATATTGGCTTCGCCGCGGAAGCCGTCTGTACCAAAATAGCGGGACATTCTTTGTTCCTCCTAAAATGCCAGAATCATTGTACCCTTATATTATGTAGACTGTCTGGCCACATTTGTCAAGGAAAATTTTCTCAAATCCCAGGCAAATCCCGTTTTTCTGTGAAAACGCCGGGAGATGTCCCCAAAAGGCCGGGGATTTTCAAGAAAATGGCGCCGCCCCCGTCAGGAGGCAGCGCCCGCTCTTTCTGGATTTTTAAGGCTGGTAGCGCAGGGACAGCGCCAGGAACACGGCCCCCACCGCCATGCAGCCCACGCCCAGGCCCATCAGCAAGCCCAGGGCAAAGTCCTGGAAGGGGTCTCCCCCACCGGTTCGGGCCAAAGCGGCCAGGACGCATCCCAAAGCCGCCAGCCCCAGGCCCAGGGCCCGCTGGGAGTGCTCTTTGGTCCAGCGGACTGCATCCGCGGCCCACTGCGGAAACGCTTTTTCTTTCATGCTACATCCCTCTTTTCTCCGGCGGCGAGGCCTCGGCCCAGCACTCCCACCACAGCAGCGTGCGGGTGTGGGGCAGGTAGCTCACCTGGGCATAGAGCGTAAAGTCCCCTTGGGAAGAAAGGCTTTTCTATTAAAAAGGATAGCCCCCGGGGGAGGTTCCTTCCACCCCGGCGGCGTTAAGGGGATGTTAAATCTTGGGACATGGTGAAAAAGCGAAAACCGGGCCCCCACTGGGGTGCCCGGTTCTCTTGCCATCCGCTGTGGATTATTGGCGCTTTAAGGGGAAGTAGGTGGTGTAGGATTCGTAGCCCACCTTGTACATGGGGATGAAGCGAATCCCCCGCTCTTGGCCCACGGTTTTGAAGGTGTCCCGCCAAGCGCCCCACTCCCGCTCGCCGTCGTGGGTGAGGACAGAGGCGGCGTCCTCGCCGGGGACCAGCAGCTGGCGCTCCTCGCCGCACAGGCCCGCCAGCAGCACGGGGCCGTAGAGGAAGGCGGCCATGTGGGGGTCCTCCGGCAGGCTCCAGGTGGCAACGCCCTGGGGCAAGGTGACACGCAGGGTATCGCCATCGCTCCACAGGCGGCGCAGCTCCACGAAACCGGCGCCGGCAGGAGCGCGGCGCACCTCCTGGCCGTTGACGGCCAGGACGGCCTCGCCCTTGACCCACCAGGGCACACGCACCCACAGGGAGAACTCCACCGGCGCTTCCGTCTCGATGGAGAGGACCTCCACCCGGCAGTCGGGATGGTGGGGGTATTTGGCCGTGTTCTCGTGGATATTCTGCCGGGCGCTGGAGGTGCTGGAGAGGTGGAAGCTCCCCGTCAAGGTGTCCCGCGCCATGGAAAGGCGCACCGGCTGCCCGGCCACCTCCAGGCTGGCGGAGAAATCAAAGTACTGGGAGAGGTAGAGCTGGCTGCCCTCTTGGTAGAGGATGCCCCGCTCCCAGGCGGCGTTGCCCTGGACCAAGGTGCCGTGGCAGCAGAAGAAATCCTGGGTCTCGCTGGCCCAGCCCTTTTTCGAGCCGGGAGCCAGAGGCAGGAAGTAGGTCAGTAGGCCCTCGTCGGGGGTGTCGTAGTGCTGGCCGTTGGTTTTGAAGCGGTGCCAGTAGGCCTGGGCCATCAGGCCGTTGTAGATGCCCATCTCGATGTAATCGGCGTAGCGGGCGTCGCCGGTCCATCGCAGGAGGTAGTCCGCCAGGCGCAGCATGTTGTACACGGTGCAGTACTCCTGGTTCTTATCCCCCAGGCGGGCGCCCAGCGCCTGGGGCGCGGACCAGATTTCCCCGCTGGTCTGGCCGCCGGTGGCGTACTGACCCCGCTGGTCCACGGCCAGCTTCCAGTAGGCCTCTACAATGTCCCGCCACCGCTGCTCCCCGGTGACCTCATAGGCGCGGGCACAGCCCAGCACCTCGGGGATGGTGGTGTTGGCGTGCATATTGGTCAGCACGTCCTTGCCCTCCAGCAGGGGGGTGAACAGGCGCTGGCGGTAGTAGCGCTGCAGCAAGGTGCGGTACTTCTCCGCGCTGGTGTGCTGGAGCAGCTGGGCCCACACCTCCAGCATGCCGCCTGTCTCAAAGTCTAGGATGTCGTCGAACTGCTCCCGGGTGTAGCCCGCCGACCACTGGCAGAACCAATCGGCAAAGCGGTCCGCCACAGCCAGGGCCTCCTGGTTCCCGGCCAGCTCGTACTGGTCCACCAGGCCCATGAGGATTTTATGGAGGTTGTACTGGGGCGCCCACACCTGCTTGCCCCGGCCAATCCAATACAGGTATTTCTCGGGGATAGCCCCCACCCACTGGCCGCCGTTTTCCTCTTGGCACAGGGCCAGCTGGTGGACGATGGCGTCCGCCTTGGCCTTGATTTCCCCGTCGCCGCTGGCGTGGTACCTCATGGCCGCCGCGGAGAGCCAATGGCCCAAAAAATGGCCCCGCAGCTGGCAGGTCTGGGCCTCCCAGCCGCCGTGGATGCCCTCTGGGAAAAAGGCGGCGGTGTAGCGGCCTGCCTCCAAGTTGTAGTTTAAAAGCAGGTTTTCCGATTTTAAATCCATCATGTACTTGCGGTTGCGCTGTTCCCGGCGCAGAAGCTCCTCCTCGCGCAGCTCCATGCCCGGGCCCCAAATGGTGTGCAGCATGTCTTAACTCCTCCTTGGTTGTTTGGAACCTATTGTACCCCATTGCCGGGAAAATGCAAGACTTTTTTCCCGCCGCTGGGAAGGGGCGGAGCTTGACAGCCCGGCGCCGGAAGTGCTAGACTGTGTACAATCTTTTTGGAAAAAGGAGGGAAGCCCCGTGCGGCTCTGCATTGACACCGCTCCATGCGAGGTCTGAGGACGGCGCATGGAGGAAACAAGGCCCCTGCGGTCCAGTCCTCGGGCTTTGCTGCTGGATGACACCATACCATCTAAGGAGCAAAGTTGCTATGAAACAATCCATCAAAGAGTTAAAGACGTTTTTTGTCCTGTGGAGCACCCAATCCCTGTCCCAGCTGGGCAGCGCTATGACCAGCTTCGCCCTGGCGCTATGGCTCTATGGGGAGACAGGCTCCGCCCTGCAGACGGCGCTGCTTTCCGTCTGCTCCTACGCGCCCTATGTGGTGATGAGCGTTTTCGCCGGGGCCCTCAGCGACCGGTGGGACAAGAAAAAGGTTATGCTTGCCTGCGACAGCCTGGCGGCGCTCTCCACTATAGCGGTGCTGGTTTTGCTGAAAGGGGGCTGGCTTGCCCCCTGGCACATGTACCTGCTAAACGCCCTGAGCGGCCTGATGAACACGGTGCAGCAGCCTGCCAGCGACGTGGCCATGACGCTGATTACCCCGCCCCGGTGGTACCAGAAAACCAGCGGGCTACGCTCTCTGTCCAACTCCCTGGTGACTATCCTCAACCCCATTCTGGCCACGGCGGTGTTCGCCTTCGCCGGGATGGACGGGGTGATTTTCCTGGACCTGCTCACCTTTGGGGTGGCGTTCCTGGCGCTGCTGCTGGGAGTGCGGCTGCCCCAGGGCGGGAAGGACGCCAGGGTGAGCCGGGAGCCCTTTTGGACCACGGTGCGGTCCGGGCTGGGGTACCTGGGGGAAAACAGGATGATTCTCCTTCTGATCCTCTTCCTGGCGGGGGTGAACTTTGTGGCCTCCGCCTTTGACGCGGCCCTGCCCGCGCTGATTCTCCCCAAGGAGAACGGCGGCGAGGCGGTGCTGGGGATGGTGAGCTCCTGCGCGGGGATTGCCACCTTGGTGGGCAGCCTGCTGTGCGTGGTGCTGCCGGCGCCCAAAAACCGCATCCGGGTGATTTCGCTGACCATGCTGTTCTCTTTGGGCACGGAAAACTTTTTGCTGGCCTTTTCCCGCAGCCCCTGGCTGTGGTGCCTGGGGCAGCTGATTGGCTGGCTGCTGGTGCCCCTGATGAACGCCAACCTGGACGTGGTGCTGCGCAAGACCATCCCCGTGGAGATGCAGGGGCGTGTGTACGCCTGCCGGAACTCCCTGCAGTTTTGCACCATCCCCCTGGGGCTGCTGGCCGGCGGCGCCCTCATTGACGGGGTGTGTGAGCCCTGGATGGCCTCCCTACCCCCGGGGAGCCTGCCTGTCTTGCTGTTTGGCACGGGCAAGGGAGCGGGGGCAGCGCTGCTGCTGTTCCTGCTGGGACTGCTGGGGGTGGCGGTCTGCCTGGTGTTTGGGCAGCTGCTGCGAAAGTACACCTTCCGGGAGGAGCCTTGACAAAAGGCGTTTCAACTGCTTATTTAAACATATCATACAGACAGCGGAAAGGGAATGACCCCAGCGGCCATTCCCTTTTTTCTCGCTTGCTCTGCCTGTGGGGAAGCTGTTTCCGCGCAGGCTTTTTGAGAAGAAACCATAGTATGCTCTATACAGAAACAAGGAGACACATCATGGCACAAACACACTATAAACAGCAAATCAACGCCTTCGCCCAATCCCTTCGCCAAGAGGAACGAGCTCAGGGCACCATTGAAAACTACCTGCGCCACCTGCGGGCCTTCGCCGCCTGGCTGGGCGGCGGAGAGCTGACGCCTGCCACCGCCCCGGCCTGGAAAGCGGAACTCCTTGCCAAAGGATATGCGCCAGGGACCGTCAACGCTATGCTTGTACCGCTAAACCGTTTCTTGGATTTTCTGGGCTACGGCAACTGTAAAGTAAAGGCCTTGCGCATTCAGCGAAGGCTCTTCCGGGAAAACCGGAAGGAGCTTACCCGGCAGGAGTACGACAGGCTGCTTTCCACCGCCCGGGCCCAGGGCAAGGAGCGCCTGGCCCTGCTGATGGAGGCCATCTGCGCCACGGGAATACGGGTCAGCGAGGTGCAGTACCTAACCGTGGAGGCCCTGCGGGAAGGCAGGGCGGAGATTTCCCTCAAGGGGAAGATACGCACCATCCTCATCCCCGGCAAGCTGCGGAAAAAGCTGCTGCAATACGCCAAAAAAGAAAAAAACGCTTCCGGCGCGGTGTTTCGCACCAGAAACGGAAAGCCCCTCTCCCGCAAGCAGATTTGGGCAGAGATGAAAGCCCTGTGCAGCCAAGCTGGGGTGGCGGCCTCGAAAGTGTTCCCCCACAACCTGCGCCACCTGTTCGCCCGGGCCTTTTACAACGTTTGCCGGGATGTGGCCAAGCTGGCGGACGTGCTGGGGCACAGCTCTTTGGAAACCACGCGGCTCTACCTCATCTCCACCGGCAAAGAACACGAGCGGCAGCTGGAACGGCTGGGATTCGTGAAATAGGACAATATAAATAAATTGAGTAATAAATCGTGTAGACGAACTCCGTAAGTGTGCCACAAGGCATAAAAAATCCCAGCAGAGCCCTGCTGGGAAGAAAATAGACGCAAAACGCCCAAACTGGTTGAAAAATAATACAACCAGTTTATTTTTTTATGTTCAAAAATAAGCTGTAACCCTTGTTTTCCTGCCCCAACCGTGCTAGAATAACCATGTAATTGTATGTTTTTTCGCTATGTATCACCTCAAAAATAGACAATTTATTTATTTTGTCTCTTTTCTGAAGGGAGGTGGAGATATGGCACAACAGGAGGACCAGGAACGGACTGCCGGCGCTGCCCTTACGGAAGCCAAGATGGAGGGGTATCTGGAAAAGCTGGCTGAAAAAGGCTGTGCTCCTGGAACGCTTACGCTGTATCGGACGAATATAGAGAAGTTTCTCCAATGGCTGAACGGAACCCCCTTAGATCCGGGCAGTGCCACTCGATGGCGGGACCACTTGCTGGCTCTGGGACGCATGCCCCGGACGGTGAACCTGCAGCTCTCCCCCATCAACGGGCTGCTGGCCCACTTGAAGCTGTGGGACTACCAAGCGCCCACCTTGCTGTGCTTGGAGGAGGACGCCCAGCCGGAACTGCGTCGGGAGGAATACCTGCGGCTGCTGGCAGCGGCCAAGGCCCGGGGAAACCGGCGCGTGTACTTAGCTGTAAAGGTGTTCGCTTGCCTGGGACTCAATGTCCACGAGCTGCCCCTGCTGACGGTGGAGGCGGCGGCCAGCGGCTCGGTACCTCTGGCGGACGGGCCGCCCAGGTCCCTCCCCCGCTGCCTGCAACGGGAATTGGAAGAGTACATCCAAGACATGGGAATCCCCGCGGGGCCGGTGTTTATCACCCGGTCGGGGAAGCCCATGAGCCGCACCAGCGTCACCACGGCCATTCAGCACCTGGCAAAAAGCGCCGGCGTGGAGCCGGAAAAGTGCAACCCACGCTGCTTGCGGAAGCTGTACCTGGCCACGCTCCAGGGCTTTCAGCGGCAGGTGACGCAGCTGGTGGAGCAGGCTCACAACAGCCTGGTGGAGCAAGAGCAGGCGGTTGTGGGATGGTCCGTGGGGCAGGCCGGCCCCTGGCATGGGAAGGGAAGCTTGTGAATATACTTTCCCAGCGCGGCGGACAAAAGAGAACGCAACAGGCCCCCGGCAAAAGCTGGACGGGCTGCCTTTTCAGGATATACAGCTTGCTGTGGACGGGGTGGTCAGGCCCGGCCGCAGCGGCTCCGTTGGCTAGACCCAAGAGAGGAGGGGAGCGCCCATCATTTTTTAGCTTTTAGACCACCCCCGGCCTCCAGCCGGGCAACCACCAAAAAAGGAGGACTTTTTCATGAAACGAAAGTTTTTAGCAGCGCTGCTGGCTTTGGTCATGGTGTTCAGCATGATACCGGTGTCGGCGAGTGCGGCGGGTAACGTTATAGTGACCGGCGATGACCCTATTACGGACAATGACCGAAGTGTCTCATTTCACCTCTATACAACTCAACTGTATAAGTTGATAATGTTAGAAGATAATTCTGCCACCGCTGACAGTGATGTGAGCGGGGTATCCCTTCTTCTTTATAATGGCTTTGGGGTACTCGATAGGACAGAATTATCTCTCAGGAAAATCGGGGCAACAAAAGCAGAAACTGACTACTTTGAGTATTCTGATACCAATCGTGGTCATGCCCTTGAACCAAACAATATTGAAGGGTTAAAGATATCCTATTCAACAGGTGACTCGCAAAAAGAGATTACTATTGATGCCAGCAAGCTCTTGCTGCACTGCAAAAGAGGGGCTCTTGGTCTTACGGCAGATTACACCATCATGTCTAGCAATACTGACAAATCAATCGTCGCCTTTTACGACAATGGTGGGAACGCTCAGCAAGTTGCTTATTCACTGTGGGATGCTTATATTGTAGAAACCAACTCCACATTAGGCGATACAAATTGGCCTAAAGACCCCGATTACATTGGTGAAAGCTACACCTTCTTTGGTTGGGATGAATACAAAGGAGGCGGCAAGCCGTTTTCTCAAGCTTCTGTCGTAACCGGCGATACTCAGGTTTTCTCTCAAAAAACTACAACCACAGGAGAACACTCGGGGCTGCACATTCATGTTATGAACCGAGAAAACACACTAAAAAATCGATTTGTAGAGTTATATAACGCTACAAATAATGATTCAATTACTATTTCTAATGTAAATTGGGGTACAACACAAATCACTTTAGTCGGCAATAACGGCGAAAAAAGCAACCCACAGTACAATTTGGGTGCCACACCCAACCAGTGGGGAAAGGATGATGAATATTACTGGGTACAAAATCCAGACGCTGATGAAGAAACATTTGGAACTCCCCAGTATAATAAGCACATTCCTCCGGATGCCATTGTTGCAATCGAGGTTGCTGCTGAAGTGAATGGGGTAATGTCTACCGTTACGATGTATCGCGGAGTGAATTGCGGAGAATTTTCAGTAGCTTTTATTGATGATGAGTTATTCGAAATTGTAATCCAAGCTGCCCCCACTCCACCTACTGGTACAGAATTGGAGGACCCCGACGATAACGCTATCTTCCCTGCTGGCGCCGTCACCATTGATTGCACCAACGAACAGGCCGACCACGTTGACAAAACCTACAGCCTGATTGCTGGCACTTACACTGTGTCTAAAAGCGCTACGTGGGTAAGCGATGGCGAGGGAAGCGGCTATTACACTGCTGAGGTTACCATTGATTTTGACAAGGTAGACCAATATGTAACCAAGTACGCTACTGAGTACGTTGACGTTACACATACTTTAGTGCCCGAGCAGGATGATGAAAAAATCACCTTGATTTGGCAAAAGGGCAAGTGGGTTACAGCTGACGGTTCCGCTCCTGTCACGTACAATGTTGTTTGCGATACAGAGCCAGAGGATGAAACACCTGAAAAGCCCACCTGGGAGGATGTTGAGCGCATTTTTAAAGATGCCATTAAAGTAGATTGTGTAAACTCAAATGCTACCCATAACGATGGAACATATGATGCGTTAGAAGGAAGTTATACTCTTGGAACTGTAACTCCAAGTGAAAACCTTTATACAGTCGAGTTAACTTTTAGCGCTGAAAAATATCTTTCTGAGTATAATAACCTTTATGGCAACCATGTGCTAACCGGAGAGCAAAAAAACGTTCTTACTCTGATTTATCGCAATGATATCTGGTGCTACGAAGGTGGAGAAAGGTATCCTGTCATTTTTTCTGTCACTTGTGAAGATGGTGGCGAAGAGCCTGACAGCAATTTTGTTACTCAGTACTGGGTGATGAACGATTTAGATGTCATAGAGAAAGTTTTTTCTGCAAAAGAGCCTGATAAGGAGCTCGCTGGTATTGAGCTAGGAACCAGTACGGGTATTGCTACCGATGGTGAAGCTTTGGGTAACGGCTGGAATAATTCTGAAGACAAGCTTTATTACATTGTATCTAACGGTGAACCGAATGGTGATAATTATGTTCCTTGGAAGGAAGTAAGCAGACTTACTTTTCTCTATGAAAATGGTTCTAACGGCATAACAAATCTTGATATTCGCGTGGAAGAACCTGATGAAAATGGCATTTCGAAAGTTTATCTGTTGTATGATGTAAGATATAACTTTAACAACGGAACAACTAATGGATGGAAGCACACTGACAGCACTAAAAATTGGGCCTCCGCTTCCACTTACACAGTCGTAACTCCCACTTCTCCATATCTTACTCCTCCAAATGGGGATGGTAGAGAAGTGGAACTAATCGGATGGAGTCAAACCCAGCATAACACCATTTTTGAACCTAATGCGGAATTACCAGACCATCTCACTGCTGGCGGCACCTTCACAGTTGATCCCAATGCAGAAAACACAAACAATACATCCTTGATGATAAACCTGTATGCTGTGTGGGCTTATAAGGACACCTCCACAGAGCCCACGCCCGACCCCGATCCCACACCCGACCCCACCCCCACGCCCGATCCCGGCGATGACGACAACCCGCCCTACATCCCCCCTGTGGACCCGGACGACAGCGGTGTGTCTGACCTGCTGAACACCGACGACCACATCCAGTACCTGTTCGGCTATCCCGAAGGGACTTTCGGCCCGGAGAACAACATGACCCGCGCCGAGGTGGCCCAGATGTTCTACAACCTGCTGCTGGACCAGGACGTCACCATCACCAAGACCTTTGACGACGTTCCCGCCAACGCCTGGTACGCCAAGGCCGTGAACACTTTGGCCAGCCTGGGCGTTGTGTCCGGCGTGGGCAACGGCGACTTTGAGCCCGAGCGCTCCATCACCCGGGCAGAGTTCACCTCCATCGCCATGAAGTTCGCCGAGGGCAAGACCGGCGGCACCAACATCTTCTCCGACGTGAAGTCCACCGACTGGTTCTACCGCGCTGTGGTGAACTCCACCCAGTACGGCTGGATTCACGGCTACGGCGACGGTACCTTCCGTCCCAACAACCCCATCACCCGCGTGGAGGTCACTGCCATTGTGAACAACATGCTAGGCCGTGAGGCGGACGTGGACTTCGTCACCGAGCACTACGACGAGCTGAACCACTTCTCCGACTTGGCGGTCAGCCATTGGGGCTACTACCACATTGTGGAGGCCACCAACGACCACGACTACACCAAGCCCTCCTCCGGTGAGAACTGGACAGAACTCAACTAAAACGTCATACGGGAAAGGCCCTCTTTCGGGGGCCTTTTCTTTTTGCCTTTAACAAAGCGCACTCCGGCCGGAAGGTACCTGCAGACATCCGGCAAGGCTGTGTACGTCGTTTCTATTGCCGCTCTGACACCTTTCCAAACATATTCCTGCATGCCCTTCCAGGCAACTGCTTTGGAAGGGGAGTGTTTACCTGCTATGCCCCTTGTTTCGGATGGGAGTGCTCCTTGGCCGAAGCCGTACAAACCACAGGGAGTGCTGCCGGATCCCCCAGTAAAAGGCGGGAAAGAAAGAGGAAAAAGGGCAGCACAGGGGGCAAATTCGCGAATCTTTCCTAAATTTATCACATTCTTACGATAGCTTAACACAGACAAGATAAACGTTTTAACACAATTTGGTTAAAGTGAAAAAGGTTCATGTGAAGACCAAATTTGGATACGAAAGTAGGGAACCTTTTGAACAACGCTATCTCCATGACACAGTTCGCGGCTACCATGGCAGCCAGCATGGGCATCCCCGCCCCGAAAGCCGGGGGGGCTCCCTTTTCCATGCTGGAAGAAACCATGAAGCACCAGGGCCTTTCCACTGCCAAGCGGGTGCTCATCTACAACCCGGACGCAGTGGGCATGTGGCTATTCCAAAAGTACACCACCTGGTTTGCTCCTGTACTTCGGCACACCCAGCTGGGGGTGCCGATCCGCACTGTAATGCCCTCTGTGACCCCGGTGTGCTTTGGAACCATGTACACCGGCGTGGAACCCGCCGTGCACGGCATTCAGAAATATGAAAAACACCTGCTAAAACAGGAGTCGCTGTTCGACTGCCTTGCCGCCGCCGGGAAAAAGACCGCCCTGGTGGCTGTAGCCGACTCCAGCATGGCGGTGCTGTTCCAAGAGCGGGAGGGGATCGACTATTACATTCTGCCCTATGATGGTGAAGTAACCGACAAGGCTGTTGCGCTTATCCAAGAGGGCAGCTACGAAGTTGTGGTGGTCTACAATCAGGAGTACGATGATGTGATGCACCGCACTTTCCCCGAATCGGAGGAATCTCTCCAGGCGCTGAAGAACCACATCGCCGCCTTCGACCGGCTGTGCACCGCCGCAGAGGAGAGCTGGGATACAGAGGACTCTCTGGTGGTGTGGGCTACGGACCACGGCATCCACACCAACGAAAACGGCCACGGGGCCCACGGCTCGGATTTAGAGGAAGACCTAAACGTGATGCACTTTTTCGGCGCGTGGAAAGGACTGTAAGGTATGAGCAAAATTGAGATTCGGGATTTGACGAAATCCTACGACGGGAAAACCAACATCCTGGAAAAGATTAGCCTGGATGTGGAAGAAGGGGAGTTCTATGTGCTGGTAGGCCCCTCAGGATGCGGCAAGTCTACCCTGCTGCGTATCATCGCGGGGCTGGAAAAGATTACCGACGGCACGCTGAAAATCGATGGCAAGGTTGCCAACAACATGCCCCCAAAAGACAGGAACCTTTCTATGGTGTTCCAGAACTATGCGCTTTACCCCCACATGACGGTGAAAGACAACATCCTTTTTGGGTTGGATGTGAAAAAGGTGCCCAAAAGCGAGCAGAAGCGCCGCCTGGACGAAGCAGCCGAAATGCTGGGCCTCACCCAATACCTAAAGCGCAAGCCCCGGGAGCTCTCCGGCGGCCAGCGGCAGCGGGTGGCTTTGGCCCGCAGCGTATGTAGCCAGTCCCCCATCTGCCTGATGGACGAGCCCCTTTCCAACTTGGACGCCAAACTCCGCGGGCAGATGCGCAACGAAATCCGCCGCCTGCAGAAAAAACTGGGCCTGACCGTTATCTACGTCACCCACGACCAGGTGGAGGCCATGACCATGGGCGACCACATCCTGGTGCTCCATGGGGGCAAAATCCAGCAGATGGGCACCCCCTTGGAGCTGTACAACCAGCCTGCCAACACCTTTGTGGCTGGGTTTATCGGTTCTCCCCAGATGAACCTTGCCAAGGCCCAGCTGACGGAGAAGGGCCTGGTACTGAACAACGACCTGGTGGTGCCCCTGACCCAGGAGGAACGCGCCCACCTTCCCCAGGGCAGCCAGTGGCAGATAGGCGTACGGGCCGAGCAGATTGAGCCAGCCTCTCCCGGGGAAGAGGGCACCTGCCTGGTCTATACACAGAGCACCGAAATGATGGGCAACGAGACACAGGTGCTCTTCAACGTGGGCGAAACCCTGTTTACCGCCCGCTGGACCGGCCAGTACATCATCGACGCTGGGCAGCACCTAAACGTCACGCTCTCCGCCGACGACTTCCATTTCTTCGATGGGGAGAAGGGCACGCTCATCCGTCCTGCCCTCCACATCAAGGGCTTTACCGCCCAAACGGCATAAGGAGGCAGCACCATGACCTATAGCAAAGCGGCTGCCAGCGTGGCAGTGGAACAGACCGAACTAAAAGCCAAGCGAAAGCTGCCAGTGTGGGTGATTTACCTACTTCCCTCCCTGCTCATCTTTTTGCTGTTCACGATTTACCCCTTTGTAAAGACCTTTATCACCAGCTTTTTCGCCACCTCCACCACAGGGGCAATGACCAAGTTTGTTGGGGTACAGAACTACATAGACCTGTTTACCAACGCCAATTACCTGCAGTCTCTGGGCACCACCTTCCTCTACACCTTGCTCACGGTGCCCCTGACGGTAATCATCTCCCTGCTGCTGGCTGTGCTCTCCGCCAGCAACCTGCCTGGGATGGGTGTTTTCCGCACCATTTTTTCTTCCACCATGGGTATCTCCGTAGCAGCGGGCTCTGTGTTTTGGAACCTGCTGTTCCACCCCACCGCCGGGCTGCTGAACCAGATTATTACCGCCTTTGGGGGCAAGCCCATTGGCTGGCTGACCGACACCCACTACGCCATCTTCGCCATTTCTGCCGTGTCTATCTGGATGAACATTGGCTTTTCCTACCTGGTGCTGATGGGTGGCATTAAGAACATTGATGACTCCCACTACGAAAGCGTGGAAATTGTGGGCGGCGGCTTTTTCTACCGGCTTCGCAAGGTGACCATCCCCCTGGTTTCCCCTTCCCTGTTCTTCGTGTTCACCACCTCGCTGATCAACGCCTTTCAATCCTTCGGCCTCATCGATATGCTCACTTCCGGCGGCCCCAACAACACCACGAACCTGATGGTATATAAGCTGTACCAGGACGCCTTTGTAAACTACCGGTTTGGGTCGGCCTCTGCACAGGGCATTGTGCTGTTTGTGCTCATCCTGCTCATCTCTCAGCTTCAGACGAAACTTACCGAAAGGCTGGTGACCTACCAGTGAAAAAGGTCTCTACCACTGTTACATACGGGGTGCTCATCCTGGCTGCCGCCGTGATGTGTTTTCCCGTGTTATTTTCCCTGGCACTGAGCTTCTCGGATTTAAACGACATTCTGGCCGGGGATTACATCCCAGATTCACTCAACTTCACAAACTACATCAACGCCTTTCAAACCCAGCCCTTGCTCCACTACATGCTCAACTCCGCGATTGTAGGCGTACTCTCCACGGCGCTGGAGATCGTGTTCGCGCTGCTGGCAGCCTATGCCATTGTGTTTATCCCCTTCCGGGCAAAGAAAGTGGTGTTTCTCCTTATGATGGCCACCATGATGATCCCCGGGGAGGTGCTGGTTATCACCAACTTCCAGACCATCCGGTCTTGGAATATGCTGAACACCTATCAGGGCTTGATTCTGCCGGGCCTGGCCTCTACCTTTGGCATCTTCCTGTTCCGGCAGAACATGCTGCAAATCCCTCTGGAGCTGAAAGAGGCCTCTACGGTGGCAGGTGTATCGGAGTTTGGGTTCTTCTGGAAGATCGTTGCCCCCATGGTAGTGAATACCGTGGTGACGTTGGCCATTTACTTCTTCCTGGTTAGCTGGAATTCCTACATGTGGCCCCTTCTGTCTACCACCGAGGACACGGTGCGCACCGTGCAGATTGGCCTACGGCAGCTGAAGAACACCGAGGCAGTAAGCGATTACGGCATGATGGCAGCCGGGGCCATGGTCACCTCTCTGCCCACCCTACTGCTCATCTTCTTCGGGCAGAAGCGGCTGCAGGAGGGCATGACGAAAGGCGCTATTAAATAATAGATGCCTGTTGGCGCCTGCTATTCCCACAAGGTTATGTGCCTTTTTGGCGCGTGGCTATAAAAAAAGAAACTATAGGAGAATGAAGCGTATGAAACACTTTGGAAAACGAATTGCTGCCCTTGCTGTAAGCGCCATGACATTGGTCGCGTCTTTTGCAGGCTGCACTGCCAGCGGCACCACGCAATCTGGGAGTTCCTCTGCCGACAGCGGCAAGGTGCAAATTCAATTCTGGCACTCGATGAGCGGCAACACCCAGGAGGCCTTGGACACCCTGGTAGCCGGGTTCAACGAGAGCCAGGACCAGTATGAGGTGGTTGCCACCAACCAGGGCTCCTACGATGAATCCACCGGCAAGTTTTTCAACATGGCCAACGGGGACGGCAGCGCCCATATCATCCAGATTGGCGAGCAGAACCTGCAATCCATGATTGACTCCGGCATGATCGCCTCTGTCAGCGACCTTATTGAGAAGCACAGCTTTGACGACAGTGATTTGCTGGAGCAGGAAGTGAACTTCTACACCGTGGACGAGGATATGTGGGCCATGCCCTTTAACTGCTCCACCCCGGTTGTCTATTACAACAAGACCGTGTTTGACGCCGCTGGCGTTACGGAGTTCCCCACCACCTTTGAGGGCATTACCGAAGCGGCGCAGCAGGTGGCCGAGAGCAACTCCAGCATCACCCCTGTGGGCATGTACGCCTACGGCTACGCCCTGGACCAGATGGTCATCAACATGGGCGGGTACGTAATCAACAACGAGAACGGCCGCGCTGACCGGGCCACCGAGGTCGCCTATCAAGACCAGATTATCCAAATTTACAACTGGATCAAGGACTTGCAGGACCAGGGCCTGCTTTTAAACTACGGTTCCGATGGCACCAACACCATCAGCGGTTTCACCCAGCAGCAGGTGGGCATGTTCATCGCCAGCTCTGCCAGCTGCCGGAATGTTATCGACAGCGCCACCGACTTTGAGGTAGGCGTGGCCAACCTGCCCGTCCCCGAAGGAACCGAGCCCGAAGGCGTGTATGGCGGCGGCGGCGCCCTGTGCGTGGCCACCGGCCTGAGCGAGGAAGTGGAAGCCGGGGTAATGGAATTCTTCACCTATGCGACCTCTCCCGAAGTGCAGGCCACTTGGGCGGTGAGCACCGGCTACTTCCCCATCTGTAACGGCGCCTATGACACCGACACCTTAAAGACCAGCTACGAGGAAATGCCGCAGCTGCAGGTTGCCGCCGACCAGCTTCTGAACTCCAATGTTAACTCCATCACCGCTGGTCCCCTGCTCTCCCAGCTGCCCCAGCTGCGCACCGATTTGCAGACCGCTTTGGAGGCCGTGTTCAACGGCTCTGATGTGGAAAGCGCCGTGGCCCAGGCCGTGGAGAGCACCAACAGCGCCATCGCCAGCGCCAACCAGGGTGTTGCGGAATAAAATCACCTAAACCTTGATTCCAATCCTTTAGAGGAGTCCAGTGCCACCCGAAGCACTGGGCTTCTTTTTTTCTCTTGGGGATTGTCCCATAACCGTGCTCCTTTCCGGCAGGAGAAGTTTGCATGGGACAGCGGTCCCCTGCCCAAAACCAGGTACCGTGTTGGCGGCACCTGGTTTTTTCCTGCGCGGCATGGGTAAAGCCAGCAGGGTGCGTGCCGTGCCCTGCAAGGCTGGTATGGTAGGCCACCAGGCAACCTCCCCTGCTGCAGCAGCGAACAAGATACCGGCTACGGACACTAGGGCCACACTTTGGCTTCGAGAGACGCAAATCTCTTTTACGAAGATGACTTATCCCAAAGCTGTTCGGCACGCTGTGGCCGCCCACCTTGACAAGCGCCGGCGGATGGGATACTCTGGAAAAAGAAACCTGCGAAAGGGGTGCCGCTGTGAAAACCATTGCCATCATTGAGGACGACCAGACTATTGGGGATTTGCTGGAGGAAGTGCTGCAAAAGGAGGGCTACCAGGTGGAGCGGGCCTACTCCGGGACAGAGGCGGTGTACCTGCTGTCTCAGCAGCGGCCCGACTTGGCCTTGCTGGATTTGATGCTGCCCGGCCTCTCTGGGGAGGAGGTGCTGCCCCACCTGGAAGGAATCCCAGTGATTGTGGTCAGCGCCAAGGTGGGCGTGGACGACAAAGTGCGCCTGCTGCTGGGCGGGGCGGCGGACTACCTCACCAAGCCCTTTGAGCTGCCCGAGCTGCTGGCCCGCATCCAGGTGCAGCTGCGGAAAGGGGCGTCCCCCCTCTCCCCTGTGCTGCGGGCCGGGGACGTGGAACTGGACACCGCCAGCCGCCAAGTCACCGTAAGTGGCGCGGCAGTCCACCTGACCAAGACGGAGTACGCCATTTTAAAGCTGCTGCTGCAAAATCCCGGGCAGGCGGTGGCAAAGTCCGTGATTTTGGAGCGCATCAGCCTGGACACGCCGGACTGCACGGAATACTCCCTGAAGCAGCACGTGAGCAACCTGCGGAAAAAGCTGCGGGAGGCCGGAGGCCAGGAGTACATCCAGGCGGTGTGGGGCATTGGGTTCCGGCTGGACGCGGAGGGCGCGGGAAAATCTTGACGGAATCTTTACCCTTTTCTTGACCGCTTTCTTGACATTTCTCCGGTAGGATACTCCCATACCGAAAAGGAGGTATCTGAAAATGGAAACTGTATTGCGAACCCAGGGCCTGTGCAAGCACTACCGGCGCTTTCAGGCCCTGGACGGGCTGGACATGGAGGTGCCCAAGGGCGCTATCTACGGCCTGGTGGGGAAAAACGGCGCGGGGAAAACCACCCTCATCCGGGTGGTGTGCGGCCTGCAGGCCCCCACGGCGGGGAGCTACTCCCTGTACGGGGCGACACTGGGCGAGGCCAAACTGAACCGTGCCCGGCGGCGCATGGGCGCGGTGGTGGAGACGCCCTCCCTGTACCCGGACATGACGGCGGAGCAAAACCTGAAACTGCAATACCGGGTGCTGGGGCTGCCGGACGACGGGGGCATCCCGGAGCTTTTGGAGCTGGTGGGGCTCTCGAACACAGGCAGGAAAAAGGCCGGGCACTTCTCTTTGGGGATGAAGCAGCGGCTGGGCATTGCCATCGCCCTGTGCGGGGACCCGGACTTTCTTGTGCTGGACGAGCCCATCAACGGCCTGGACCCCCAGGGCATTGTGGAGATGCGGGAGCTGATTTTAAAGCTGAACCGGGAGCGGCAAATCACCGTGCTGATTTCCTCCCACATTCTGGACGAGCTTTCCAAGCTGGCCACCCACTACGGGTTTATCGACGGCGGGCGGATGGTGAAGGAGGTCAGCGCCCAGGAGCTGGAGGCCGCCTGCCGCAAGTGCGCCCGGGTGGAGGTGACCAGCGTCCCCGCCTTGTGCAGGGTGCTGGACAGCTGGCAGCTGGAATACAGCGTGGTGGACGGCGCCGCGGCGGACATCTACGGGGAGCTGAACATCACCGCCCTGGTGGACGCGCTGCGCAAAGAGGGCTGCAGCCTGCTCTCGGTGAAGGAGCGGGACGAGAGCCTGGAGAGCTACTACATCAACCTGGTGGGAGGTGAGCGGCATGGGTAACCTGCTTTCCGCCGGGGTGTACCGGCTGAAATACTCCAAACTGTTTTACATTCTTCTGGGACTTCTTGTAGTGACGCTGACCCTGTGTTATATACAGGCTATCCCCCAAACGGTGTCGCTGGACGTCTCTCCCACGGAGGCGGTCACCCACGAGGAGGGATACGTTACCGTGGAATTTGAGGAGCCGGCGCCCTTCTATCCTCTCAACTCCCTGTTTTTTCAATATGTGCTTCTCAATTTAATCTCTTGCGGCGTATTTTGCCCCCTGTTTTTGAGTCACGAGTACAGCGACGGCGTTTTGCGCAACAAGCTGATTGTGGGACGAAACAGAACCCAGATTTATCTGGGAAATTTGACAGTCAACGGGCTGTACGGCGCAACGGCGACGGTGCTGGGAATTTTGACAGGCCTTTGTGTGGGCATGCCGATGCTGAAGGGCTTTGGCGAAACAGAGCCTTCCACTTTGGTCATGTACGGGCTGTTCTCCCTGATAACCACCTGGGCCTGCGTATCCCTATTCACGATGGTGGCAATGCTCGTCGCAAACCGGGCGGTGGCCGCGGCCCTGTGCATTGTGCTTGCCTTTGGCCTTTACTTTTTGGGCCAGTTCTTGACCATCGGACTTTCCCAGCCGGAATTGCTCCAGGGTGGCCTGGTTTGGGGGCCGGATGGAACCTTTCAAATGGCCGATCCCGCTCCCAACCCCAGCTATATCTCTGGGTTCAAGCGGCAGGTGTATCAGTTCCTGTACGAGCTGACTCCCGGTGGGCAGTGCTTTCAAATCGCCGAGATGGGTGCGGAGACGCCCTGGCATCTGCCGGTGTACGCTGGCCTGTTCACCGCCCTGACCACGGGTATCGGTCTTGCCATCTTCCAGCGGAAGGATGTAAAATAGGGCCATGGAATGGCTTTGCGGCGGGGCGGTGATGGGGCTGCTGCTGGCGCTGGCTGTGGGAGTCCGGCTGCTGGGGCACCGGCGCAGATAGGAGGATGGCTATGGTTTGGGTGTTGGCGGCTGGTTTGGCCCTGGTGGCGCTGGGGCTGGGAATAAAAGTGGCCCTGCTGCGCCACGGAATAAAAGGGCTGCGGCGGGACCTGGTGGAGCGCCGGGGGCAGGACACCAACACGCTGCTGTCCCTGCCCTGCCGGGACAGGGAGCTGCGGCGGCTGGCCAGCGCTTTAAACCAGGAGCTGCGGGCCTTGCGGCAAGAGCGGCTGCGGTACCAGCAGGGGGACAAGGAACTGAAAGAGGCGGTGGTGAACATCTCCCACGACCTGCGCACGCCTTTGACGGCCATCTCCGGGTACTTGCAGCTGCTGCAAGGCCAGGACCTGCCCCCGGACACCCGGAGGTATCTGGAGCAGATTGGCGGCAGGGCCCAGGCCATGAAACGGCTGACCGAGGAGCTGTTCCGGTACTCGGTGGTAGTGTCGGAGGAGACGCTGGCCCGGGAGCCGGTGGACCTGCGCCGGGCGGTGGAGGAGGCGCTGCTCTCCTTTTACGGGGCGCTGGAGGGCCGGGGCATAGAGCCCCAGGTGCGCCTGCCGGAGGAAAAGGTAGAGCGCCTGCTGGACCCGGCGGCCCTCTCCCGGGTGCTGGGGAACATCCTCACCAACGCCCTAAAGTATAGCGCCGGAGATTTGGAAGTCACTTTGGAGGAAAGGGGCCGGCTGACCTTTTCCAACGCCGCGCCGGGGCTGGACCCGGTGACAGCGGGACGGCTGTTCGACCGGTTCTACACCGTGGAGGCGGCGCGGAACTCCACGGGGCTGGGGCTTTCCATCGCCAAGGAGCTGACCCAGCGCATGGGCGGCTCTATCGGCGCGGCGCTTCACGGCGGCACGCTGACCGTGTGGGTGGAGTTCCCGCGGCAAGAACTGGATAGGAAATGAAAAACGCCCCCGTTGGCCCTTTGGCTGGCGGGGGCGTTTTCTGTTCGCGCTGCTGGGTTATGTGGTTCGCGGCAAATCCCGGGCGGGTTTCCGCTGCTGGCAAGCGGCCTGGGCAAGGGCCAAAGCTTTGTGGAACGCCAGGTTGTGCTCCTGGTCGGTTTGCGGGGAGGAGCGCCGCTGCTCCTCCTGCAAAAAGCGGAAAAACACCCGGTTGCAATCCCTGGCTGTGCGGAGCTGCCAGCTGTTCAGCTGGTACCACCCGGCCGCCTGTTGATAGGCTGGGGAGTTCCGGGCCGCCGCGATGGTTTCCTCCACATCGTAGGGCACGCGGCGTTCCTCCACTTGAAAACGGCCGGACTCAAACCGCAAAAGGGTATAGGGCGCCCCAGGCTGATGGTCCAGCGGCAGGCCGCAGGAGCCGGGATTGAGAAACAGCGTCCCGCCCACTTCCACGGCGTACTGGAGGTGGCTGTGGCCGTGAAGGTAGACCGGGGCGTTCACGCGCTGGAGAACCTCTGGGAGATGGGGCAGCTTCAAAAAGCTCTCCCTCACATACTGGGCCACTTCCTGGTGGGACGCGTCCCGGGTGGGGAAGCGCTCATCCAGCTCCCCGGAAGCCGGACTTTTCCCGCCGCTCTCCCCCACGCCCACGGGAGGGATGTGCTCCAAGAACAGGCTGCCCACCCCATCGGGCGTGGAGAGGCGAGTGGACTTAGGCAAGCTCCTCACCCAGGAAAGGGCCCTCTCCCCCATGGCTTCCCGGGTCAGGAACAGCGCCGCGAATTGCTCCCGGTGGCGGTGCGCCGGGTGTAAAGTATCCAGGTACCACTCCCGGTTCCCTGACACAAACACGGCGTTTTCCAGGCTGGCCAGCGTTTCCAGGACCTCCCGGGTGAAGGGCCAATCCGTGAGGAAATCCCCTAAGAGCAGATACTGCTGCGCCCCCGCTTCCCGGGCGTCTTCCAGGACAGCCCGTAGGGCGGGATAGTTCCCGTGAATATCCGCGATGACCGCATACAACATGACGCTTCCCCCCAGCAACGTGGATAGATAAAAGTAGTATACTACACTTTCCCCGGTTTGTGTATAGGGGTTGTGAAGGCTGGGCCCGCTTGGGGCGGTTTTTCCGCGAGCAGCCCAAGGGCCGCCCACAGCAGCAGCCCTATCCCCGCCAGCGCCGCCTTGCTCCACAGCCAGACGCCGTGCTGGTCCCCGGCAAAGCGCAGGAAGGGGTAGACATACTCCACCCCGGGCAGGCGCAGCAGGCTGCGGGTGAGCAGCGCCACCAGCCACAGCAGGCCGCACACCAGGGTGGGCAGGTGCTCTTGGGGGGATAGGCCGCCCACCAGAGCCGCCACCGATGCGAAGAAAAACGCCGTGGGAAGGTAGAGCAGGAACATCTCCCCCCAGGCCAGCCCCGGACGGACGCAGACGGCGGCCAGCATGGTGGCCAGGGCAAAGAGGCTCACCGCGGCGAAGACGGCAAAGAAGCGCCAAAGCATCCAGGGGAATCGGGCAGGGCTTTGGGCGGCGATGGTCTCAAAGGCGGCATCGCTGCGGAAGCGGGCCCACTCCCCCACGGCGATGGCGGCGTACAGGGGGAACACCACCTCGAAGGCGATGGGGGCGAAGTCCAGCAGCTCCCCGGCCAGGGCGGCAAAGAGCACCAGGGCCAAAGAGAGGGCGGCTGTCACCAACGGGAAGTTTATCCCGGCGATTTTCAGTTCCAGCAGGAGGCGTCTCATAGGCGGCGCCTCCAGAAGGAGAGCTTCCAGAAGGACAGGCAGGCGCACAGCACGCCCCCGCCCAGGAGGAACGCGGCGTTTGCCAGCACACTTCCCCACGCCAGCCCAGGCCACTTAGGGTGCACCCACAGCAGGCGGGACAAATCCCCGGCGGTGAGCAGGCAGAAGGGCATGCTCTCCGCCGAGCCCACCGTGGCGGCGTTCCACCCAAAGAACAGGGCTGCCGCTGCGTAAAACAGCCGGATGTCCACCACGCCGGGCAGTGCCACCGCCGCCAAGCCGGTGAACCAACTGGCGGGAAAAGCGCACAGCACCAGGGCCATGCCTAAAGGAACCAGCCACTCCCACGGGGCAATGGCAAAGGGCGCGGCCAGCACATAGACGGCGGTGTTGCACAGGAGGAACAGGGCCGTCAGCAGGTAGGCCAGGCAGAAGCCCCCCAGCAGCTTGCCCAGGATGTACTGGCGCCTCTCCAAGGGGTAGGAGAGGAACAGGTGGCCCATGGCGTTTTTCCTATCGGCGGGGAAGCGGTTGGCCAGGAGGACAGCCAGGCCGAACAGCAGCAACAGGGCGTCCAGCGTCATGACGCGGTGGACAAAGTAGGCGGGCTGGTTGAGAAACTCCAGCCGGGCCAGGTTTTGGGCGGAGGGGAAGCAGTCCAGCTGTGCCATTGCGGCGGCGGCCAGGAACACGCCCCACACCGCCGGGCGCTTTGCCTGCATCTTCAGCTCGTAGTGGAGGATGGACAGAGTTTTACGCATGGCTTTTCCCTCCCATGCAGTAGACGTAGGCGTCCTCCAAGGTGGCGGGGACAGGCGGCTGGGGGAAGCGGCCGCTCTCGTCCACCACCCGGGCCAGGATGGCGTTTTGCTCGTAGGTGGTGGAGAGCACCACCGCCTGGCGCTGCAAGGCCGCCAGCTCTTTGTCGTCCCCCAGGGGCAGGACTTTCACCCGGCCCTCCACCTGGTGGAGCAGCTCCTGGGAGGGCCCGGCGTAGAAAAGGCGGCCCTTCCGCAGCACGGCCAGGTGCTGGCACAGCTGGTGCACGTCCTCTACAATGTGGGTGGAGAGCAGCACGGTCCTCCCCTGGCGGGCGTAGCGGGACAGCACGCCGCGGAACCGCACCCGCTCCTCCGGGTCCAGGCCGGCGGTGGGCTCATCCACTACCAGGATGGGCGGCTCTCCCAGCAGCGCCTGGGCGATGCCCACCCGGCGCCGCATGCCCGCGGAGAGCTGGCCGATTTTCCGCCGGGCAAAGTCCTGCATCTCCACCTGGAGAAGGACTTGCTCCACCTGGGTTTTGTCCCGAACGCCTTTCAGCTCCCCCATATAGCGGAGGAAATCCCTCACGGAAAGGCTGGGGTACATGGGCAGCTCCTGGGGCAGGTAGCCCAGGCGCCGGCGGACCTCCCTCCCCTGGCGGACAGTGTCGAAGCCGCAGACTTGGATGGCGCCGGAGGTGGGCGGCTCCACGGTGACGAGGGCTTTCATCAAGGTGGACTTGCCCGCCCCGTTGTGGCCCAACAGCCCAAAGACGCCGCTGCCCACGGAAAAGGACACGTCCTCCAAGGCGGTGACGCCCCCTTTGTAGGTTTTGGTGACGTGGGAAAAGACAATGTTCGGTTCCATAACAGCCTCCTTATAACTACATTTGTAGATTTATTAGGTAAAAGAGAGCGGGGCTACTGTGCCCCGGACTCTGTGCCCACGGAATAGGCGGGGTAGGGATAGAAGTGCTGGCGGCTGAACTCCGCGGAAAAGACCAAGGCCAACACCAACAAACCCGCCAACCCCGCCGCCAGCAGGCGCTTCTTCCAGGGGGCGGGCTTTGTCAGAATGCGGCCCAGCCTGCGCTTGGTGTGGAGGAAGGTCAAGGCCCCCAGCCCCTGGGCGGCTTTGGCCTCTCTACAGGCGGACAGCTCCAGCAGGCGGAGGATGGCCCGGGCGTACTCCCCGCTGGTGACGCTGCCCATCAAGGAGCGAAGGGCGTGGGCGTCGCAGTCGGTCTCGCAGTGGAGGGCGAAGTCCTCCCGGCACAGCCAGGCCAGGGGGTTGAACCAGTGGACGGCGCAGACCACATCGTACACCCGCTGGAGCAGCAAATGGTGGCGCCGGATGTGGGTGAGCTCGTGGGTGAGGACGGCTTGGAGCTGGGCGTCTGTCAGCTGGGAGAGGGTGGCGGCATCCACCAGCAGCACCGGGCGCAGCGCCCCCGCCACAGAGATGGGCGCGTCCAGGGGCGTTTCCAACAGGGGTGGGGTGCGCTTCCTTCCCAGGGATTGGGCGCACTGGGCGGCAAGGCCCAAGAGCCGCTGGTTCTGACAAGGCGGGCGGCGGCGCAGGGATTTCCCCGCCAGCAGCAGCTGCGTCACCCGATAGGCCAGGAACAGGACGCACCCCACCGCCCACACCAGCGCAGCCATGTGGAAGGCTGGCAGGCGCTGCTCCGGCTGGGGGGAAAACAGCCGCACCTGGGGGGACAGCACCGGAATCCCATAGAGGGCCAGACCGCAGAGGGAGAACCACAGGGACAGGGCCCGTTTCAGCACCCGGCTGAGAAGCAGGCTCACCACGCCGAACAGCCCGCCCACCAGGGACAGGTACACCACCAGGAAGAACAGCTCAGTGAGAATCATGGCGCTGCTCCTGCTGGTTGACCAAGGCTTTCAGCTCCTCCAGCTCTTGGGGGGAGAGCGTACCGCTCTCCACAAAGCCCAGCACCATCTTGGACAGGGAGCCGCCGTAGACCCGGTGGAGGAAGCTCTTGCTCTCCTCCAGCTGGCACTGGCTCTGGGACAGGGCGGGATAGTAGAGATACCCCTTGCCCTGGCGCTGGGTGGTGAGGGCGCCCTTCTTCACCAGGCGGGCCAGGTAGGTTTGGATGGTGGTTTTGCTCCAGCCGGTGGCCTGCAGGCTGGAGAGGATTTCCGGCAAAGTCTTGGGCGGGCCGGACCACACAGCCTGCATCACCTGCCACTCGGATTCGGAAATAGAAATCATAGGCGGCTCCTTTCGTTGATAGTTTGTAGTTTATAAGAGCAGTATAACAGAAGAACTACAAAGTGTCAATCTATTTTTTCGCAGCCAAGACGGCCCCTTCACGGTACAATCGAGCAAACCGCGAAGGAGGCCTTGTTTATACGTCCCATTTATGAGGAGGTTCGCTGGTTTGAAGCCGGCCGGCGCCCACATACACCTGCACCTCGTAGTTCCAGTGGAGGATGCCCGAAACGACGATGAGCTGCACGGTGAACGTGGGATGGGCGCCGTACTGCGCCTGGGCCAGGCGCAGCAGCTCTTGGAGGGTTTGCTCCCTGGCCTCCTCGGCGCAGTTGGCGCACAGGTACCGCCCCGCCGGCAGCGTCTTGAGGCCCTCCACCTGCTGGTACTGGGTGCAGATGGCAAACAGCCGGGAGCTCCCCCCTTCGGTGTAGATGCCGGCCGCATCCTCAAAGGAAAACTGCTCCCGCAGGGCTGGCGGCAGCGTTTCGTAAAAATGGCTGAGGTAATTCCAGAGGTTGTCCAAGGTGGGCTTTTCCAGGGTATCGGAGAGCAGTAGCACCCGCTGGGGGTACTCCTTGAGGAAGGCGCTGCGGGACTGGCGCTGCAATTCCAAGTGGCGCACATAGTCTGCCTTGGCCAGCTGGATTTTCTCCTTGCTGAACTGCAGCGCGGCGATTTTTTCATCGGCTCTTTTCTCCGCCTGCTCGAAAAAGGCGATGATTTTCTCCAGGTCGTCGTACTCCAGCACCTTTTTGATTTCCTGCAGGGGCAGGTCCATCAGCTGCAGGGCCCGCACGGTGTTCACCCGGACGATGTCCTGCTCGGTGTAGTAGCGGTACTGGGTCCAGCCGTCCTTTTTGCTGGGCTTTACCAGGCCGATGCGGTCGTAGTGGCGCAAGGTTTCGGCGGTGGTATGGGCCGCTTTGGCGGCCTCCCCTATGGAAAAATATTTTTTTCATGGTTGTAAAAATCACCCCTTGACCTTTGTGTTGCACAAAGGTTTATACTCCATTCTAGCATCGGGGCCCGCAAAACGCAACGGTTAATTGTACGCCGCACAGGAGGACACACTATGATAGAACTGAAACAAGTGACGAAAGAGTACGGCCACGCCACCGTGCTGAAAAACATCACGCTAACGCTGGAGGAGCCGGGCCTTCTACTGCCTGCTGGGCCGCAACGGCGCTGGCAAGACCACCCTTTGCCGCTTTATGGTGGACGCCCGGTTCCGGCAGGAGGAGCTGGAGGAAAAGGCTTTGGAGCACATCCTGCGGGGCTGAAAATCCAAGGGGTAAAGCAGGTGGAGGCGCATTTGGAGCCGGGCGATGGGCGCGCTGAGGCGCTGCTTCTGGCCTGCGGGTTCCGCCTGGCGGAAGAAAACACACACACGGCGCGCTATACATGCCGCTTTGAAACACAGAACTGGAGGTAATCCTATGAAGAAAAAGATTGCATGGGCCCTGTGCCTGGGGCTGGGATGTTTGACGCTGGCGGGCTGCTCCGGCAACAGCGAGCCCTTTGAGGCCAAAACCTACACGCCGGAGGGGCAAGTCCAGGGTGTGCAGCTGGACGTGGAGGACCGGGAGGTGGAGGTGCCCTCTCCCCTGACGAACAGGTGCATATTCAGTACAGGGAAAACAGCAAGGAGTTTTACGAGATTGCCCTCACCGGCGGCAACGTGCTGACCATGACCAGCGCCACCAACAAGGAGTGGACCGATTACATCGGGGTCAGCGCCAGCGACGAGGATAGGAAAATTACGGTGCAGGTGCCCGACGGCCTGTTGGACAGCCTGGAGATTTCCACCACCAACGAGGACATCACCCTGCCGGCGCTGGCGGTGGCAGGCAGCGTCTCCCTCTCCTCCAACGGCGGCGACGTGAGCTTTGGCAATCTGTCCGTGGGCAGCGGCCTGACTTTGAACAGCAAAAACGGGGACATCACCGGCACGGTGGTGGGCAGCTACGACGGCTTCGCCATCACGTCCAACGTGAAAAAGGGCGAGAGTACCTTGCCGGACTCCAAAGAGGGCGGCGAAAAGACGCTGGACGTCACCTGCAACAACGGCGACGTGGAAGTCTCCTTTGTGGAGGGCTGACACAGCGCCCTGAAAAACGAGAACGCGCTGGGCCATGCTGTTTTCCGTGGGCCCGGCGTTTTTCCTTTTTTGGCCCGCTGGCGCTTTGCCCTGCCTGCGGCTTTCCCCTGGGCGCCGCCTGTGGTATACTAGGTACTAAGGGAAAAATAAGGTACAGCTGGTATGCTCGCGGGAGAGAGGTGGAACCGATGAAGCTTTTATACGCCGAGGACGAGGCCGCCATGAGCGAGGCGGTGGTGGATATGGAGCTCTACCTGGGGGAGAGCAAGTGGAGCCGCAACATCAAGGAGCAGACCCGGCGCCTGAGCGGGCTGATGCAGGACCTACTCACCTTGGCCCGGATGGACGAGGGGGCCGCGCCGGCACAGAAGGCGGCCCTCTCCTTCAGCGGGCTGGCGGAACAGGCCCTGGAGCCCTTCCTGCAGCCCATGGAGGCCCAGGGCATCGCCTTGGAGCGGGACATTCAGCCGGAGGTGTCCCTCACCGCCGACCCGGCCCAGCTGGAGCAGCTGCTCTCCCTGCTGCTGGACAACGCCGTGAAGTACACCGGCCCCGGAGGGCGCATCCGCCTCTCTGTGAAGCAGGAGGGGAAGCGGGCCCGGCTCTGCCTGGAAAACACCTGCCCCCAGCTGCCCACGGTGCCGCCGGAAAAGCTGTTCGACCGCTTTTACCGGGGGGACGCCGCCCGCACCCAGAAGGAGGGCGGCTATGGCATTGGCCTGGCGGTGGCCCGCTCCTTGGCCCAGGCAAACCAGGGCAGCCTGCACGCCCAGTACCTTCCGCCCCAGGCCATCCGGTTTGTGGCGCAATTCCCCAACTGAACACGCAAAACCCAAGGACGGACCGCGGCCTGCGGCCCGTCTTTTTTTCTTCTAAGCTTTGGCTAAGGTTGGGAAGTGTATACTGGGCTGCACACACAGAAAGGAGCTGATTCCACGGCCCTGCGCCATGAATGGAAACACCACATCGACACCGCCGGCCTGCTGGCGCTGCGGGCCCGGCTGTGGGCTGTGCTCCAGCGGGACCCCCACGCCCTGGGCGGCAGCTACCAGGTGCGCAGCTTGTACTTTGACAACCTGGCGGACAAGGCCCTGCGGGAAAAATTGGAAAGCGTTAACCACCGGGAGAAATTCCGGCTGCGGTTCTACAACGGGGACCTTTCCTTGCTTATGCTGGAGAAAAAGACAAAGACAAACGGCCTGTGCGGGAAGGCCCAGACGCCCCTTACAGTGGAGGAAGCCCGGGCTTTGCTGGAGGGCCGCCACCAGGAGCTTGGGGCCTCCTCTCCCCTGCTGGGGGAACTGCGCCGGAAGATGGGCAGCCAGGGCCTGCGCCCCAAAGCCATCGTGGAGTACATCCGGGAGCCCTTCCTCTACGGCCCGGGGAATGTGCGGGTGACGCTGGACTACAACATCCGCACCGCCCTCTCCCCCGCCGGTTTTCTGGACCCGGGCTGCGTCATCCTCCCCGCGGCGGACGCCCCTGTCATCTTAGAGGTAAAGTGGGATGAATTCCTCCCCGACCTGGTGCGGGACCTGGTGCAGCTGCCCGGGACGCGCACCTCCGCCTTTTCCAAGTACGCCGCCTGCCGCCTGTACGGCTAAATCTAATAACGAGGAGAACGAGACCATGACTTTTCAAGACATTTTTAAATCCAACTTTTTAGAGAATGTGAGCAGCGTATCCCTGCTGGACATGGGGCGCGCTTTGGTGCTGGCCTTTGGGCTGGGGCTGTTTATCTTCCTCATCTACAAAAAGACCTTTGCCGGGGTGATGTACTCCTCCAGCTTTGGGGTGACGCTGGTGGGCCTGACCATGATTACCACCCTGGTGATTTTGGCGGTCACCTCCAACGTGGTGCTGTCTTTGGGCATGGTGGGCGCTTTGAGCATCGTGCGGTTCCGGGCGGCCATTAAGGAGCCCTTGGACATCGCCTTCCTGTTCTGGGCCATTGCCGTGGGCATTCCAGGCGGGGGTGGAGGCCTTGGAGGACTTCTGCCTGCTGCGAGCCCAAAGCGTCCAAGGCCAGCTGGAGGGCACCATCCCCTCCACGGACGACGGGCAGAGCGCAGACAGCTCCAGCCTGGTGGACGCCTCCTCGGTGGACATCTCTGCCATGGGCACCATGAACAACGGCGGCGGGCAGCGCTCTTGGGAGCGGGGCATGGGACAGTCCCAGGAAGCTTTGGAAGGGGCTGGCATGTCCGTCGCCACCCAAGACAGCGTGGGCCAGGCCCCGGCCATCCCCCAGGGCCAGGAGGATATGGGCAGCCCGCCGGAACTTCCCAGCGGGGAAGGGCCCCAGGAGGCCCCCGGCCAAACAGCCCCGGACAGCGCCTCCTCCGCCACAGAGGAAAGCCCATCCAGTGAGGTGGAAAGCTCCTCCGGGGAGGGGGATACCCCCAGTGGGGAGGAAAGTGCTTCCGCCCCAGAGGAGCAAGCCTCCCCAGAGGAAGCAGGCGGGGCCATGGGGCAAGAGCCTCCCACCCAGCCGGCAGAAGGGACCGCTGACGATGGGATAGAGGCCCAGCCCGGGGCGCTGGGCCAGGGGCAAAGCCAGGCTTCCTCCGCCACAGAGCAGTGGATGCTGCTGGGGGGTTCCTTTCTGGCGCTGGGGATGGGGCTGGCGGTGGCGGGGTTCTACCACAGAAAGGGGTAACCATCCTGGCCACGGAACCAGCCCGGGATGGAATGCCTGCCGTCCCCAGGTTTGTGCCAGGCGTTCCCCTCCGAGGGATGTGAAACTGAAAAAGGACATGGCCCGCGGTGCGCGTGCCATGTCCTTTTGTTGGATGAGAAAACCCGCCGAAGGTTCTCTCGCAGTTGTTATGCAGCGACAAAGGTCTGATGGAAGTTCGTCAGGATGCTGGCGGCCTGGGCGCGAACAGCTGTCCCTTCGGGGTCGATGGTGCCATCGTCGTGGCCGTTGATCAGCTTGTTGCCGTTGGCCCAGCTCATGGCCTTCTCCGCCCAGCCGGCTATCTTTTCGCTGTCGGGGTACTGGCTCAAATCGCCCTCGGCGGTCAGGTCATACTCCTTATACTCCGCATAGTTGTAGAGCATCTGGGCCAGCTCCTGGCGGGTAACGTCATCCTCGGGGCGGAAGGTTCCGTCCCCATCACCCTCGGCCACACCGGTCAAGCGGGCCCAGTACACGGCGTTGGTGTACCAAATATCGGCATCCACATCCTCATAGGGATAGCCCAAGTCCTCTTCGCTGATATCCGGGGTGCCCTCCAGGTTGTAAAGGATTTGCACCACCTGGGCGCGGTCCAGGTTCTCCTCAGGGCCAAAGGTGGTGTCGCCGGTGCCTGCCATAATCTCATGGTCGTAGACATACTTCACGGCGCCATAGTACCATGCCCCGGCCGCAACGTCGTTGAAAGGAGGCGCGGACTCGGAAGTCTGCTGGGACAGCCACTGGAAAATGGTCTGGCCCTGGTCATCCTCCACCAGGTTGTTGTAGACGTAATTCCAAGCGTCGTGGGCGCCGAAATAATCGGTGCCGTCAAACACGGGCCCTTCGGGATAGAGCTCCAGCTTGGCGTCCACACCAGCAGCGATCAAGCGCTCATAGGTGCCAGGCAGACCGCCGGCGGCGCCGTCGGAAGCGCTGCCCACCAGGTAGACAGGGAAACCCTTGTCCGCGATCACCTTTGCCTGTGCCTCGTTCAGGTTCCCGCCGGAAACCAGCATGGCGGCGGCGAACTGAATGCGGTTGTCAGTGGTGGAGGTTATCAACGGGGTGGTCATGCCGGTGCCCATAGAAAGGCCGCCTACATAGACCCGCTCCGGGTCGATATAATTGTCTTCAATCACCTGGTGGATAAGGGCCTCCATATCATCCAGCCGTTTGGAGCTCCAGCCCTCTGTCGTGGACTGAGGCGCCAGCACATAAGCGCCGCCCAGCTGCTCTTGGAATTCCTCATCGGCAAAGGCCAGGGCCCGGTTGCCCACCAGGTTGGCGCCGGCGTTGTTCACAACCTTGCCGTCGATTTCGCTTTCGGCATAGCGCTCGCCTGTGCCGTGGAACCACACCAGCAAAGGCCGCAGGTTGTCTTCGCTGGCGTTAGCGGGGGTATACAGGGGGGCCTTACCGCCACCGGGGACCTCCAGGGAGAGGTCAAAGGCGGAGAACAGCGGGTCGTGACGGGTTTCATCCTGCACATAGACCGCGTCCGCAATACCGGGGATACCCTTCTCCTGGGTGAGCTTCACCTCTACAGTGGCAAAGGCGTGGAACCCGTTCAAGGTGTACCAAGAGGCCCGTGTTGCGGGGACGTCGTACCGGCTGGCATCGCTCTCGCCGTTCTGCTCGGTGCGGGTACCCCATTCAATATCCAACTTGACATAGTTGCCCTCTTCGGCCTTATTGCCCTGGGCATCGGCCACGTAAGCGTCCAGGATATTCCACTTGGCCCAGTTATCTTCCAGGGCATAGTCCTCTTTTTCAGGGTCCCACGCGAAGTTCCCGAAGGAGCCCTGGACATTCCCGTTGGCCTCTGTCACCTTGGCGGCAGCGGCAAAGGTGTCTTTATCCACATCCCCGGCTTTGAGGGGGATGCCCATGTCAATGAGTATGCCGGAGAAGTAATAGCCAGGGTTAATGGCTGTGCGAAGCACATCAAAGGAGACCGTTGTCTCGCCGTGGGCCACAACCGCCGGGAGTAAGGCAACGGTCAACAGCAGTGTCAAAAGGATAGATAGGAATTTCTTGCTTGTTCTTCGAACCTTCTTTTTCACAAAATTCGCCTCGTTTCCTCTAAAATTGGTCATTCTTTCAATACGCTCTCCTCGTTTGCTTTTCCCATTCCCCTTGCCGGGAACGGAACTCCTCCTTTCCCCCCTTTCCTACAGGCGATGCTTACAGAGCACCCTCCTGCCGGAGCTTCCCAGGCAGGTTTGCCCTAAGCATAAATACCGTTGTTTCATTTTTGCTTTCTATGGTTTGCATTATAGACCACTTGACGATGTTTGTCAACGAAAAATAGCGACAATAAAAAATCAATTTGTTTATAATAATTAGTGCATTTGCGACTGTGCAAGTAAGTATTTGCGCGGTTGCAAAAAACCGCTATTCTCCTAGGTTTTTTCGTCTTTGCAAGATTTTGTTATCAAAAATTCATGGAACCGGCTCTCTTGTTGCTATATCCATAATTTCGCCTGATATCTCATGACGTTTCAAAGGCATTGTGCAACAAAATCCGCGAATTCATGCAAAACAGCTTGACAGCCGCTGTCCATAGGCATATAATAACACCATCGGCAGATCGATTAAGCAATGGCGCTTCGCAGGCACGGCTTGCGAAGCGCTTTTTGTGTTCCATACAGCAGGGCAAAGGCGCCTTGGGATTTTCCCAGGGCGCCTTTTTTCTTCCACCTGGGCAACCGGCGGCTCAGCCGTTTTGCATACACAAATTTTACGGAAAGAGTTGATAAGTATGACATTCAGTGCGGTCAACACAATTTGGGTGCTGGTGGGCGCTGCCCTGGTGTTCTTCATGCAGGCGGGTTTCTCCCTGTGTGAGGCGGGCTTTACCCGTGCGAAAAACACAGGCAACATCCTGATGAAGAACCTGATGGACTTCTGCATCGGCACGCCCTGCTTCTGGCTGGTGGGCTTTGGCTTTATGTTCGGCAGCGGCACCGCCTTGTTTGGCACCATTGACCCGTTGATTATGGGCGATTACAGCCACATTCTCCCGGCAGGGGTGCCCCTGTGGGCCTATGCCATTTTCCAGACGGTGTTCTGCGCCACCTCGGCCACCATCGTCTCCGGCGCCATGGCGGAGCGCACCAAGTTCTCCGCTTACTGTATCTACTCGGCGGCCATCTCCCTGATCATCTACCCCATTTCCGGCCACTGGATTTGGGGCGGCGGCTGGCTTTCGCAGCTGGGCTTCCACGATTTCGCCGGTTCCACCGCGGTGCACATGGTGGGCGGCCTGTGCGCTTTGATCGGCGCCAAAATCCTGGGGCCCCGCATTGGCAAGTATGACAAGGACGGCAAGCCCCGGGCTATTCTGGGCCACAATATGACTTCCGCCGCTTTGGGTGTATTCATCCTGTGGTTCTGCTGGTTTGGCTTCAACGGCGCCTCCACGGTGGGCATGGATACCGACGAGCTGATGGAGCGTGCCGGCCTGGTGTTCTTCAACACCAACATGTCCGCCGCCGTGGCCTGCTGCGCCGCTTTGATTTTCACCTGGATCCGTTACAAGAAGCCCGACGTCTCCATGACCTACAACGCCGCCCTGGCCGGCCTGGTGGGCGTTACCGCCGGCTGCGACGCGGTAAATCCCGTGGGCGCCTTCTTCATTGGCGCTGTCTGCGGCATTGTCATGGTGCTGGCCATTGAGTTCTTCGATAAAGTGGCCAAGATTGACGACCCTGTGGGGGCTATCTCCGTCCACTGTGTGTGCGGCGCTTTGGGCACCTTGCTCACCGGGCTGTTCGCCACGGGCAGTTCCACCGCCCCCGGCCTATTTTATGGCGGCGGCTTTGGCCTGCTGGGTATACAGGTCCTGGGCGTGCTCTCCGTGGCGCTGTATGTGGCTGTTGTCATCACCATCGTGTTCCAGCTGATCAAGCACACCATCGGCCTGCGGGCGGACCCTGAGGACGAACTGATGGGCCTTGATGTTTCCGAGCACGGCCTGCTCACCGCTTACGGCGGCTTCGCCATGCTCCCCGACACCACAGCCTTGGACGGGGACGCCGCTGCCGCCCCTGTTCAGGTGCCTGGTGACGTGCCTCCCGCCGAGGCGGTGCCTGTGAAGAAGATGCCTGTTTTCTCGGAGGAATCCCCCAAGTTCACCAAGGTGGAGATCCTCTGCAAGGAGTCCCGCTTTGAGGCTTTGAAAACAGCCATGATGGACATTGGCATCACAGGCATGACCATGTCCCACGTGCTGGGCTGCGGCTTGCAGAAGGGCAAGCCCGAATATTATCGGGGCGTACAGGTGGAGGCCACCCTTCTGCCCAAGGTACAGGTGGATATTGTGGTCAGCAAGGTTCCCGTGCGAACGGTGATTGAAACCGCCAAGAAAGTGCTGTACACCGGCCACATTGGGGACGGCAAAATCTTTGTGTACGACGTAGAGAACGTGGTGAAGGTGCGCACCGGCGAGGAGGGCTACGACGCCTTGCAGGACGTAGAGTGAGAAACGCCAGCACACCCCCATAGAGAAAACCGGCAGGACCCTAACGGTTCCGCCGGTTTTTGCCATGTTCCCCTGGGATTATCCCAAGCCTGTCTTTTCCAAAAGAGACTGGTACAGCTCCTGGGTGCTGGCGGCGTCGGGGGCGTTGAGGACAATGGTGCGGCCGTCGGACTCCAGGACCACGCAGGCGCCGCAGGAGGCGAAGGTATAGCGGGTGTAATCGCCGTAGAGGTCGTTTTCAAAGCTGCCCAGGGCCACCTTGAAATTGCCCAGGCCGTTGGTGCGGAAGCCGGAGGCGTCCTGGGAGGGGTCCTGGTCGAAGTATTCCAACGAGGTGACGCTGCCGTAGGGAATGGCCAAGTCCCCCCAGCCGGAGGCGTCCACGGTGAGGGAATCCGTCCCATAGACATACTGGATGTCCCCGGTGAACAGGGACCAGGCCAGGAAGGCGCCGAACGCCAGGACAAGCACCGCAATCAGGACGATACTCCGGGGCTTGACGGGGCGTTTCTCCACCTTGCCCTCCGCCACCTGGCTCTTGTAGAAGCGGTAGGAGTAGCGGGTGGGCAAAATCACCATCGCCGCCAGGATGACAAACCAAAGGAGAATCACCATCAGCACGCTGGGGATGAGGGCGCAAACCATCAGCAGCAGGCCGCCCAGGCACCAGAGCTTCCCGGCGTAGCGGTGGGTGGCGTCCCAATTTTCCTCGCTTTCCAAAGTCCACTTGATGCGGATGCCCACGGCGCCGTTCTGCTTTGTCTTGGGCATATAGTTGCCGATGAGGAAAAACAGCAGACCCATGAAGAAGGTGAACAGCGCGGTGATAAGGTAGGCCGAATCCGCGCCGCCCTGGGCAAGCTGGCCCACGACGCCCAGTAGCAAGGACAGCACGGGGAGAATCCAGGCCACCAGGTTCAGCACCTTGGGGCTTTGCTCCTTATTCCGGTTGGCGTGCAGCACCACCAGCATTATCACCCACTGGCTGACAAGCAGCAGCACCGGCTCCCAGAGAAACAGCGTTTGGCCTGCGAAAGCCGCCGGAAGGATGGGCAGCAAAATGACCAAAGAGGACAAAATCAACTTGCCCTTATGGCGCGCCAGCATCTCTTTCATAACTCATTCTCCTTTCAGCTGTGAAAGCCACAGCATCACTTCCTCCAGCACGGAAGTGTTCAGTTGGTAATAGATGAATTTCCCCTCCCGCTGGTCGCGGATGAGGTCCGCCTCTTTCAGCACGGACAGGTGCCGGGAGATGGAAGCGGCGGTGACGGGGAAGTGCTCCCCTATCTCCCCGGCGGAAAGCTTCCCCTGTTTCAGCAGGTTCAATATCTCCCGGCGGATGGGGTCCGCCAAGGCTTTTAAGGTGTTTTGCAGCGCCACAGCTTCCTCCTTTCCCAGACATTTAACATTTAACCGAATTGTTAATTGAATGATAGCACCTGCCCCTTCCCTTGTCAAGAGGGGGCAGGAAAAAGCTCCCCGGGAGGCGGCGCTGTGCCGCAGCTTCCGGGGCGCTGTTTTTTATGTGGGAGATTCCGCCTGTATCCAGGGCATTTCCGTCATGCGCAGGTTGGTGCAACCATAGGGGATGAGCCGGACCTGCTGGGGCGGCGTCAGGGGGACGCGGCTGTCCGGCACTTCATGGCAGAGGCCGTTGTCAAAGCCCCAGTCAATCTGCACGAAGGTGCCGGTGAGGGAAATGGGCGGGCGCTCTGTGGAGAAGGGCGCGTCCCAGCCCTCCTGCTCCTCCACGGTGAAGCTGTCGTCCGCGAAGGCGTAGTTCCAGGGGGAAAGGGGGCGGATTTCATAGTCGCAGTAGGGGTATTTCCGCTCCACCCCGTTTTGCGTGTACTCCAGGCGGGTCCACTCCTCCTGGATGGCCACGGCATACAGCAGGGGACCCCGCTTGACGCAGTACAGGTCGTTGGGGCGGCGCTCCAGTTTTGTCTCCATGGTGAAGGACACCTGCACCTGCTGGGTGCCGCTCCAGTCCCGCTCCACGGTGAAGAAGGCGCCGGGCTGGGCCTGTGCCCCATCCACCACGGCGGACGTCACGGCGCCGGGGATGCGGATGCCCAAGGAGAAACGCGCGTGCCTGTCCGTGGTGACGGTGTAGGTCAGCGTGTCCCGGAAGGGGTAGTCTGTTTCCAGCCGGCAGATGACATGGGCCTCCCCTATTTGGCAGGACACCACCGAGGGAGCCAGAATCACCGAGGCCAGGCCCTCTTTCCAGCGCATAAAGGTGGAGAGGGCCAGCTTGGGCCAGCCCTGGTTGAAGTTGGCCGTGCAGCAGCCAAAGTTGGGCTCCAGGCCAAAGAGGTGGGAATCCCCGGGGTTGGTGGCGAACACCACGTGGTCCTCCGGCAGGCGGGTGCAGCACACTTGGTTGGTCTGCTGGTCGTACTGGTGGCTCCACATATCGGGGCTCAAGGTGGCGGGCAGGGCGTTGAAAGCCAGGGCCTCCGCCAAATCCCCCCACTGGGCTTCGCCGGTGATGGAGAGCAGCTGCTCGTAGGAGTACATGGCCTCCACCACCGAGCAGCACTCGCTGCCCCGGATGGGGCTGGTGCCTGCCAGACACTCGTCCCCGGTGAAGTGGCCGCAGGCCATGCCGTGGTCCCGGTGGAGCCGTGTGTAGGCCTGTTTGGCCATGGCGCTGGGGTCCTTCCCGGACAGGCGGGAATACAGCGCCCCGGCCTTGAGGGACATGGCCAGGTTCACCACGTGGGACAGCTGGGTCCACTTGGCCTGAGGCTTTTCCAGGCGCCACTCCCGGTAGAGGGCCTCGTAGTCAAAGCCCTCCACCCGCAGGGCGTGGGCCAAGTCCAGCAGCCAATCCTCGGGGCGGCGCTCATACAGCCAGTAGATGGGGATGAGGCACTCGAACCACCGGGCGGCGGCCCAGTCGAACAAGGTGTGGACCTCGATGTGGGAATGGAGGTTGCGCAGGGCACGGTACACGGCCTCCTCCCCCCGGGGGTCCTGGGAGCACTCCTCGTAGACCACCAGCACCTTGCACAGGAGGAACAGCGCCCACACGTCGTAGTTGGGGCGCTCCTCCAAGGAGCAGGGGCAAATCCAGCCGTCCTCCTGCTGCTGGGCCAAAATGGCGTCGATGTAGCGCTTGGCCCGGGCTTGCAGGTCCTTGTCCTCCAGCAGCCAGGCCAGGGGGATGAACCCATCCAGCCAATAGGGGACGCGCTCCCAGCCGTCCTTATCGCCGCCAATCCAGCGGCTGTCCCGGATGTCCTGCCAAACCTGGTCCAGGTGGCCGCTGAGGCCCGCCGCCTGGATTTCCAGCTGCTTTTTCAGCCACCCGGCGGGCTTGAGCTCCCGGGCGGTAAAGGGTGTATAGTGCAACGGTCGCAGCATGACTCTCTCCCCTTTTCACGGCATTTTCTCGTTGTGGGACCGTTAGGCCTATTGTATCACAAAAATCTCGGGAGACAACGGAAAAATCACAGGGAAACTTCACAAAAAATGTGCTCGTTTTTTGAAAGGGCCGCCAAGGGGCGCGTTGCTTTTCCGGCGGGAATCTGCTATGATACAAAAAAAGGAGGCATGGCTATGGACGTCCGGTTTCTGCGGTATTTTTTGGCGGTGGCCCAGCAGGAGAGCATCACAAAGGCGGCGGAGCTTGCCCTCTCCCCGGAGGAGCTTGCTACAATTGACGCCATCCTGGCGGCGGTGTAAGAGGGGAACTTCTTGACAAATGGCGGTTCTTATCCAATAATAAAGGGAGAGAACCCATTTGGAAAGGAGCAGGACTTATGAACAAAATCCATACCGAGAACGCCCCCGCCGCCATTGGCCCCTATTCCCAGGGGTATGAGGTAAACGGCGTGGTGTACACCTCCGGCCAGCTGCCGGTGGACCCCCAGACCGGCGCGGCGCCGGAAGGCATCACCGCCCAGGCGGAGCAGAGCTGCAAGAACGTGGGCGCCATTTTGGAGGCCGGCGGCTCTGGGTTTGAGCAGGTCTTTAAGACGCTGTGCTTCTTGGCGGACATGAAGGACTTCGCCGCCTTTAACGAGGTGTACGCCAAGTATTTCACCTCCAACCCCACCCGCAGCTGCGTGGCCGTGAAGGAGCTGCCCAAGGGCGTGCTGTGCGAGATTGAGGCCATCGCCCTGAAAAAGTAAAGAGGAAAAGCGCTGGGGCCGCCCGGCGCTTTTTTCTACGCAGTAGAAAAGCCCCCGGCGTGCGGGGGCTTTTCGCGTTCGCGTTTAAGGGTTACAGGGCAAAGTCGCCGTCCCGGAAGATTTCCACCTCTTGGCCGTCCTCTGTGGTGCCCACAATCTTCATGTCGGGGGTGCCAATCATGAAGTCGATGTGGATGGTGGAATCGTTGAACAGGTCCGGGTTACCTGCGGGAGAGGAGTTGAGCCCCCGGCCCAGCGCCAGGTGGCAGCTGGCGTTTTCGTCGATGAGGGTGGTGTAGTACACCAAGCCGCTCATGCTGATGGGGGAATGGTACTCCACCAGGGCGGCCTCGCCCAGGTAGCCGGCGTTTTCGTCGGTGGCCACCAAAGCTTCCAGCATCTCCTTGCCGGCGCCGGCCAGGACCTCCACCACCTTGCCCTTTTCAAAGCGGAAGCCGAAGTTCTCAATCTTCTTGCCGCCCAGCACCAAGGGCCGGGAGGCGTACACCACGCCGTTTGTCTCGTACTTGGCGGGGGTGGTGCAGATTTCCTCGGTGGGGATGTTGGGGGTGAAGGGGATAGCGGGGGCGCCCTCGTGGCCGAACTTGGACCAGGGGGTCAGGCCCACGGTGAGGTCCGTGCCGTTCCCGGCGGTGTAGTGGAGCTTGGTCAGCTTCAGGGCGTCCACGGCCTTACCGCGGGCTGCCTTTTGGGCGCGGAGCTCCTCCCAGGTCTTCACCACATCGTTGTCCTCGTCGATGTAGCACAGCTTTAAGAGGATTTCCCACAGCTCCTGGAGGGCCTCCTCCCCCTTCTTATCCAGGATGTACTCGGCCCACTCCACGGTGGGCACCATGGCGATGAGCCACTGGCAGTGCTTCTCCCGGCTGGCCTTGCGCATGATGTTCCGCACGCCGTCCACATGGGCGAAAATGGCGTTGGACTCCTTCTCGCTGACGCCCTCCATCAGCTGGGGGTTCACGCCCTCCAGGCGGACGTAGCAGGCGCCTTCGTCCAGGTACTTCTGGTACATGGAGCGCTCCCAGTCCTCCACCCGGCGGACGTCCTCGTCGGGGCGGTAGTGGGCGGCCACCTTTAAGTTGGCCTGGTCCAGGTAGTTGACCACCACATTGCCGGCGCCCAGTTTATAGCACTCCTCGGCGAAGATGCTGGTAAACTGCCAGCCTTCCAGGGCGGCCTCCACCAAAACGGTCTGGCCCTTCTGCACGTTCAGGCCCACCCGGGCCAGGGTGTAGGCGTATTTGCGTTTCATGTTTTCCAAATCCATGGGACGTTCCTCCTTTTGCGTGCTTTATCTATGCGCCATTATACCGCAGTAAAGGGGAAATGTAAATCCCCTTTCGCCGCTGGAACAAAAGGGATACAGCGGGGACTTTTTACATGGACGAAGCCGGGCGCAGCTCTCCACGCCTGTCTACTGTGCCACGGTGTACAGGGAGTAGAACAGCCCCTTGCGGTCCATCAGCTCTTGGAACTGGCCGGTCTCCACCACGCGGCCGTGGTGCAGGACCAGGATGCCGTCGTACCGGCGGAGGAGCGCCTCGTCCAAGGAGTGGGTGACCACCACCCGGGTGAGGCCCTCCAAATCCAAAATAGAGCTGGAGATGCGGAAGGCTGTCTCCTTATCCAGGGAAGCAGTGGCCTCGTCCACCAAAAGCACGGGGGTGTGCCGCAGCAAACACCGGGCGATGGACACCCGCTGGCGCTGGCCGCCGGAGAGCCCCGAGCCGTTCTCCCCGCAGAGGTAGCCCTCGCCCTTCTCCTGGATGATGGGGGCAAGGCCCGAAAGCTCCTCGGCCCGCTGGACCTGCTGGGGCGGAAAGTCCCGGAACATGGTGATGTTGTCCCGCAAGGTGCTGTTGAACACGAACACGTTCTGCTCCACCAGGGAGACCAGCTCGTAGAGGGACTGGGTGCTGACGGTGGAGAGCTCCCGGCCGTCGTAGAGGATTTCCCCAGAGTAGCCGCTGTGGCCCGCCATAAGCAGATTCAGCAAGGTGGACTTCCCCGAGCCGGAAGCGCCCACCAGGGCGTAGCTTTTCCCCGCCTGGAACTGGGCGTTTACGTGGTGGAGCACCTCCTCCCCCTCTTGGTAGGAGAAGGAGAGGTCCCGCACCTGGATGCCCTCCTCCAGCTTTTTGGGGATGGGCGCGCCCTCCTCCCGGACGTTTTGGGAGAGGGAGTCCGCCAGCTTGTCCATAAGGGCCAAAGCCGACCGGCGGTTGGCCAGCATCTCGGGGCCCTCCTGCAGGAACATGATGGAAAGCCCGCTGAGCTGGAGGAACACAGAGGCCACGCCAGGGGTGATGCCATCGCCCTGCAGGGCCAAGGCGGCCGCCACCAGGAACACCCCGAACTGGGCTGCCACCCCCGCCACGCTGCCCAAGGAGCGCAGCACCTGGGCCAGGCACATCCGGCGGCGCTTGGCCTCTTGGGCCTGGGCGTTGCTTTGGGAGAACAGCCGCAAAATGTTCTTTTCGGCTTTGAAGCTCTTCACCACGGAGAAGCCGGTGAGGCCGTCTTTGACCATAGAGAGGAAGCTGTCGTTTTTCCGGGAGACTTCCTGCTCCCGGCTGGCCAAGTGCTTGCCCGCCACCAGGGAGGCGCCCAGGGGCAGCAGGGAAAGCACCAGGGCAATCAAGGTGAGCAGGGGGCTGTACCAGAGCATCATCAAAAAGGCGCCCACGCAGAGGATGGCGTCCATCACCAGGTCAAAGAGCTTTTCCAGGTAGTTCACCTCGATGCTGTTGGCGTCGTTGGAGAGGGCGGACAAATAGGTGGAGGTGCTCTCCCGGGAAAAGGTGGAGATGTTCTTCTTTAACAGCTGGCTGTAGGCGTAGTCCTTATACTGGCCCATAGCCCGGGTAAAGAACCTGGGCAAGGCGTAGGCCCGGACGGCGCCCACCAAAATAATAGTGGCCACAATGCCCAAAAGCACCCAGCAGATACCTCCCAGGGAAAGGGTGTTGCCGCTGCCCGCCATCAAGTCCATAATCTGCTGGAGCAGCCAGGAGATGACCAGGTTCGCAAAGGCCATCACCACGGTGGCGGCAAAGGCCAGGAGAAAATTCAGCTTGTTCCTTCTGTAGAATTGGCGGACAAAGGGCCGCCGGATTTCACGCTTCTTCATGACAAACCTCCTCCCACAGGGCCCACAGGCCGGGGTAATCGCTTTCGTTATCCTTCAGTTGGGCTTCCACTCCCTCTATGGCGGTGGGGCCGAAATCGTCGTAGGCGGCGGCGTCCCGCTGTAGGGTGATGAACTTGTGGTGCTCTAAGCCGTAGCTGGGGGCGGCGTCGAACCGCAGGGCCAGCTGGCGGGCCTGGCGCAGGTACTCTTTCGTCCGCTCCCTATCCCCCAGCTGGATGCAGGCAAAGGCGTTTACAAGCAAAAGGATGACTTGGGACTTATCCAGGTAGGACACCGTCCCCGGCTCTTTAAACCCCTGGATGAACTGGTACAGCAGCTGGTTGAACTCCAGAGACTGGGCGGGCCGGTTCAAGTGCAGGCAGGCGTTGGCGTAGCCCACGCTGAACTGGAGCATGGCGGTTTCCGCGTTCAGCAAGGCCCGGGTGAGATAGGTGAGGGACTCCTGGCTGGTTTCTTTTTCCTTGGACAGGATGGTGCCAATCTCCGCATTGTTGACGCCCTCCACGTTGTACTCTTTTAGCAGCTTGAGGGCGCCCTCCTTATCCCCCGCGCTGTGCATGGCGTTGGCAATGGCGATGTAGATGGACACCGGGCTGATTTCACTATCCTCGTTTTGGGAGATGAGCTCCAGGCTGCGGCGGTACAGCTCCTGGCAGCGGGCCAGGGCCGCCGTATCGTGGTTTTCCAGGCCGGAAAGCTGGTAAATTGTGGCGCACTCGTACACCACCTGGAAGTTGTTGGGGAAGCGCTGCAGGGCCTTTTCCGCCTCCCGGAAGGCGGCGGCGTAGTCCTTTTGGATGCGCAAATCCCGCAGGCGGCAGACGCTGCCCTCTAAGCTGGCGCTCTGCTGGGTGTAGCCCAGGAGCACATCCACGCTGGTTTCGAAAAAATCCGCCAGCTCTAAAATGAGGCTGACGTCTGGGGTGGAGGCGCCGCTCTCCCACTTGGACACCGCGCCCACGGTGACGCCCATGGCCTCTGCCAGCTGCTCCTGGGTGAGGCCCTGTTTCTTGCGGAGCTCCCGCAGCTTTTGGGCTAACAACACTTTCATACCGTACTCTCCTTTCTGGTTACAGCCCCAGTATACCGCCTTTTGGGGCAGTTGAACAGGGAGAAATCTTCCATTTAGGAAAGTTTTTATTTTACCGATAGGAAAGTTTGCAGCGGCGGGGGAACTTTCCCACTGTACAAGCACCCCGGGGTACGGTATAATAAAAAGGTATGCGGCCTGGCCGCGCGCTGAAAGAACACAGGGGGACGACAGGATGAAACGGTTAGTGATTGGCATATTGGCCCACGTGGACTCGGGCAAGACCACCTTGAGCGAGGCCATGCTCTACCGGGCGGGGGCGCTGCGAAAGCTGGGGCGGGTGGACCACCGCAACGCCTTTCTGGACACGGACGCCTTGGAGCGGGCCAGGGGCATCACCATTTTTTCCAAGCAGGCGGTGCTAAAGCTCCCCGACACCCAGCTGACTCTGCTGGACACCCCCGGCCACGTGGACTTCTCCGCCGAGGCGGAGCGGGCTTTGCAGGTGATGGACTACGCCATTTTGGTGGTCAGCGGCACCGACGGGGTGCAGAGCCACACGGAAACCCTGTGGCGGCTGCTGGAGCGCTACCACGTGCCGGTGTTCCTGTTTGTCAACAAGATGGACTTGGCCGGGGCCGACAAGGCCGCCCGGCTGGAGGAGCTGCGCCGGCGGTTCGGCACGGGCTGCCTGGATTTGAGCGACCCCGCCTGCGGTGAGGACCTGGCCCTGTGCAATGAGGAACTGCTGGAGACGGTGATGGCTGGGGAATCCCCCACAGAGGGGCAGCTGGGGGCGGCCATCGCCCGGCGGGAGCTGTTCCCCTGCTACTTTGGCTCCGCCTTAAAATTGGAGGGCGTGGACAAGCTGCTGGAGGATTTGGAGCGCCTGACCCAGCCCCTGCCCCAGCGGGAGGCGTTTGGGGCCCGGGTATTCAAGGTGACCAAGGAGGACGTGCGGCTGACCTGGGTGAAGGTCACCGGCGGGGAGCTGAAAGTGAAGGCGGAGCTCTCTGCCCGGGAGGACGCACGCTCCCCCTGGAGCGGCAAGGCTGACCAGCTGCGGCTGTACAACGGGGCCAAGTTCCAGCTGGTGGACACGGCCCTGCCCGGGGACGTGGTGGCGGTGGCTGGTCTCTCCGACGCCTACCCCGGGGAGGGGCTGGGCAGCGAACCGGACGCCAGCCCGCCCGCTTTGGAGCCGGTGCTGCGGTACCGGGTGCTGCTGCCCCAGGGCATCGACGTGCACAAGGCCTTGGGCCAGCTGCGGGAGCTGGAGCAGGAGGACCCGCTCCTCCACGTGGTGTGGGACGAGCGCCTGGGGCAGGTGCACTTGCAGCTGATGGGCGAGGTGCAGCTGGAGGTGCTCCAAAGCCTGGTGGAGCGGCGGTTTGGCTGGCAGGCCGCCTTTGACGAAGGGGGCATCCTGTACAAGGAGACCATCAACGCCCGGGTGGAGGGTGTTGGCCACTACGAGCCCCTGCGGCACTACGCGGAAGTCCACCTGGTGCTGGAGCCCGGCGCGCCGGGCAGCGGCGTGGAGATTGCCACCAGCTGCCGGGAGGACGAGCTGGCGGGCAGCTGGCAGCGGCTGGTGCTGACCCACCTGGCGGAGAAGGCCCACATCGGCCCGCTGCTGGGCGCGCCTTTGACGGACTGCAAAATCACTTTGGCGGCGGGCAGGGCCCACATCAAGCACACCGAGGGCGGGGACTTCCGCCAGGCCACCTACCGGGCGGTGCGCCAGGGGCTGCGGACGGCCCAGGCCCAAGGGGCCTGCGTGCTGCTGGAGCCCTGGTACCAATTCAGCCTGCGGGTGCCCCAGGACTGCGTGGGCCGGGCTCTGGCGGACATGCCCCGGCTGTTCGCGGAGTTTGAGCCGCCGGTCATCCAGGGGGAACAGGCGGTTTTGGCGGGGCGGGCGCCGGTGGCTTCCCTGCTGGGCTACGCCAGGGAGGTGAGCGCCTACACCAAGGGCCACGGGCAGCTGAGCTGCATCCCAGCGGGGTACGCACCCTGCCACAACAGCGAGGAAATCATCGCCGCGGCAGGGTATGATGCGGACAGCGATTTGGAGAACACGGCGGACTCTGTGTTTTGCAGCCACGGGGCCGGGGTGGTGGTGCGCTGGGACAAGGTGCCCAGCCGGATGCACATCCCCAGCGTGCTGGCCCGGGGGGAGCGCATGGCCCGGGCCGCCCAGGAGGAGGCCGCCGCTCCCCCGCCGGGCAGCTGGGAATCCCGGGCGGCGGCGTACCGCTCTACGGTGGCCCAAGATAAGGAGCTCATCGCCATTTTCGAGCGCACCTACGGGCCCATCAAGCGGGACCCCCTCCAGGCGGTGCGGCCCGCCAAAAAGCGGCCTGTGGCCAAAAGCGGGGCGTTTAGGGGCTCTGCCAAGCCCCAGAAAGAGGGCCCCGAGCACCTGCTGGTGGACGGCTACAACGTGATTTTCTCCTGGGACGAGCTGAAAGCCCTGGCGGCGGAAAACCTGGAGGCCGCCCGGGGAAAGCTGATGGACATCCTCTGCAACTACGCCGCCTACCGGCGGTGTGTGCCCATCCTTGTGTTCGACGCCTACAAGGTGAAGGGCGGCGTGGGCTCGGTGGAGAAGTACCACAACCTGAACGTGGTCTACACCAAGGAGGCCGAAACCGCCGACATGTATATTGAGAAAGTCACCCACCAGATTGCCCGGCACTACCTCACCCGGGTGGTCACCTCGGACGCCACGGAGCAGCTGATTATCCTGGGGGCCGGGGCGCTGCGGGTCTCCTCCCGGGCTTTCCAGGAGGAGGTCAAGGCGGCGGAAGCGGAGATTCGGGAGATACTCTCCAGCCAATAAATAGGACAGGACACCGGAGGCCGGGTAAGGCGCTCCGGTGTTTTTTTGCCCTGTGTAAGAACGGGGCGGGCTGGGACGTCTAAGGGGAAAAGACGGAACAAGGAGTGAGCCTCTATGAAAAAAGCCCTGTCCCTTCTGTTGGCGGCGCTGCTGCTCGCCGGCTGCGCGGCCCAGCCCGCCCCGGAAAGCGCCGCCTCTCCCCCGCCGGACAGCGTGGCGGTGGAAAGCCCCAGCCGTCCCCTTGCCACCCCCAGCGGCGAGGGAGCGGCGCAAGCCTCCCAGGTGGTGGAGACCACGCTGTCCTCGGGGGTGGTGGTGCAGGCGGAAGTGCGCTATCCCCCGGTGGACTTCTCCAGCCTGGCAAGCTATCAGGCCAGCCTGCACCGCTTTGACCCCCAGCAGGCCCGGCAGCTCCTGTTGGGGGACGCGCCCCTGGCCCAGGAGGAGCAGCAGGCGGTAAAGGGCTCCGCGTTCCAGGACGCCATGTGGCACATGTACGTGACAGAGGACGGCCAAAACCTGGTGGTCATCGAGGAGAACCTGTACTACTTCAACGACGGATGGAACCAGGACACCACCCAGTACTTCTACCCCGGGCCGGAGTCGCTGGACTACAACGGGGACGCCTTCCAAACAGGGAAGGAGCTGGCCTTCGCCACGGCGGAGGAGTGCTTCGCCCAGGCCAAGGAGACCCTCTCCCAGCTGGGGATAGAGGTGGCGGACAGCTACGACTACTTCACCCTGGACAGCGAAACCTTACAGGCGGAGGCGGAGAAAGTCCGGGAGCGGCTCGTCCAAAATGGTGTGGGCCTGTGGACCGACGAGGCAGGGGAACCGCTGAGCCGGGAGGAGAGTTTGGCCCAGTACCCCCTTCCCCAGTACCAGGCCAGCCAGGACTGCTACTACTTCCAGCTGTACGCCCGGGCCGGAGCGTGCCCCGTCACCCGGCAGAGCACAGGGGTGGCTGCCAGCGGCGGGTACACAGCGGGGGCGATGATTGACTGCGCCTACTCGGCGGAGGGGCTGGTGATGCTTTCCATCTACCCCACCTATGACGTGGGCGAAATCGAGGGGGAATCCCCCTGCCTGGATTTGGAGGGCGCTTTGGAGGCGCTGGACAGCAAATACAACTCGTTGCTGCTGGAGAGTCCCTGCCAGGTGGAGCAGATCGCCTTTGAGTACGTGCCCCTTGGCACCGGGGACGGCATCCACGTGACGCTGACCCCTGCCTGGCGTTTTTTGGTAAAGCAGGAGCTGACTTTCCCCGGGAAGGAGGACGCCAGTGAAACCGTGACCATGGAGCAGGCCTCTTACGTGTTTTTCAACGCCGCAACAGGCCAGGAAATTGTGACGGACTTGGGGGGCATATGAGAAACTTTCTGCACTTTACGGCAAGCGGCCTGCGCCGGACCGTGCTGGCCCCCAGCTTCGTGGGGGCGGCGGTGGGTCAGTGCGCGCTGAGCCTGCTGAGCGTCTACGAGGAGATGACCCTGGTGGGGGCGGATTCCACCGCTTCCTACCTGTATGAGATGGGCATTTACGCCAACTTTTGGGTGCTGTTTTTGCTGTTTGGGGCCATCCCCGGGGCCACGCTGTTCTGCGCCGACTGGGAGAACCGGTACATCCGCTTCTCGGCGGCCCGGGCGGGCAAGGCGGCCTATGGGGCGGGCACCGCGGCGGCCTGCTACCTCGCGGGGACGGGGGCGGTGTTTGTGGGGGAGTGGCTCTTTTTGGGGGCACTGTGCCTGGGCTATCCACTCCTTTCCCCGGGGAGCACTGTCATCAACTCCTGGATGAGCACGCCCTTCGCGCCGCTGCTCACCCCCCAGAGGATACTGCTGTTCTACGCGGCCCGGTTCCTGATAAAGGCCTGCTGCGCCGGGTTCTTCTCCGTGGCAGCGCTGTGGGTCTCCACTTTACTGCCCAACGTATTTGTGGCCCTGGCCAGCCCGCTGCTGCTCAACTATCTGTGGGAGAACGTGGCGATCTTCTTAAAGCTGCCCGCCCCCCTGCTGTTTGCCACCGTGGCCAAGGGGAATATTCCCATCCAGGACAGCCTGCTGTGGACGGCGTTGTACCCCGTGGCGCTGTTCACCGGGCTGGCGGCGGTGTTCGGGGCGCTGTTTACGGCGGGGGCCAAAAGGAGGCTGGAGCATGGCTGAACTGCGCAAGGCCGCGCTGCTGGCGGCCCACAACTTTCAAAAGTGGCCGGTGAACCCTCGGGTGTACGTGGTGTTTTTGCTGGAGCTGGCCTACGTCCACTGGACGGTGTCCCCGGTGGGGGACTTCTGCGCCCAGGGGGGCTACACCGTGGGGCCTTGGGTGTTCCCCTTCCTCCTGGCGGAGCCCTACTCCCGGCTGATGGTGATGCTGGGGCTGATACTCCTGCTGTGCGATGCACCCTTTATCGAAAGCGACCACCCCGCCCTGCTGCTGCGCTCTGGCCGCAGGGCCTGGACAGCGGGCCAGGTGCTGTACATTGCGGGGACGTCGGCGGTGTATTTCGCGGTGGTGTACCTGCTGACCGTGCTGGTGCTGCTGCCCCACGTGGGCTTTGAGCCAGGCTGGGGCAAGGTGATTCACACCTTCTGCCAGACGAGGATGGCCGGGCAGCACGGCATTGTGCTGCCCTTTGACCACCAAATCAGCAACGCCCTGGGACCGGTGGAAGCCAACCTGCTGGAGCTGCTGCTGTGCTGGCTTCTGGGGGCGCTGCTGGGGCTGGTGCTCTTTGTGCTGAATCTGACGGTAAACCGCAGCGCCGGGGCCATCTGCGCGGCGGCGCTGGCCATCTTCCCCCTGTTTGTGGAGCGGGCCGGCTGGTGGATGCACTACATCTCCCCGGTTTCCTGGGCGTCCCTTTCGGTGGTGGATTTGACGGGGACCACCGCGTTCCCCTCCCTGGGCTACGCCCTGGCGGTGCTGGCGGGCGGGAACGCGCTGCTGGCCCTGCTGGCCTTTCTGGCCATGGGGCGCCGGGACATCGACGTGTTAAAATCTGTGTGAAGGAGGCGGCGGTATGAACGCAATCATTTCGCTGCGGGAAGTGACCAAGCGGTTTCGGGAGACGGTGGCCCTGGACAAGGTCACCGTGGACTTTGAGGCCGGGAAAATCCACGGGATTGTGGGGCGCAACGGCTCGGGGAAAACGGTGCTGATGAAGTGCGTGTGCGGGCTGATGCACCAGGACGCCGGGGAGATTTTGGTGCGGGGCCAGCGGGTGGGCAAGGACGTGGACATCCCCCAGGGGATAGGGGCCATCATCGAGGCGCCGGGGTTTCTGCCCAACTTCAGCGGCTACCGGAATTTGAAGTTCCTGGCGGACATCCGGCGCCAGGTGGGGAAAGAGCGGGTGCGCTGGGCCATGGAAACGGTGGGCCTGGACCCGGACAGCCCCAAGCACGTGGGGAAATACTCCCTGGGGATGCGCCAGCGGCTGGGGCTGGCCCAAGCCATCCTGGAGGACCCGGACCTGCTCATTTTAGACGAGCCCATGAACGGCCTGGACAAACGCGGCGTGGAGGAAATGCGTCGGCTGCTGCTGGGCCTGCGGCAGGAGGGGAAGACCATCCTCCTGGCCAGCCACAGCAGCGAGGACATCGCCCTGCTGTGCGACACGGTCCACGAAATGGACGGCGGCCGCCTGCAGCAGTGAGAGGAAAAGCCGGGCAAAAAAAGCCTTGACAACCTGGAAAAACCGTGCTACAGTAAACTTGTTCGGTAGGTAAGGCTCCTACAGGGATATGGACTGTTGCCGCGAAATGGTGGAGACACCATTAGCTGGTTTGAACAGGGTACATCGAGCGCAAGGTGTATCATAACACAGTTTCACCGCCCTGCAGAGTTAAAGCTCAAACGAATGTACACGAGGCATGCAGCTCCCGTATGTTCACCGGACATACGGGAGTTTTATTTTTACGACAAAGGAGGCGCCAGCTGTGGAGCACAGTCAAAGTCACAGAGCATTCCCAAAACGATGGACACCCTACAACTGCGGGCGCCTGGGCCCGTAGGGGATTTCCCGCGGGATTTTTGGGCCATCGTCTTTGGGGCAACCGAAAGGCGGTGGCCTTTTTCTGCCCTTTTTTAGAAAACAACGCCTCCGGGCGATACGATAGATACTTTTTACCACAAGCGAGGTGAAAGGAATGGACACGGGAAGCAGTACCAGTGCAACCACAAAGAGACGAAGACGGGACACCCACAGGGAAGCTGGGCCTTGCCGGCCGTTCCTTTCCCTGTAGGACGCTGAAAAAGCGGCCCCTTCTTCCCTGCACTGTACCCTTTCCAAAGGCGCGCCGCGCCATTCTACAGATTGGAGGTACAGAACCATGAAGAAGATTCTCAAAAGAAATTCCATCGCGCACATCACCGGGAACATGGTGCGGGAGGACGCCCTCCAGCAGCGCCTGTACTGGGCCGCCGCCCAGAAGGAGGAAGCCCTGCTGGCCCACTACGGCGCCGCCCCCACCGGGCTGACCCAGGAGCAGGCGGAACGCTCCCGGGAGGAGTGGGGCCGCAACGCCCTCACCTACGGCAGGCGGGAGCCCGTGGCCAAGCGGCTGTTCTCCGCCTTTATCAACCCCTTTACGGTGATTCTGCTGGCGCTGGCGGTGATTTCCGCCGTCACCGACATTGCCCTGGCCAGCCCAGGGGAGGAAAACTACGCCACGGTCCTTATCATCGCCACCATGGTGCTGCTCTCTGGGGGGCTGCGCTTTGTCCAGGAGACACGCAGCGGCAACGTGGCGGACAAGCTGCTGGGGATGCTCCACACCACTGCCTGTGTGGAGCGGGAAGGCCAGAAGGCGGAAATCCCCCTGGAGGAGCTTGTGGTGGGCGACCTGGTGCACCTCTCCGCCGGGGACATGATTCCCGCCGACCTGCGCATCTTGGGGGCCAAGGACTTGTTCGTCAGCCAGTCCGCTCTGACGGGGGAAAGCGAGGCTGTGGAGAAGCTGGGGGATGCCTTCCCCCAGCGGGAGGCTTTGACGGACACGGCCAACCTGGCCTTTTTGGGGAGCAACGTGGTCAGCGGCAGCGCGAAAGCCCTGGTGCTGGCCGTGGGCAACGACACCATGCTGGGGCGGATGGCCAAGGAGCTGAACACCAAGCCCCCCAAGACCACCTTTGAGAAGGGGGTCAACTCCGTTTCCTGGGTGCTCATCCGCTTTATGCTGCTGATGGTGCCAGTGGTGCTGTTCGTCAACGGCTTTACCAAGGGGGACTGGATGCAGGCGGCGCTGTTCGCCATCTCGGTGGCGGTGGGCCTGACCCCGGAAATGCTGCCCATGATCGTCACCACCTCCCTGGCCAAGGGCGCCCTGGCCATGAGCAAGCAGAAGGTCATCCTCAAGAACTTGAACTCCATCCAGGATTTGGGCTCCATGGACATCCTTTGCACGGACAAGACCGGCACCCTCACCCAGGACAAGGTGGTGCTGGAGTACCACCTGAACGTGGATGGCCAGGAGGACGACCGGGTGCTGCGCCACGCGTTCCTCAACAGCTACTTCCAGACGGGGCTGAAAAACCTCATTGACCTGGCGGTCATCCAGAAGCAGGAGGAGCTGGGCGCCCAGGCCCTGGTGGAGAAGTACACCAAGGTGGACGAAATCCCCTTTGACTTCCAGCGGCGGCGGATGAGCGTGGTGGTCCAGGACCAGGAGGGCAAAACCCAGCTGGTCACCAAGGGCGCGGTGGAGGAGATGCTGCAGTGCTGCGCCTGGGCCGAGTGCGGCGGCAAGGTGCTGCCCCTGGAGGACGAGGTGCGCCGGCGGGTGCTGGCAAAAGCCAACCAGCTGAACAGCCAGGGCATGCGGGTGATTGCCGTGGCCCAAAAGACCAACCCCTCCCCGGTGGGGCAGTTCTCGGTGGCGGACGAGCAGGGCATGGTGCTCCTGGGTTTTTTGGCGCTGCTGGACCCGCCCAAGGCCACCACCAAGGCGGCTATCCAAGCTTTGCAGGCGTACGGCGTATCGGTGAAAATCCTCACCGGGGACAACGAGAAAGTCACCCAGGCCATCTGCCGGCAGGTGGGGTTGCCTGTGGAGCGCATCCTGCTGGGCACGGATTTGGAGCGCCTGAACGACCAGGAGCTGGGGCGGCTGGCGGAGGACATCACGGTGTTTGCCAAGCTCTCCCCCCAGCAGAAGGCACGGGTGGTGCGGGTCCTGCGGGAGAAGGGCCACACCGTGGGCTACATGGGCGACGGCATCAACGACGCGGCAGCCATGCAGGCCGCGGACGTGGGCATCTCGGTGGACACAGCTGTGGACATCGCCAAGGAGACGGCCTCTGTGGTGCTGCTGGAAAAGGACCTGATGGTGCTGGAGCAGGGCGTGCTGGAGGGCCGGAGGACCTATGCCAACATGATGAAGTACATCAAGATGACGGCCTCCTCCAACTTTGGCAACATGTTCTCCGTGCTGGCGGCCAGCGCCTTTTTGCCCTTCTTGCCCATGGCCTCTTTGCACCTGATTTTGCTCAACTTGATTTACGACGTCTGCTGCACCGCCATGTCCTGGGACAACGTGGACCCAGAGTACCTGAAGGCCCCCAGGAAGTGGGAGGCCAAGGGCATTGGCCGGTTTATGCTGTGGATGGGGCCCACCAGCTCGGTGTTTGACATTGCCACCTATCTGCTGCTGTACTTTGTGGTGTGCCCCCTGGCCACCGGCGGCCAGCTGTACCCCCAGCTGACAGACCCCGCCGCCCAGGCGCTGTATGTGGCCCTGTTCCAGACGGGGTGGTTTGTGGAATCCATGTGGACCCAGACGCTGGTCATCCACATGCTGCGCACGGAGAAGCTGCCCTTTGTGCAGAGCCGGGCCTCCGTGCCGGTGGCGCTGCTCTCCTTGGCGGGGATCGCTTTGGTGACGGCCATCCCCTTCACGCCCTTGGCGGCGCCCCTGGAGATGGCCGCCCTGCCCCCGGTGTACTTCCTGCTGCTGGGTATCCTTGTGGCGGGCTACATGCTGCTGGTGACGGCGGTGAAAAAACTGTACGTGCGCCGGTATGGCCAATGGCTGTAAGCCGGCAGCCTCAAGCCGTGGGAGAGGATGCTGCCTCCCGCGGCTTTTTTTGCGGAAAAAAATGGCGGCGGTTGACTTTTTCCGGAAAACCAGGTATGCTTATACAAGCTGTTAGAGGCCACTAATTAAAGGCGGCCTCTTTTTTTCGAGGCGATGGTTAGTCTTAACTATCAGTTAGCCAAGACTATTTTTAGAGAGAGGATGGATGGAATGCTGAACAAACGGCTTGTGAGGGCGGTGCCCGAAAGCAAGAAATACATCGCAGGGAACGTGCTGTGCCAGTGGGTCTCTCTGCTGGCGAACATTCGGCTGATGGCTGCCCTTACTGCGTTGGTAGCTGCCCTTCCCCAAGGGAAGCTGACAGCAGAGATGACGGTGGAAATCCTGTTCGATGCTGTGGTGGCTGTGGCGGTGCGGGCGGTATGCACCTTGCTCTCCAGCCGCATGAGCTACCTTTCCTCCAAGGCGGTGAAGCGCACGCTGCGGGGGAAAATCTACAAAAAGCTGCTGGGCCTGGGGGCCTCTTACCAAGAGCGGGTGAACACCTCGGAGGTGGTGCAGGTGGCCGTGGAGGGCGTGGACCAGCTGGAGACGTATTTCGGCTCTTACCTGCCCCAGTTCTTTTACGCCATGCTGGCGCCCCTGACGCTGTTTGGCGTGCTCAGCTTTGTGAACTTCCCGGCGGCGCTGGTGCTGTTCCTCTGCGTGCCGCTGATTCCCGCCGCCATTGTGGCGGTGCAGCGGTGGGCCAAGAAGCTGCTCTCCAAATACTGGGGGCAGTACACCGCCTTGGGCGACACCTTCCTGGAGAACCTGCAAGGGCTGACCACCTTGAAAATCTACCAGGCGGACAGCTTTAAGCAGGAGGAGATGCAGGAGCAGTCGGAGAAGTTTCGGAAAATCACCATGAAGGTGCTGACCATGCAGCTGAACTCCATCACCATCATGGACTTGATTGCCTACGGCGGCGCGGCCCTGGGGGTGATTTTGGCGGTGACCCAGTTCCAAGGGGGCCGCGTGGACCTGGCGGGCTGCCTGCTGCTGCTTATCCTTTCGGCGGATTTCTTTTTGCCCATGCGGCTGCTGGGCTCTTTCTTCCACATCGCCATGAACGGCATGGCGGCCAGCGAGAAAATCTTCCGGCTGCTGGACCTGCCGGAGGAGGAAAGGGGAAACCAGCCTGTGCCCCGGGACTGCTCCCTGCGCTGCCAGGGGGTGCGCTTCTCCTATGGGGAGGGGCGGGACGTCCTGGCCGGAGTGGATTTGGAATGTCCCCAGGGCAGCTTTGTGGCCTTGGTGGGGGAATCCGGCTGCGGGAAATCCACCTTGGCGTCGCTGCTGATGGGGCGCAACCGGGGGTACCAGGGCTCGGTGACCGTGGGCGGCGTGGAGCTCTCCGCCCTGAAGGAGGAGAGCCTGCTGGAAAGCTTTACCTACATCAGCCACCAAAGCTACCTGTTTAAGGGGACGGTGGAAGACAACCTGCGCATGGCCGCCCCCCAGGCCACGGAGGAGCAGCTGTGGCAGGTGCTGGAGCAGGTGAAGCTGGCGGGCTTCCTGCGGCAGGAGCAGGGGCTGCGAACCCCGCTGCTGGAGCGGGCCTCCAATCTGTCGGGCGGGCAGTGCCAGCGGCTGGCCCTGGCCCGGGGGCTGCTGCACAACAGCCCGGTGTATATTTTTGACGAGGCCACCTCCAACATCGACGTGGAGAGCGAGAACGACATCATGGAGGAAATCCGCGCCCTGGCAAAGACAAAGACCGTGCTGCTCATCTCCCACCGGCTGGCCAACGTGGTGGACGCGGATTGCATCTACGTGCTGGACAAGGGCCAGGTAGCGGAGAGCGGCACCCACCAGGAGCTGCTGGAGCGGGGCGGCGCCTACCGCCGCCTGTGGGACGCCCAAGCGGCCCTGGAACACTATGGAGAGGAGGCAATCCGATGAAAAAGCGAAGCGGGTTCCAAGTGATGCTGCGGCTAGTGGGCCTGGTGCGGCCCCTGGCTGGCTTTATGGCGCTGGCCATTTTGCTGGGGCTGGTGGGGCATTTGTGCGCCGCCTTCCTCACCGTGCTGGGGGGATACGCCCTGGCCGGGGCGCTGGGGCTGGAGATTCCCTTCTCCCTGGGGCTGCTGTTTGGCGGGGTGCTGGTGTTTGCGGTGGCCCGGGGGTTCCTGCGCTATGGGGAGCAGGCCTGCAACCACTTCATCGCCTTTAAGCTGCTGGCGCTGCTGCGGGAGAAGGTCTTCCAGGCCCTGCGGCGGCTGTGCCCCGCCAAGCTGGAGGGCAAGGACAGGGGCAACCTCATCGCCCTTATCACCTCGGACATTGAGCTGCTGGAGGTGTTCTACGCCCACACTCTCTCCCCCATTGCCATTGCGGCGCTGTTCACGGTGGCGCTGTGCCTGTACATTGGCAGCTTCCACTGGGCCTTGGGGCTGCTGGCTCTGGCGGCCTACGCTGTGGTGGGGGTGGTGGTGCCATTGGTGACTTCCCGGCTCAGCGGCGACGACGGCCTGCGGTTCCGGCAGCGCTCGGGGGAACTTTCCAGCTTTGTGCTGGACAGCCTGCGGGGCCTATTGGAAACGCTGCAATACGGCCAGGGCCAGCGCCGCCTGGAGGAGATGGACGCCCGCACAGCAGCCCTCTCCCAGGACGAGGCTCGGATGAAGCGCACCGCCGGCCGCAACCAGGCGGTGACGAACACCGTCATCTTGGCCTTTGACGTGGCCATGCTCTTTGCCGCGGTGGGGCTGTACCAGGCCGGGCAGGTGGGCTTTCTGGGGGTGCTGCTGCCCACCCTGGCGCTGATGAGCTCCTTTGGCCCCTGTGTGGCGCTGGCCAACCTGGGCAGCACTTTGCAGAACACCTTCGCCGCGGGGAACCGGGTGCTGGACATTTTGGAGGAGGAGCCGGTGGTGGAGGAAATCCAGGGCAAGTCAGGCCTCTCCTTTACGGGGGCGGCAGCGGAACAAGTCTCCTTTGCCTATGGGGAGGAGCGGATTCTGGACGGCGTCTCCGTGGAGGTGCCCAAGGGCAGCGTGGTGGGCATTGTGGGCCGCAGCGGCAGCGGGAAATCCACACTGCTTAAGCTGTTCATGCGGTTTTGGGAGGCCCAGCAAGGGCAGGTGCGCGTCTCCGGCCGGGACGTGAAGGACATCAACACCGCCAACCTGCGGGACATGGAGAGCTTTGTCACCCAGGAGACACACCTGTTCCATGACAGCATCCGGGCCAACCTGCGCATCGCCAAGCTGGACGCCACCGACGAGGAGATCGCCCAGGCCTGCCGGAAGGCCTCGGTGCACCAGTTTATTGAAAGCCTGCCCCAGGGCTACGACACCCCGGTGGGCGAGCTGGGCAGCACCCTCTCCGGCGGCGAGCGCCAGCGGCTGGGCCTGGCGCGGGCCTTCCTCCACCAGGGGGACTTCCTGTTGCTGGACGAGCCCACCAGCAACCTGGACAGCTTAAACGAGGCGGTCATCCTCCGCTCTCTGGGGGAGGAACGGGGGGAAAAGACGGTGCTGCTGGTGTCCCACCGGAAATCCACCATGCGGGTGGCGGACACAGTCTACAACATGGACAACGGGAGGATGAGCTGATGAGCAACACCGCCCAAAAGCGGCAGCGGGAGAAAGAGATGGTCTCCCAGATGATTGCCCTGTATTGCAGGAAACACCACGGCGGGAAAGGGGGCCTGTGCCCCCAGTGCCGCGCCCTGGAGGAATACGCCCGGGCCCGCAGCGACAAGTGCCCCTTTATGGAGGAAAAGACCTTTTGCTCCAACTGCAAGGTGCACTGCTACAAGCCGGAGATGCGGGAGAAAATCCGGGAAGTGATGCGGTTCTCCGGCCCGCGGATGCTGCTGGTGCACCCGGCGGCGGCCATCCGCCACGTGATAGAAACCCGCCGGGAAAAGGGGAAAACCCAGAAAGGAGCTGGAACATGAGACGGATTCTATGGATAGTTTTGGGCTGTGTAGGCGTGGGCCTGGGCGCTGTGGGGGCGGTGCTGCCCCTGCTGCCGGCCTTCCCCTTTTTGCTGCTGGCGGCCTTTAGCTTTGCCAAAAGCTCCCAGCGGCTGCACACCTGGTTTATCAACACCAGCCTGTACAAGAAAAACCTGGAGAGCTACGTGCAGCACCGGGCCATGACCTGGCGCACCAAGCGGCGCATTATGCTCACCGTGACGGTGCTGATGGCCTTTGGCTTTGTGATGATGATGGTGAAAGGGCTGTACATCCCCTGCGCCATTTTGGCGGGGGTGTGGGTGTTCCACATTCTGTACTTTATCTTTGGGGTGAAGACCCTGGAGGAGCCCCCGGCGGGCTGACCAACATCCAAATAGAAAAAAAGCAACTCCCCAGGGCCTAGTACCTCTGGGGAATTGCCGCTATGGGAAAAACCTATGAGTGTGGTGTAAGCTTAGAGAAGGCCCAGCTCTTGGAGCCAGGGCTGGATGTCCGCCTCGTTGTTGGCGGTGAGGGCCTGGGCCGCCACGACTTTGCAGCAGTCGATGACGCTGCCGCCGCCCACGGCCAAAATGTAGTCCACAGCCTTTTCCTTGGCGATTTGCGCGCCCTCCTGGACTTTGGCGTAAGTGGGGTTTGCCATGATGCCGGTGAACTCCACCACCTCTTTGCTTAAGGTTTGCAGCAGGCCGGTGACCTCCTGGTAGATGCCGTTTTTCTTGATGGAGCCGCCGCCGTAGGCCAGCAGCACTTTCTTGGCTTCGACGGGCAGCTCGGCCTTCAGGGCGTTCGCCAGCGCCCCCTTGCCAAAGTACACATGGGTGGGATAGGAATAGGTAAAGTCTTTCATGGGGTGGTTCTCCTTTCGTGGTATGCCCTGGAAAAGCATCTTGCGCTTTTTCTCGCGGTGTGGTATGATTCGACGGAAACAACCGGTTGTTCCTTCCGGTTTCTGTTGCCGATTATATTCTCCGGTTGTAACAACCGGTCAAGAGCGTTTCAGCAGAAAATTTGAAAAGAATTTGTGAACGGGGGTTTTTCCATGTACACCATGATGCAGGCCTGCCGGGAAACTGACATGACCTATCAAGCTTTAAAATTCTACTGCAACCAGGGCCTGGTGCCCAACGTGAAGCGGGACCAGAACAACCGCCGGGTGTTTGACGAGCACGACATCAAGTGGATTAAGGACTTGATGTGCCTAAAGCGCTGCGGCATGAGCATCCAAGAGATGAAGGAGTACCTGGCCCTGTGCCTGGAGGGGCCCTCCACCATCCCCCAGCGGAAGGTGCTGCTGGAGAAAAAGCAGCAAGCCTTGCGGGAATCCATTCGGGAGCTGGAGGACAGCGTGGCCTACATCGACTGGAAACAGAACTTCTACGACGAGGTGCTGGAGGGCAAGCGGCCCTATGTGAGCAACTTAATCCCCACGGCCCAGTGGGAGGAAGAAATGTAAAATTTTCTGTCCCCTCTTGACCGGCAGCAGGTACCGGAGTATATAGTATAGGGAAAGAAACCTGCATGGCGGAATGGGAGGACGGGTTATGTGGCTGTTTTTCGCACTGGGCTCGGCTTTTTTCGCGGGGATTACCGCGGTGTTGGCAAAGATTGGCATTGAAAATGTGAACTCCACGCTGGCAACGGCTTTGCGCACAGTGGTGGTGCTGGCCTTTTCCTGGCTGATGGTGTTCGTGGTGGGCTCCCAGGGGGGCATTGCCCAAATCTCCGGGACCACGTTGTTGTTTTTGATACTTTCGGGGCTTTCCACCGGGGCCTCTTGGCTGTGCTACTTTAAGGCTTTGCAGCTGGGGGACGTAAACAAGGTGGCACCCATTGACAAATCCAGCACAGTGCTGACCATCCTGCTGGCCTTTATTTTCCTGGGGGAACCGGTATCCATCCCCCAGACGCTGGGCGTGGTGGGCATCGGCGTGGGCACTTTGCTGATGATTGCCAAGAAAGAGGTGGAAGACGGCAAGCCCCACAGCAAAGCCTGGCTGGTGTACGCCTTTCTCTCGGCGGTGTTCGCCAGCCTGACCTCCATCTTTGGGAAGATTGGCGTGGAGAACGTGGAGTCCAACCTGGGCACGGCCATACGCACCATTGTGGTGCTGGTGATGGCCTGGGTGATGGTGTTCGTCACCGGGGAGCAGAAGGGCATCCGCTCCATTGGAAAAAAGAGCTGGGTGTTCCTGTTCCTCTCGGGGATTACCACGGGGCTCTCCTGGCTGTGCTACTACCGGGCTTTGCAGGACGGCCCTGCCAGCGTGGTGGTGCCCATTGACAAGCTGAGCATCTTGGTGACCATCGTGTTCTCTTGGATTGTGCTGAAAGAGAAGCTGACCCCCAAGGCGGCGGTGGGCTTGGTGCTGATTCTGGCGGGCACCGGGGCCATGCTGCTGTAACGGCGTCCCGGTATAAAAGGGCAGAAAAACAGAAACCCTAAGGCAGAAGAGACAGCAAAAGGAGTGGAGACAGTGGACCTAGTGATAAGCGACCGGGCGCTGGACCTGGCGGGAGCCGGCGCCACAGCAACAGTGATCGACCTTTCCCAACTGAAGATTGGTCCATGCGTAGGCTGCTTTGGGTGCTGGGTGAAAACCCCTGGAAAGTGCGTGATACGCGATGACGCCTGCCGTGTTTACCCTTATCTTGCAAAAAGCACCCGGCTCCTTTTGGTGAGCCGGGTACGGTATGGCAGTTATGACACAGTGATGAAAACCATGCTGGAGCGGGCCATTCCCATCCAGCAGGCTTTTCTGCGTCTGGTACAGGGCGAAATACATCACAAAATGCGGGACGTGGCCCCCAAAGAGGCCACGATTTTAGGGTATGGGGCTTTATCGGAGCGGGAACGGCAGGTCTTTTCCCACATGGCCCATCGCAACGCAAGAAACCTGCAGTTTTCCAGCCTGCGGCTCTGTTTTGCCGGGGAGGAGCAGGTGGAGCAGGCCGCTCGGGAGGAGGTGCGCAGATGGAAGTCTTGCTATTGAACGGGAGCCCGCGGGCACCTGTCTCCCACTCTAAGGAGCTTGCCAGGATGTTCCAAGAGGCATGCCCACTGCCCGGGAAATACAGAGCCATTTCCTCCAGCAATCACAAGGAGCTCTGTCAGTTGGCCGGGAAGGCCTCCCACCTACTGCTGGTGTTCCCCCTTTATGTGGACGGCATTCCTGCCACACTGCTGGAATTCCTCAAGGCCCTGGAAAGAGAGCCTCCCCGGGAAAAGCCCACCATCTCTCTGCTTATCAACTGCGGCTTTTTAGAACCGGAGCAGAACGACACTGCGGTGGAAATCCTGCGGCTTTTCTGCGAACAGGCCGGGTACCCTTTCGGCTCTGTCCTCAAGGTGGCCAGCGGGGAAGCGATTCTTTCCACCCCCTTCCGCTTTCTGGTCCAGCGCAAAGTTAAGCGGTTTGCCAGGGCGGTCGCACTTGGGGAACGCTTAACCCTGCAGGTGACTATGCCCCTTCCAAAAGGGGTTTTCCTGCGGGCTTCCCGCTCCTTTTGGACTCAGTATGGCGCCAAAAACGGAATCACCCCGGAACAGATGGCCTCGCTGGAAATAGAAGACGGTAAATTCCCCTGACCGGGCCGGCAAAAAAACTGTCCGCACAAGCAGAAACTGTTGCTTGTGCGGACAGTCTTTTTATGTAGGGGAAATGCCTTTATGGGGAGGCCACGCCACTGCAAGCCCTGCTATTAGGGTTGCGCGGCCCCCCTTTCACGTCTCCCGCCACAGGTCACCGGTTGCGGTTGCGGTTGAAATTGATAAGGCACCCGGCCTTGACAATCTCCCGCTCGCTTTCGGTCATGTCCTTGCAGTAGAGGGTGATTTCCTGGGCCTTGCCGTCCTTGCACACGTAGGCGGGGATGTGAGACAGGTCGCCCTCCAAGGCAGAGCGGATGCCGGGGACGTAGATGTAATCCCCCACCTCAAAGGCGGTGGGCTCCCCCTTGAGATGGAAGGGCAGCATGCCCCAGTTCATCACGTTGGAGCGGTAGCGCTTGGTGGCGTAGTCCTGGGTGATGTTGGCCAGGCCCCCCAGCACCCGCTGGCAGCTGGCGGCCTGCTCCCGGGCGGAGCCGTCGCCGGGCTTGTTGGCGTAGAGCACCGAGCCAATTTCCACCGTCTGGGGGTCCACCTGCTCCTGGCCGGGGATGGTGCGGATGGCCTGGAACACGGCCTCCAGCTGGGGGTCGGCTTGCAGCACGCTCTCCCCTCTCTCCCGGGCCTCCTCCACGGCGCCTATCTCTTTGGCGCGGCCCACGTACGCCGGGTCCCGGCGGGACAAGGTGAACTCCGCCAGGCCCAAGGGGTTGGAGCGGTAGGAGGAAGTCTCCCCCGAGGGGATGAGCTCGTCGGTGGTGGTGACTTCATCCAGCAGCTTGGAGCAGACTTTTAGGAGGATGTTCTCCTCCAGGGCGGGGCGCTGGGGCCAGTCCTTGATATTGGGGCCGTAGAACAGGGGGGCCTCCTCCTGGGCCCTGCCAAAGCCCTGGTACACCCGGGCCTGGTAGGGGGCGGGGTCAAAGTGGTAGGCCGGGGGCGCGGTGAAGGCCTCGGCGAATTCCTCGGCGCTGGTGAGCAGGCCGCCCCGGGCCGCGCTGGCGGCGATGGAGCGGGCGTCCATCAAGGCCACGGCGGACATCTGGCCCTGGCCGGGCTTGCTGCCCTCCCGGTTGGGGAAGTTTCGGGTGGTGTGGCGGATGGACAGGCCGTTGTGGTTGGGGGTGTCCCCCGCGCCGAAGCAGGGGCCGCAGAAGGCGGTCTTCACCACGGAGCCGGCGGCCATCAAATCCGCCAGGGCGCCGTTCTTCATCAGCTCCATGTACACGGGGATGGAGGAGGGGTACACGTTCAGGGTGAACTCCCCGGCGCCGATGGCCTTGCCCCGCAGCACGTTGGCCGCCTGGGCGATGCTGGTGAAGGTGCCGCCGGCGCAGCCGCCGATGACGCCCTGCTGCACCTGGAGCTGGCCGTCCTTCACCTTATCCAGCAAGGTGTAGGGAGCCCGGCCCTGGCTGACCTTCTCCGCGGCCTTCTCCGTCTCCCGGAGGATGTCGGTGAGGTTCTCCTTGAGCTCATCGATGGTGTAGGCGTTGGAGGGGTGGAAGGGCAGGGCAATCATGGGCTGGATGGCGGAGAGGTCGATCTCCACGCAGCCGTCGTAATAGGCCACCGCCCCGGGTTTCAGCTCTTGGTAATCGCTGCCGCGGCCGTGCTCGGTGAGCCAGGCCTTGGTGTCGCCGTCGGTCTGCCAGATGGAGGTAAGGCAGGTGGTCTCGGTGGTCATCACGTCCACGCCGTTGCGGTAGTCGGTGTCCATAGAGGCCACGCCGGGACCCACGAACTCCATGACCTTGTTCTTCACATAGCCGTTGGCGTACACGGCCTTGCAGATGGCCAGGGCGATGTCGTGGGGGCCCACCCAGGGCTGGGGCTTGCCGGTGAGGTAGATGGCCACCACCTCGGGATAGGGGCTGTCCCAGGTGTCGCCCAGGATTTGCTTATCCAGCTCGCCGCCGCCCTCGCCCACGGCCATGGTGCCCAGAGCGCCGTAGCGGGTGTGGCTGTCGCTGCCCAGAATCATCTTGCCGCAGCCGGCGTGCATCTCCCGCATATACTGGTGGATGACCGCCACGTGGGGGGGCACGTAGATACCGCCGTACTTCTGGGCGGCGGTGAGGCCGAACATGTGGTCATCCTCGTTGATGGTGCCGCCCACCGCGCACAGGGAGTTGTGGCAGCAGGTGAGCACATAGGGCATGGGGAACTTCTCCATGCCAGAGGCCCGGGCCGTCTGGATGATGCCCACATAGGTGATGTCGTGGGAGGCCAGGGCGTCAAAGCGGATTTGCAGGGAGGCGGGGTCGCCGCTGTGGTTGTGGGCCTGCAAAATGCTGTAGGCGATGGTGGCTTTCTTGGCCTGCTGGGGGGTGGCGTCTTGCAGGCGGGGGTCCCCCTGGGCCTGGGCAGCCGGCACCAGCTGGCCGTCCACCAGGTATACGCCGCCTTCGTGAAGCTTTATCATGGCAATCCTTCTTTCTCTCTAGGGTATTTTTCCAAACCCGCGGGGATGGCCCGGGGGCGCTTTGTTTTTCAGGGTCACATGCCTTCTAGTTTCCGCGCTGCCGCAAGGAACTGGCTTGGGGCATTTTCTCTGCCCCCATCGCTTGGGCACGCGGGCTGCGGCTTACGCGGCCTGTTTATGGATAAGTATAGCATAAAATCCGGCGGGGCGCACGTTTTTCCGGCAAAAAAGAAAAAATCCCCGGGGCCCACAGGGGGTCCCAGGGATACTTGTCAAAACTCGCGGTAGAAATTGCCTCCCAATTCCGAAAGGGCCAGGAAGCACTCCTTGCCGTACAGCAGGCTGGCGGGCACCCGCCAGGGCGCCCCGTAGTAGAAGCTGTCCGCCACCAGCTGGCCGCCGGCGTACAGCTGGCCCACGTCGTAGGGGCCGGGTATCTCCACAAAGCCCTCTGCCGTGGAGACGGAAAGCCGCTGCCAGGTGACGGGCCGCTCCCCGCCCAGGAAAAGCTCCCGCAAGGTGGGGGCTTCCAAGGGGGCTGCCGCCAGCGGCTCCCGGGTGAGGGCGGCGGGCTGGAAGGGGCGCTCCACGGCAAGGGGAACAAAGCACTGGCCCTCCCAGCGGTAGGCGGAGAAGCTGCCCTCCTCGATGGCGGCCAGGCTGCCGTCCTCCTGGTAGAGGTTGCAGCCCTCCCCCAGGTACAGGCCGCCGGGCAGCCTGCGCAGGTACTGGGCCTGCTCCCAGGGCAAGGTGACCAGCTGCATCTCCCCCACCTGCTGGGGCGCTAGGCCGGGCTCCGGGGAGAGGACGTCCCTGCCCTGGAAGGCGTACCGGGGCGGGATGCCGGGGATGGCCGCGAAGAACAGGGTGGTGCCCTCCCGGCAGATGGGCTGGGCCGTGGCCCAGGTGAGGAGCTCCCCACCCAGGGGCAGGTTGTAGGGCAGGAAGAAGGCCACCTCCCCCCGGACGTCCAAAGGCGGGAAGCAAAGGCTGCCGGTGTCTATCTCCGCGGACAGCACGTCCTCCAGGGGGTGGAGCCGCTGGTAGTGGTTGACAAACACAAAGCCCCCTTCCCCATTGGTGCGCAGGGCATACCGCAGGGAAGCGCTGTCCTCCGGCGGGACAAGGCGCTGGGCCTCCACCGCCTCCATGGGGGCGAACAGCTCCCCAAAGTCCTGGAGGAACAGGTGCAGCAGGTTCAACAGGCCGTACTGGCCCCGTGCCTCCCCGTACTGGGAGAGGGGCGCTTGGAAATCGTAGGAGAGGATGGGGCAGTCGTTGGGATAGCCGGACTCCTTGGACTCGTTGAGGGTGCTAAAGCGTCCCAGCTTGTTGGTGCCGCCGTGGTACATATAGTAGCCGGGCAGGTTGTTCCCCGCCCCCAGCTTGCACAGGGCCAGGGCGTACACGTCCATGGGACGGATGCGGGGCCGCCGGTGGTACGTCACCTGAATGCCCCCGCCCAGCTCGCAGGTGGCAAAGGGGTAGCGCTCGTAGGGGAGGCGCCAGCCGTCTGGTCCGGTTTGGGCGATTTGGTCGGCGCCGATGGCGGAGTCGTTGCGCATCCGGTTGAAGGTGAAGGCGTGGGAGGGCGGCAAAGGCTCCAAGGTGCTGGCCCAGGGGGCGTCGGCGTAGGCGCCAAAGACAGGCAGCACCTCGTCCACGGGGATTTGGGCGCCGCAGACATTGTCCCAGCCGGTCACCGTCCACAAGGGCGCCTGGAAGCCCACCTCTTGGGCCAGGCGCTTTAAGGCCAGCAGGTGGGGGGCGTTGTTCACCAGCTCGTTTTCCAGCTGGATGCCCACAATGGGCCCGCCCTCCTGGTAGGAGAGGCCCTGCACCTGGCGGTAGATTTCCTGATACCACAGGCGGGCTTTCTCCAGGTAGCCGGGGTTGTTGTCCCGCAGGGGGTAGGGCTTTTGCAGCAGCCAGTCTGGGAAGCCGCCGTTGCGGCACTCGCCGTGGGCCCAGGGGCCGATGCGTATCACCGCCTCCAGGCCCGCCCGCTGGCACTCCAGCAAAAAGGCGCGGATGTCCCTGTCGCCGGTGAAGTCGAACCGGCCCTCCTCCTCCTCGTGGTAAATCCAGAACAGGTAGGTGGCCACCACGGTGACGCCGCCGGCTTTCATCTTGCACAGCTCCCGGTACCAGTGCGGCCGGGAGCCGCGGGAGAAGTGGAACTCTCCCATAATGGGGACCCAGGGCTTGCCGTCCCGCTCCAGGTAGAGGTTGTTCACGTCGATGCGCCCGCCCTGGGAGTTGGCGCCGCCCAGGTTCAGGTGGCCCCGGACCAAGGGCGTTTTTGCATAGGGCTGAAAGGTGTACCGCATATTTCCGCGCTCCTTTTCAAAAGGGTAAAGTAGGCCATCAGGGGGCCAGGCTGGCGAAAAGCTCCGGGGGCAATTCCTGCTGGGGGGCGAAGCTCTCGGAATCCATGTACTGGTAGAGGGAGTGGAGCAAAGCCCGGGCCTCGGGATACTGCTGCAAATCCTGCAGGCCCATGGAGGAGGCCAGAATCACGCCGCCACCGCAGCGGGCCTCAAAGAGCTGGGCCATGGGCCGCAGGTAGGCGTAGCAATCCATCTCGGTGACAATGGCCTGGATGGTGTGGGGCAGCACAAAGGCCCGCTGGGAAGCCATGGGCCACCACTGCCAGTTGGTGTGATACTCGGTGGGGAAGCTTTGGAAAATGGGGTGTTGGGTGTCGATGAGCTGGCCCATGCTCCCCTCTTGGGCGGGGAAGGTGCCCACAGACCAGAAGTCCGTGGTGAACTGGGTGCCGATGGACTGGGGCATGTGCTCCTTATCCGCGGGAGGGGCCAGGAACACCTTGCCGCCCTGGGCCAGCACCTGCCGGGCCTTCTCGTCAAAGGAGCGCGTCTCGTACACAGAGGCGGGGCAGCGGGGCTCCACAGGGGGATACACCCACAAGGGATAGGTGTTCTCCACCTCTCCCACCGCCAGGCGCAGGTCCAGGCGCTGGGCCTGCTCCAAGGCGGGCAGCTGGAACGTCACCGCGCCCAGGGGCGTGCGCTTGCCGGCGGGGCAAGGCCGGGCGGGCAGGCTGCCGGCCAGGGACACGCCGGGGCCTGTCAAGGTGTACTCCAGGGGGGCGGAAAGCTCTGTCTTGCCGTAGTTTGCCAGGAAGAACTCCCCGGTGAAGCTCTCCCCCGCCTGGTAGGTGTACCGGGGCAGGGAGGCCAGCACCAGCCTATCCCGGAAGAAGGCCTGGAAGGCCTCCGGCCGGGCAAAGGCAAAGGGCTTGGGCTTGAGGTGGGAATCCATTATGCCCACCAAGGCGGTGCCCTGGCCGGGGAAGTCCTGGAGCTGCAGCAGGGAGATGCCGGACATCTCGTCGGTGTTCATGGCAGCCTCCACCTCGGCCCGGTAGCCAATGCGGGAGAGCTCGCCGGTGGCCTCTACATACCGCTTCCACACAGGCTCCAGGCCCTGCTGGCGCACCTTCTCCTGGATGATGCGGTAGTTGGCCGGGTCGGAGACGCCCTGGAAGTCCTGGAGCTCGTCGAAGTCCGGGAGGATTTCGAACTGGCCCACCTCAAAGCTGAACACGGGCTTTTGATAGGTTTGGCGCAGCTGGGCCATGGAGGCGTCGTAGTTTTCCCCGGGGGCGGGGTACTTGTTGTTGATAAACCCGGGCAGGCGGCCGGGGTCGTTCTCCCCCAGGGCGCTGGTGCCGCGAATCATGTGGGTGAAATACTGGGTGCTGGTGTAGAAGTCGCTCTCCGGGTCGCAGCCCTTGGTGCCGTAGAACACGTTGGAGCCCCAGGCGTACAGCCGGGTGGAGTCCTGGGCGCGGGCCATATCCAGCAGGCTGTGGATACGGCGGATGCCCTCCTCGTCGGTCCACAGCTCGTTGCCGAAGGTGAGCATCACAAAGGAGGGGTGGTTGGCTAGGCAGCGGAGAATCTGCCGCAGCTCGGCGGTGTAATAGTCCAGGCTCTCCTGGTCCAGGAAGGCAGTACGGGGGTTCCAGTGGGAGAGCTCGGGCTGCATCATCATGCCCAGCTCGTCGTCGGCGGCAAAGGCGGCCTCCGGCGGGCAGTGGGAGTGGAACCGCATGACGTTGATGCCGTAGGACTTGTACATCTCCAACACTTTGCGCCAGGCATCCACCGTCATGGGGGGATGGCCCTCCTCGGGGAACTCGGCGCAGTTGGCCTCCCCCCGCAGGAAGAAAGCGCGGCCGTTGAGGGCCAGGCGGCCCTCCTTGGCGCCAAAGGTGCGCACGCCAAAGCGGACTGTCTTTTCATCGCTGCCGCCAAGGGCTGCAGTGAGCTGGTACAGGTTGCCCTCGTACTCGTCCCAGCGCCGGACGCCGGCGGCCAGGGGCAAGTCCTCCAGCTGGAACAGGTGCTCGCCGGGCTCCAAGGCGATGGCCCGCTCCACCGGGGCGGCCAGGGCCGGGGACGCCAGGGACAGCGTGCCCCGGTAGGCCTGGGCGGCGGAGACTTCCACCTGGACGGAGAGGGTTTCCTCCCCGGGGTAGACCCGCACACTGCGCAGGAACACCGGCGCCTCATCCCGCAGGCCCAAGTCCCCCAGGACGCCGTTCCAGTTGGTCTGCGTCTCGTCGGTGGCGGCGGAGGAATAGACAATGGCGTCGTGGGGCCAGCCGGGGTAGCTGTTGTCGGAGATGAGCTCCACCTGGCTGCCGGGCTTTACCAGGCCCGTCACCTCGAACACGTAGGGGGTGCTGATGGTGGGCTCCTCAAAGGGGGCAACCTCCTGGCCGTCTACCAACAGACGCAGGTGGCGGGCACGGCCCACCTGGAAGAACACCCGGCGGCCCTGGGGCGGCTGCCAATCCACCACCCGGCGGAAGGTGACGGGGCCCTCGTAGGTGTGCTTGCGGGTGAAGCGCCCGGCAATGGGGGCGCCGCCGCCTTTGCGCTCCCCGGGGGGAAGGCGCTGGTCCTCGCCGGAATCGGCGTAGCCGATGTTGTTTTCATCCAAGGTGCCGGGCAGCGTCACGGGGTAGGACGCGCCCTCCCACACAGCTTCCCAGCTGCCTGCCAGTGCGTAGAACATACAAAAACCTCCCTAGGAAAAGGGCAAAGCTGTGCCCTTTGTTTTCCTCCAGTATAGCCGGGGCCGCCGGGGAAGGGAATGCGCAATGTTCCCATTTCCTGGATAATCTTCCAGGGAAGGGGCGGAAACTCACTCCTGATAGTGGAAATACTCGCTGTTCTGGTACTCCTTGGGGGAGATGCCCACCACCTTCCGGAAGATGCGGGAAAAGTAGTAGGGGTCCTGGTAGCCCAGGCGCTGGGCCACCTCGTAGACGCGCAGGCTGGTGGAGCGAAGCATCTTGCAGGCCTCCTTCATTTTTAGGCGGAGGAAGAAATCCATGGGCGAGCGGCCGGTGTGCTTTTGGAATAGGGCGTGCAGGCCGCTTTTGGACAGGTCGAACTCCTGGGCCAGCTGCTCCAGGGTGAGGGGCTCCCCCAGGTGGCGCACCATGTAGCGGACGATGTCCGTCACCCGGCGGCTGCCCTCCCCGCCGCCTTTGCGCTCCCGCTGGTACAGCTCCCCCAAAATGAGGGAGAGCACCTGGGAGAGGTAGATGAAGTTGCCCAAGGTGTAGTCCCCCTCCAGGGCACGGAACAGCAGGTCGAAGAGGAACATCATGCGGTTTTCCTCGTGGATGCCGGAAAAGCTTACAAGGCGCTCCTCATCCAGGGGGTAGAAGGCGGTGTCCTCCCCTTTGAAGTGGACCCAGAGGATGCTCCAGGGCTCCCCGCCGCAGACCCAGTAACGGTGTCCCCGCCACCGGGGGATGCAGAAGGCCTGGTTGGGGCCCAGGTGATATTCCCGGCTCTCCACCCGGATGACGCCCTTCCCCTCTGTGCAGTAAATGAGGATGTACTCTTCAATCCCGTCCTTTCGCTCCCGGTAGTGGTCTTGGGCACAGGGGAAAAAGCCTACGTCTGTCAGGTAGAGCCGGCGCACCAAAGGGTGCTCTACATAGTCCCGGAAGGCCTCGGTGGGCAGCACAATCATGCGCTCGCCTTTAAAGCCCTCTCGTTTTTCCACAGTGTGATTCATGGAACCAGCATAGCACAAAGCTGGAAGATTGTCCATCATTGTTGTGGATTTCCCATTTTCACCGCCCCCAAAAGGCGCTACAATAGCCATAAAAGCAAGGCCGCGCGGCGGCCAGAAGGAGGAGTGCGCCATGCGCCAAGTGAAGGTTTGGGAAGAAGAAATCACCATCCCCACCTACCGTGCCTGCCGGCCGGAGACGGCCCCGCTGTTTTTGGAGAACCGGGCCTACCAGGGCAGCTCGGGAAAAGTGTACCCCTTTCCGGTGACGGAGAAAATCTCCGACGAGAAGGAGGACGTAATCTACCAGGCGGTGTTTTTGGAGAACGAGTACTTGCAGGTGATGGTGCTGCCCCAGCTGGGGGGGCGCATCCAGCGGGCGTTGGACAAGACAAACGGCTACGACTTTGTCTACTACAACCACGTGGTAAAGCCCGCCCTGGTGGGGCTGTGCGGCCCCTGGGTGTCCGGGGGCATTGAGTTCAACTGGCCCCAGCACCACCGGCCCACCACCTTCTCCCCGGTGGACTACACCTTGGAGCGGCGGGAAGACGGCTCCTGCACGGTGTTTGTGGGGGAGACGGACCGGATGTACGGCACCAAGGGCACCGCGGCCATCACCCTGTACCCGGGGAAGGCCTACATTGAGATACAGGGGCGGCTGTATAACCCCACGGACCTGCCCCAGACCTTCCTGTGGTGGGCCAACCCCGCCGTGCCGGTGAACGAGAACACCTACTCCGTGTTCCCGCCGGACGTCAACGCGGTGATGGACCACGGCCGCCGGGCGGTTTCCACCTTCCCCATCGCCACGGGGGAATACTACAAGTTCGACTACTCCGCCGGGGTGGACATCTCCCGGTACAAGAACATCCAGGTGCCCACCTCTTACATGGCGGCCCACTCGGACTACGACTTCATCGGCAACTACGACGAGGGCCGCCAGGCCGGGCTGCTCCACGTGGCGGACCACCACGTCTCCCCGGGGAAAAAACAGTGGACCTGGGGCTGCGGCGACTTTGGCAAAAGCTGGGACAGGAACCTCACCGACGAGGACGGCCCCTACATTGAGCTGATGACCGGGGTGTTCACCGACAACCAGCCGGACTTCACCTGGCTGAAACCCCAGGAGGAAAAGACCTTCACCCAGTATTTCATGCCCTACAAGGGCGTGGGCCGGGTGGGCAACGCCACCAAGGACGCCGCCCTCAGCCTGGAGCCCGCCGGGGAAAGGAAAGCCCTGGTGAAAGTCTACGCCACGGGGGAGTATCCCCAGGCGGAGGTAACTCTCACCCGGGCAGGGGAAGAACTGTTCAGGGCCAAGGCGGACCTCTCCCCCGCCGCCTGCTGGCAGGGGGAGGCGCCTGTGCCGGGAAGCCTGGCCGGCTGCCGGGTGGAAATCCGGGCCCAAGGGAAACTCCTGGCGGCGCTGGAGGTGCAGGAGCCCAAGCTGGAGGCAGTCCCCGACCCGGCGGAGCCTCTGCCCGAGCCCGGGAAGCTGGCCACCACCGAGGAACTGTACCTGGCTGCCACCCACTTGGAGCAGTACCGACACGCCACCCGGAACCCGGAGGATTACTATCTGGAAGGGCTGCGGCGGGACCCCACGGACATCCGGCTGAACAACGGCTATGGGCTGCTGCTGTACCGCCGTGGCCAGGCGGCGGCGAGCCTGCCCTATTTCCGGGCGGCCATCGCAAAGCAGACGTGGAAGAATCCCAACCCCTACTCTGGGGAGTGCTGGTTCAACCTGGGCCTGGCTTTGGAGGCCGCCGGCCAGGAGCGGGAAGCCTTTGACGCCTTTTACAAATCCACCTGGAGCGCCGAAACCCAGAGCGCCGGGTCCTACTGGCTGGGCTGCCTCTCCGCCCGCCAGGGGAAGCTGGAGGAGGCCCTGGGCTTTGTGGAGAACTCCTTGGTGCGCAACTGGCACAACCAGAAGGGCCGGGTGCTCAAGGGGGCGCTGCTGCGACTGCTGGGCCGGGATAACCGGGGCCTGCTGGAGGAGAGCCTGGCCATCGACCCCCTGGATTTGGGCTCCCGGTACGAGGCGGGGCTGGCCCAGGGCAGCCTGGCGGAGTGGAAATCCCTGATGCGGGAGGAGGCCCACAACTACCTCACGCTGGCCCTTATCTACCGGGAGGCGGGGCTCTACGAAGATGGGCTGGCCATTTTGGAGGCCTGCCCTCAGGAAAGCCCCTTGGTTTCCTATTATAAGGGCAGCCTGCTGCGCAAGCTGGGCTGGCTGGAGGAAGGGGCCGCCGCCTTCCAAGAGGGCGAGGGGCGCTGCCCGGACTACTGCTTCCCCAACCGCCTGGAGGAGCTGGGCTTTTTGCAAGAGGCGGTGGAAGCGCTGCCCCAGGCGCCCATGGCCCACTACTACCTGGGCTGCCTGCTCTACGACAAGAAGCGCTACCAGGAGGCCGCCGCCCACTGGGAGGCCGCGGTGAAGGAGAAGCCCGGCCTGGCCATGGCCTGGCGGAACTTGGCCATCTACCGCTACAACAAGGCCCAGGACGGTCCCGGGGCCCAGGAGGCCATGAAGCGGGCCCTGTCCCTGGAGCCGGGCCAGGCGCGGTTTTTGCTGGAGTATGACCAGCTCGCCGCCCGGCTGGGAGTGCCCGCCGCCCAGCGGGTGGCCGCGCTGGAAGCCCGCCCGGAGCTGGTGGCCCAGCGGGACGATTTGGCCTTGCGGGAAATCACCTTGCTGAACCGTGCGGGCCGCTATGAGGAGGCCTTGGCAGGGCTGCTGGAACGGCGCTTCCACCCCTGGGAGGGGGGCGAGGGCAAGGCCAGCGCCCAGTACCGCCGGGCGCTTATCCACCTGGCCTGCCAGGCTTTGGAGGAAAACGCCCCTGCCAAGGCGGTGGAGCTGCTGGAGCGCAGCCTCTCCTACCCGGAAAGCCTGGGCGAGGGCAAGCTGCCCAACGTGCCGGACAACCAGGCACACTACTATCTGGGCGTGGCCTGGCAGCGCCTGGGGGACGAGGCCCAGGCGGAGGCGCACTTCCGCAAGGCCGCCGCTGGTCCCCGGGAGCCGGAGGTGGTCCGCTATTACAACGACCAGCCCTCGGACTTCCTCTACTACCAGGGGCTGGCCCACCGGGCCCTGGGACGGGAGGACCAGGCCCTGGGGTGCTTCCACCGGCTGGCGGCCTTTGGGGAACGGCACCTCTTTGACAAGGTGGAGGTGGACTTCTTCGCCGTAAGCCTGCCGGAGATCGAGATGTTCCAAGAGGACCTGGGAGAGCGCAACGCCCGCTACTGCAACTACCTGCGGGCCCTGGGCGCCTTGGGCCTGGGCCAGGAGGAAAAGGCCGCCGCCCTGCTGGGGGAAGTAAGCCGCAGCACCGCGGAACAGCCTGACCTGGACCTCTCCCCCACGCCGGGGATGGTTTGAGCGGCGCTCACTCTATAAGAATGAAAACGGGATGCCCTTGCGGGGTATCCCGTTTTTCTTGGGTGATGTGGGGCACCGCTTTCGCATTTAACTTGTGATGCGGGGAAAAATCTGGTATAATCGTTTCTGTAAATTTTGCAGCCCTCCCGGGGCAGGCGCCAGTCGCTGCCCGGTGGGCATCCCAGGGAGATGGAATTTTCAATGAATATCACGCTGGAAAATCTCACCAAGCGGTTCCCGGCCCGGGGCAGGAAGGCCCAGGGCGAAGTGACCGCCGTGGAGGATTTGACCTTTGAAATCCCAGACGGCATGCTGGTGGGGCTGCTGGGGCCCTCTGGCTGTGGGAAATCCACCACGCTGAACATGATTTGCGGACTGGAGACGCCCACCTCCGGCAAAATCTTCTTTGGGGAGGAGGACGTGACCGCCCTGGCCCCCGAGCTGCGCGGGGTGGGCATGGTGTTCCAAAACTATGCCCTGTACCCCCATTTGACGGTGATGCAGAACATCCTGTTCCCGCTGGAGAATTTAAAGGGCAAGGAGCGGCCCTCCCGCCAGGAGATGCGCCGCCGCGCCCTGGAAACCGCCAAGCTGGTGCAGATTGAGGAGCTTTTGGAGCGCAAGCCCCGGGAGCTTTCCGGCGGCCAGCAGCAGCGGGTGGCCATCGCCCGGGCCCTGGTGAAGATGCCCCGGGTGCTTTTGCTGGACGAGCCCCTCTCCAACCTGGACGCCCGGCTGCGCCTGCAAACCCGGGAGGAGATTGTGAAAATCCAAAAGCGCACCGGCATTACCACCTTGTTTGTCACCCACGACCAGGAGGAGGCCATGAGCATCTCCGACCGGATTGTGGTGATGCGCGACGGCCTGGTGATGCAGCAGGGCGCCCCCCAGCAGGTCTACGACGACCCCCAGAACCTGTTTGTGGCGAAGTTTTTGGGCACGCCGCCCATCAACGTGTTTGAGGGCGAAGTGAAGGGCGGCGTCCTCCAGCTGGGCGGCCAGCCCGCCATGGACGTGCCCGGCGCCCCGGACGGCAAGGTCTTTGTGGGCATCCGCCCCGAGGGCTTTGAGCCGGACCCGGCGGGGGCTGTCACCTGCGGCCTGGACCGGGTGGAGGTGCTGGGCCGCGACACCAGCATGGTGTGCACCCATCCCGCCTGCCAGGCCGCCAGCCTGCGGGCCATTGTCCCCTCCGGCCAGGAGGCGGACCCCCGCAGCGCCACGGTGCGCTTCCGCCTGCGGCCGGACAAGGTCTTTCTGTTCCACCGGGAGACGGAAGAACGCGTCCCCTTTGACACCACGGCCAAGGCCTAAAGCTGGGAAGGAAGGGAAGATTCCATGGACCGCAACTCGAAAAAAGCCTGGCTGTACCTGCTGCCTGCGCTGGTGCTGCTGGGGCTGTTCTTAATCTACCCGCTGGTGGACGTGCTGATTTACTCGGTGGAGGAGTGCTACAACTTCGCCTCCCAAACCTACCAGGGGATTGGCCTGTACAACTACTCTTATGTACTCCACGACCCCTATTTCCTCCAGGCGGTGGAGAACACCTTTGTGCTGGTGATTATCACCGTGCCCACCTCCACGGTGCTGGCCATTGTGATAGCCACGGCCCTTTCCTCCATCAAGCCGCTGCGGCAGCTGTTCCAGACCATCTACTTTCTGCCCTATGTGACCAACACCCTGGCGGTGGGGCTGGTGTTTATGGTGCTGTTCCAGCGCACGGAGTACACCGACGGCCTGATTAACCTGATGCTGGCCTGGTTTGGCGCCGGGCCCATCGACTTTATCAACGGCCCCCACTGGGCCAAGATGTTCGTGCTGTGCTTTTACACCATCTGGGTGGTGCTGCCCTTTAAGATTCTGGTGCTCACCAGCGCTTTGGCCTCGGTCAACGACGAGTACTACAAGGCCGCCCGGGTGGACGGCACCTCCCGCACACGGACCTTCTTCCGCATTACGCTGCCCATGATTTCCCCCATGATTGTCTACCTGGTCATCACGGGCTTTATCGGCGCTTTCAAGGCCTACAGCGACGCGGTGGCCCTGTTCGGCACGGACTTGAACGCCGCGGGGATGAACACCATTGTGGGCTATGTCTACGACATGCTCTACGGCGACAGCGGCGGCTACCCCTCTTACGCCTCGGCGGCGGCCATCATCCTGTTCGTCATTGTGCTGACCATCACCTGCATCAACCTGCTTGTCACCCGCAAGCGGGCCACGGACTGAAAGAAGGTGCCCCTGTGGAAGCGAAAACCAACCTGGAAAAAAAGGAGAAGGCCATCCAGCGGAAAAACGGCCTGCTTACCGCCCTGACCTACCTGCTGCTGAGCATTTGGGCGGTGGTGGTGCTGTTCCCCTTCTACTGGATGGTGCTCACCTCTTTTAAGAGCTACGGCGCCTACAACGGGGAGCGCACCCCGGTGTTCTTCACCCTCTCCCCCACCCTGGAAAACTATGAGAACGCCTTTACGGCGGTGCCCCTGCTGGGCTACCTGCTGAACACCCTTATCTTCTCTGTCATCACCACGGCGGCCATGGTGGTGGTGAGCACCTTGGCGGCCTACGCCTTTGCCCGGCTGAAGTTTAAGGGGAAGAACCTGGTGTTTGGGCTGTTCCTCTCCATGATGATGATTCCCACGGAGCTGGTGGTCATCACCAACTTTGTCACCATCACCAACTGGGACATGCGCAACAGCTTTTTGGGGCTGATTCTGCCCTCTATCACCTCGGTGTTTTACATCTACCTGCTGAAGGAGAACTTTGAGCAGGTGCCCGAGGAGCTGTACAAGGCCGCCAAGGTGGACGGCACCTCGGACTTGAAGTACCTGTGGAAAGTGATGATTCCCATCTGCAAGCCCACGCTGGTGACCATCACCATCCTAAAGCTGATTGAGTGCTGGAACTCTTACGTGTGGCCCAGGCTCATCACCGACGACCCAGCCTATTACCTGGTGTCCAACGGCATCCAAGAGATACGGGAGAACGGCTTTGGCCGGGAGAACATCCCTGCCATGATGGCCGCGGTGGTGGTCATCTCCGTGCCGCTGATTCTGCTGTTTCTGGCCTTCCGCAAGAAGATTATGGAGGGCGTTTCCCAAGGAGGGACCAAAGGATGAGAAACAAATGCCTTTGCCTGGCGCTGGCGGTGCTGCTGTGCTTCTCTTTGGCGGGCTGCCACGGCAGCCAGGAGCGGGCGGCCTTTACCGTGCCTGACAGCCTTTCCCAGGACAACTATGAAATCACCTTCTGGGCGAAAAACGACACCAACAAGCTCCAGACGGACATCTACCGCCAGGCCATTGCGGAGTTCCAAGGGCTGTACCCCAACGTCACCGTGAACCTGCGGCTGTACACCGACTACGGCGACATCTACAACGACGTCATCACCAACATCTCCACCGGCACCACCCCCAACGTGTGCATCACCTACCCGGACCACATCGCCACCTACCTCACCGGCGACAACGTGGTGGTGCCCCTGGACGGCTTATTCACCGACCCCCGCTACGGCCTGGGGGGCAGCGAGGTGCTCTTTGACGGCCCCACCCAAGAGGAGCTTGTGCCCCAGTTTTTGCAGGAGTGCAGCCTAAACGGCCACACCTACGCCGTGCCCTATATGCGCTCCACCGAGGCCTGCTACGTGAACAAGGACATGGTGGAGGCCTTGGGCTTCACTCTGCCTGAGACGCTGACCTGGGACTTTGTGTGGGAAGTCAGCGAGGCCGCGGCGGCCACCTTGGGGGCGGACGGCGTCTACGGCGCCAACGGCCAGGAGGTGCTCATCCCCTTCATCTACAAGTCCACGGACAACATGATGATTCAGATGCTGCAGCAGCTGGGGGCGGGGTACTCCAACGCCTCGGGGGAAATCCAGCTGTTCAACGACACCACCACCGGCCTGCTGCTGGAAATTGCCAGCCACGCCGCCAGCGGGGCCTTCTCCACCTTTAAAATCTCCAGCTACCCGGCCAACTTCTTAAACGCCGGGCAGTGCATCTTCGCCATCGATTCCACCGCCGGCGCCACCTGGATGGGCACCAACGCCCCCCTGGTGGACATTGCCGAGGAGGAGATCATCGACTTTGAAACCGAAGTGATGATGGTGCCCCAGTTTGACCCGGAGCATCCCCAGATGATTTCCCAGGGGCCCTCCATCTGCATCTTCAACAAGGAGGACCCCCAGGAGGTGCTGTACTCCTGGCTGTTCACCCAGTACCTGCTGACCGACGGCATTCAAATTGCCTACTCCCAGACAGAGGGCTATGTGCCGGTGACCACCAGCGCTCAGGAGAGCCCGGAATACCAGGACTACCTGGCCCGGGCGGGGGAGGACAACGACACCTACTACCAGGTGAAGATTGACGCGGCCAAGCTGCTGCTGGACAACCTGGACAACACCTTTACCACCCCGGTGTTCAACGGCTCCACCTCTTTGCGGGACGCGGCGGGCCAGCTGATTGAGGACGTGACCAAGGCCGAGCGCCGCCACCAGGAGGTGAGCGAGGAGAGCATCCAGCAGCTGTACGCGGACACCACCGCCCTGTACCACCTGGACAGCACCTCCGCCACCGGCGGGGGCAAAACCGAGCTGGGCCCCCTGCCCTCCACCGCCGTGGCGCTGCTGGCCGTTCTGACCGCCGCCTGGGTGCTGATTTTGGCCTACGTGCTGGGCCGCTGGCTGCGGGGCAAAAGGAAGAAGAATCCACCTGCATAAGCCAAGAGGCGCTGGAAAAGCGCCTTTTGTTAAATCCTCCGCATTTTGGCATTTTCATTGACTTTTCCATGGATACGCAGTATAATAGGCGCGTTTGAAAGCAGGGCGTTTCCCCCGGGCTTGGGGGCAGTTTGCCAAACCCAAGGGCACCCTACAAAAACGATGTATGCAAAGGAGAAAACCGCTATGAAGAAACTCATCGCCGCATTCCTTGCCCTGTGCCTGGCCTGCTCTATGGCTGCCTGCGCTGGCGGCACCACCTCTGAAAGCTCTACCGCTTCCACCTCCTCCACCTCTTCCGAGAGCTCTGTGGCAGAGGAGAGCGTCGCCTCTGAGGAGCCCAGCTCCTCTGACGTGAGCGAGGCTTCCTCTGAGGGGAGCGACACCGCCGAGGCCACTGTGCTGTCCCACGAGGAGTACATGGCCGCCGAGCTGGACACCGAGGTGACCATTCAGGCTTACGTACAGGCCAAGCAGTCCTACTACGCCGAGCAGGGCACCGCCACTGTGTACCTGCAGGACCAGGACGGCGCTTACTTCGCCTATGACATGGCCTGCACCCAGGAAGAGTATGACGCCATGACCGAGGGCACCTGCATCCAGGTGACTGGCTTTAAGAGCGAGTGGTCCGGCGAAATCGAGATTATGGACGGCCAGCTGGACCAGATTGTGGAGGGCGACACCTTTGTGGCCGAGCCCCTGGACGCCACCGAGCTGCTGGGCACCGATGAGCTGGAGCAGCACCAGAACGAGAAGGTCAGCTTCACCGGCCTGACCGTGGCCCCCAGCACCGACGCCAACGGCAACGAGGCCGCTTTCCTGTACAACTACGACGGCTCCGGCACCCAGGGCGACGACGTGTACTTCAACGTCTCCTACAACGGCCAGACCTACAGCTTTGTGGTGGAGTCCTACCTGTGCGGCAGCGACACCGAGGTGTACAAGGCTGTGGAGGCTCTGGAAGTGGGCCAGACCATCGACTGCGAGGGCTTCCTCTACTGGTATGAGGGCGCCAATCCCCACATCACCTCTGTGACTGTGGCTGCGTAAAAACAACACCGGCAAACCCGGAAAAGCCCCTGGCGGCCTATGGCTGCCGGGGGCTTTTTTGCGCGCGAAAAGAGGCTGCCGCGGCAGCCTCTCGTTTTCTTTGTATGGGGTTTTAGCCCACCACGGCGCGGCGGTAATCGTAGCCGCGGTCGCCCTGGAAGGCGGCGGGAAGCAGCTGGAAGGACACCACGGCGTCCTCTTTCAGCCGCAGCGTGAAGGACAGCTGGCCGTCCTCCGCGGTGAGGCGCTGGGTGGCCACCAGGGGCTGGGCGCTCTCCTGGAGCAGGGCCGTCTGGGCGGCGGTGAGCTGGCGAGGCTCGCCCAGGTCATGCCACACCTTCAAGGGGTTGGCGTGGTCCTCGTCCACGGTCTTGGTGAGCAGGCACCACTCCCCCTGGGCCGGGAGGGTGAAGGTGAGGGAAGTCTCCCCCTTCGTCTCCTGGGACATGTTCCAGGCCACACCGGCCACGGTGCCATCCGGACGCTGGACCGCCACGGCCTCCCGGTTGCGCAGCAGGCACTGGCCCTGGAGCTCCTTGAAGAAGGCGAACGTCCAGAAGGTGGGCTTGGGAATACACCCGTTGGCCACCAGGCCAAAGCCGCCGTGGAAGGGGGTGAAGGGCACGCCCTTCTCCTCGAACACGTCGCCGAAGGTCCAGTAGGAGTAGGACTCGTTCATCTCCCCCAGGCAGGCCAGCAGCCGGGCGATGTAGGCGGCGTTGCGGGTGGTGTCGTGGACAGGGCTGTCCGGCGAGTAAGAGGTGTTAAACTCTGTGATGTGCATGGGCAGGCCCTTGTACTCCGGGTAGCTGTCGATGATTTCCCGGGAGCGGCGCAGCTCCTCCAGGCTAATTTCGGGGTCGCGCAGGCCGCCGTAGCTGTAGCGGCCCACAAACTCGGGGTCGTCGAAGGTGTAGAAGTGGCGGGTGACAAAGTCCAGGGGCAGGCTGTTCTGGTGGCAGTACTCCATAAAGTCCTGCATCCACTCCACGTCCTTTACGCCGCAGATGGCCGGGCCGCCCACGGTGAAGCGGCTGTCCACCTCTTTCACGGCGGCGATGGTCTCGGAGAACAGGCGGAAATACTCCTCTTTATCGGCGCCCTTCCAGAAGCCGGGCAGGTTGGGCTCGTTCCACACCTCCAGGGGCCAGGCCAGGGCGTCCTGGCCGTAGCGCTCCAGCAGGTGGCGCAGCAATGCCTGGACCAAGGCGCGCCACTGGGCGTAGTCCTTGGGCGGGGTGGTGTTGCCCTTCCAGTAGAACACGGTCTGGTCGCCGGAGGCCATCTTCTCAGGCATAAAGCCCAGCTCCAGGAAGGGGCGCAGGCCCAGCTCCTGGTAGCTGTCCAGCACGCGGTCCAGGTAGGTGAAGTTGTATTCCGTTACCGTCTCCCCCTGGGCGTTTTTGTACTCCTGGTAGATGGCCATGTCGTCGCAGAACAGGCCGTGGCCCCGGATGTGGGAAAAGCCGATGTGCTCCTGCACCAGCTTCAGCTGGTCGTAATACTCCTTGTGCAAAGCCAGGCCCATGCGGCCGGTGCCGATGCAGTAATCGGCCTGGTTGTAGAACTTCTCCCCGCAGTCCGGGGAGAGGGCGTAGGTTCTCTCTGTCATAGCGAAATCCTCCTCGTGATGGTTTACCAGATGCGGTACTTCCCGCTGAGCGCCAGCAAGGCGAAGAAGTACAGGCAGTTGTCATAGTAGCGGCGGTCCCCCTGGCGCAGGGGCGTCTCCCAGAAGCGGCGGACCCACTCCTGGGCGTAGGGGCCATCGCTGGCCAGGGAGGCCTCGGCCAAGGTGGCCAGCAGGCCCACGGGGTGCAGCGCTTTCCAGCCCGGAACGGGGGTGCCGTCGATGAGGAACACGCCCTCGGTGGAGCCCTTCTGCTCCTCGCTGAAGAACCGCTGGATGTTGGCGGCAATGGTGCGCTGGCCCTCGTCCGCGGCGAACCAGGCGTAGTCCAGGCCGATGTTGGCGGCGGTGCGGTAGGCGTCGCTGTAGAACCAGTCGTGGCGGCCGCCGTACTGGCCGGGCGGGGTCACCTGGGGGGCGCCGTCAAAGGCGGCGTACTCGGCGCACAGGCCTGTCTTTGGGTGGCAGGCCTTGTGGAGGTACTCCCGGCTGGCCTTGGCAGCGGCCTCCCAGAAGGGCCTGTCCTCCTCGTCGGCCCACAGGGCGAACAGCTGGTAGAAATGGGGCAGGTGGTAGGAGGGGTCGGAGAAATCCTGCTCCGCCACAAAGCGGATGAGCTTGTTCTCCGGGTCCCACATGGCCCGCCCTGTGCCGGGGGCTTCCCCCTTGTGGACGCAGTCGTGGAGAAGCTTTCTGGCCTCTTGGGAATAGGCGAAGATGCCCTCCCCATCGCCCCACCGGTGGGAGGCGAAAAACAGCGCCATGGCGAAGTACTCCTCCCCGTCCGGGGCGGCGCCCCAGGCGTTTTTGGTGCCGTCTGTCTGGCAGGACCAGGCAAAGTAGCCGGCGTTCTCCCCCTCTGTCATGTACATGTAGGTCTTGGCCCACTTCCAAATGCGGTCGAACTCCTCTTTTCTGTCCATCTGCACGCACATCATCATGCCGTAGGACATGCCCTCGGTGCGGGCGTCGTGGTTGCCGGTGTCCTCCAGGTAGCCCATGTCCTCCCCGGCGGGGTGGTAGAACCGCTGGTCCTCCGGGCCGTAGAAGATGGTCTGGAAGGCCTCCTCCACCTTGCGGTCGATGTCCGCTTGGGAATAGCCGCACTGGGCGAACAGGTTGCGGTATTCCTTGGCGGCAAACGCTCCTTGCATGTTGTCAACACTCCTTCCCTTCGGGAAGCCTGTTTCGGCGGCTTCCACCTTGTGCATTATAGGCCCTATCGGGCGGATTGTCAAATAGGAAAAGGGCCGCCGCGAAAGGCGGCAGCCCTTTTCCGTGAAACTGGGTTTATCCCTCTTGGGCGAAGCCCTTGTCAAAGTTCATCAGGATGCTGGCCGCCTGGGCGCGGATGGTGCTGCCCTTGGGGTCCAGCCGGCCGTCGTCGTGGCCGTTGATAAGCCCGTTGCCATTGGCCCAGCCCAGGGCGGTTTCCGCCCAAGAGCTGACCTGGCCGGCGTCGGGGAACTTGCTCAGGTCCGCGGAAGCGGAGAGGCCGTACCCCTTGCACTTGGCGTAGTTGTACAGGATTTGCGCGAACTCCTCCCGGGTGACGGCGCGGGTGGGACGGAAGGTGCCGTCCTCGTAGCCTGCCACCACATCGTTGGCGGAGACCCAGGCCACGGCCTTGGCGTACCACTGGCCATCCCGGATGTCGCTGAAGCCGGAATCCCCGGAAACCTGGGGCTGGCCCACCAGGTTGTACAGCATCTGCACTACCTGGGCGCGGTTTACGGTGGTGTTGGGCTCGAAGGTGGTTTCGCTCATACCCACCATAATGCCCTGCTGGTAGACGTAGGCCACGGCGTCGTAATACCACTTGTCCTCGGTGACGTCCGCAAAGGGCCAGTCCTCGGGGATAAAGGTCACATCCACAGTGACGCCGCCGCTGGGCATGGTGAAGATGTACTTGCCGTTGCCCTGGCCGGTGACAGGCACGGTGGAGCCGTTGGGCGGCTTTACAGTGACGCTGCCCACCTTGTAGCCCTCGTCGGGGGTGACGGTGATGGTCACGGTCTGGCCGCTGGAAGCCCGGCTGGGGCTGACGCTGACGGTGCCGTGGTCTTCCTCCGGCACGGTGATGGGGTACCGGGTGGAGCCACCGCCGCCGGTGCCGCCGCCTGTGGAGGGACGGGTGATTTCCACGCGGTAGGTGTGGGTCTTGTCCCCGGAGGTGACAACAATGTCCAAGGTGGTGGTGCCCACAGGTAGGCTGAAGGTGCGGCTGGCAATGTCGTTTACATCGTAGGGTTTGCCGTTTACTGTCACGGTGGCGGGCAGGTACTCCTGAAGCACCGTCAAGGTGGTTTCGGTCAGGGAGGCGCCGGCGATCACCTGAAAGGTGGTGATGCCCTCTGCCTCTGCCCCATCCTCCATGCGCAGGGGGATTTGGGACAGGGCAATCTCCGTAAGGCCCGTGCTGGCTTCTGTCTGGCTCTCCCCAAAGCGGTAGGCCACGCCAGCGCCCTTCTGGTTGAATGTGATGGGCTGCACTGTCGCAACGCCTTCCCCGTCCAGCTGAATCAGGCCGGTGGGGGTGCTGTTCTCCAGGGTATAGGTCTGCTGGGAGGCAATCACGTTGCCGCTCTCGTCCAGCAGGTCCACAATCAGGTAAGGTGACGGCCCGAGTGGTGGAAGAAGTGGAGCCCTTCTCGATGGTGTAGGCCACGGCCATGGCGCCGGACTCTGTCATCTGGGCCTCCATGCCCTTCACCGCGCCAGAGGTGCCGTTGTACAGGGTGTAGGGGCCGCTCCATTTCTTTGTATTGAAATCGTAGACTTTATATTGGATGGTGTCGTAGCTGTCGAACTCGGTGGGGGCGCCGGAATCGGAAGCGGCCACGGCGCGCCAGGCCACCAAGGCCTTATCGCCGCCCACGGCCACCACAGGGGCCATGTCCGCGGAGGAGTTCTGGGTCAGGCGGGTGGTCACCCACTGGGTGCCATCCCACACGGAGGCCAAGATTTCGCTGCTGTTCATCATGAGCAGCTGCTCGTCCTCGGTGACAGCGGAGCCGGGCTCCTTCGCCAAAGTTTCGGTGACACGGGTCCAGGCAGCGATGGCGGCGCTGTTGGTGCCAGCCAGGCGCAGCTGGTTGTCGCCGCCCTGGATGGACTCCTGGTTGGCCTGGGCGTCGGCGCCCTCCCCTTCCCCAGCGTCTGTGCTGGCGGGGTCAGGGAACGCATGAATGTCTTCTTCCCCAAAGGATGCGCCGTTCCACTGCACATAGCTTGCCTTGGTGTCCTCCAGCTGGGTGGAATCCTTCTCCGAGGAGACCAGGTTCTCGTTGTAAAGGGTGCCGAAGTATTCGGTATCGCCCTGTTGGGACTCCAGGTAGACGTCGCCCTGGATGCCGCTCTCCTCATAGATGGCCGCCCGGCCGTCCGCCATGGAGGTGACTTCCTTCTGGACGCCGTCGCCGTTGGTGTAGCGCAGCGTGGTTTCCACCGCGGGGGTGAACTGGAACAGGAACAGCTTGTCCTGTAAGGTGTCCACGTTGACGATGAGCTCCGCCACGGTGCCGGTGTTGACGTGCTCGGCCGTCACCTTGGTGGTGCCATCGGAGAGGCCGGACAGGCGGAACTCCGCCGCGGGGCCGTAGGAGGTGCGCTGGTAGCGGGTGATGTCTTCGTAGAGGGCGCCCTGCTGATAATTGAGGGTGACGTGGGTCTGGCCCGTGCCGCTGGCGGCGGTGGTGTCCTCCGCGCTCCAGGCGAACTGGTCGGGGACTTCCAGCCAGGGCTTATCCGGGTCCATGGAGACGTCCGCGGTCAGGGAGATGTCACGGCCGGTATCCCACACGGCCTGCTGGGCTGCTGTGCTGTTTTGGCTGTCGATCAGCCCTTGGATGTACTCTTTCTCCCCGTTGGACAGGGTGATGGTGCTGCCGTTGGCTGTGTCCTCGCCGTCCACCACGAACTGCTGGAGGGCCACCCGGTCGTAGACGTAGAGCACGAAGGAGTCGTAGCTCCAGGTGCTGTCGGTGGCGTTTTTGGCGGCCACTTCCACGGTGTAGGTGTCGCGGTAACCGTTGGTCACATCGGCAATGTTCATGGTGAAGGAGCCGCTTTGGTTTTCAGCGTTGACGCCAGTGCCCTGCACCGCACCTGTGGTGTTGTTGGTGATGACCAGGCGGAACTCCTTGCCGTCGCCGTTGAAGTTTGCAAGGCTCCAGGTGAGGGGGAGGGTGTCCACTTCATCGGTGATGTACAGGGAGCTGGGCCGGGCCAGCTCCACCACCGCGGGCGGGGACTGGACCTCGATTTTGGCCCAACTGGTGTAGGGTTTGCCGGTGGCGTTGTCCGTGGCGGAGATGGTGACATAGTAGGGCTCGCCATTGGCGTAGGGAATCTTGTCCGCGGGTATCAAGGCGGAAGACTTTACATCCTTCATGCTGCTGACCACAGGGTCCAGGGCCACGCCCTGGGCGCCCTCTTTGGGCCCGCCTGCGCTCTCGTCGAAATCGCCGGCGTTATACAGCGTGAGGGTGAAGGTGGTTTCCACGCTGTCCAGGTCTTCCTCCCCGGTGGCGTTATCCCGGTTCTTCTCGGTGAGGTTGCTGGACCACAGCACGGTGGCGGGCTGGCCGCCCCGGACCGTTGTGGTGCGCAGGGACTCCGGCACCGTTAAGAAGGGAGAGTTGCCCACGCCCACCAGAATCTCGGGGGTTGCATAGGTGTAGGCGTAGGTGGTTGCCTCCTGGGGAGGGTCGGCGGTGGGGTCGGCGGGTGTCTTTTCCACGTTGCCGTTGAGGGCGGTCAACGTAAAGGACACCGCGCCGTTGGTCAGGATGGTGATTTCGCCCTTCTCGTTGATGGTGGCCACCTGGGGGTTGCTGGACTCCCAGAGGAAGTGAGCGTCTTCGTCCACCAGCTTCCCTTCGGAGTCGCGGATGGTGACCTTCGAGGTGTCCTTCCAGGTGGCGCTTTGGTCCACCACGGTGAAGGACAGTGTGAAGGGGGCGGTCAGCTGGTCGCCAAAGACGCGCTGGCCATCTTCCGGCCAGTCGGCGGGAGTGGTAAAGGTTACGTCATCCTCCCCCAGGAACACGGCCTGCTGGGCCACAAACGACGTGTAAATGCCGAAGAAGGGCACGGGCTTGGCGTCCTCCCCTTCCCCGCTGGTGATGGGGTTGCCGTCTTGCAGCTCGAAGAACTCCACCACGTGGGTGACGCTCTCCTCCGTGCTGACGGGGAACTCCAGCTTGCCCACCATCTGGCTGCCGTCGGGCGCGATGTACAGGGGGATGATGGTCTTGCCGCCGTCCATGGATGCGCCCAGCACCGTGCTGCGGGAATACTCGGCGTAGGCCCCTTCCAGCTTGTCGTTGGGGTCGGTAGCGCCCTCTTGGGTCAGCCAGGAGCGGACATCCTCGTCCTCGTGCAAGGTCACAGTCAGGGTGCCGGTTGTCACGCCGGGGGCGTAGGCGCTGTTTTCCGCGTCGGTGGTGACGGCGGTGAGGGCGGCCCAGTGGGGGATGTTCGTATCAATCACATCCGCCACCGTGCGGTTTAAATTGACCACAGTCCCAGAATTGCCGCCGGCGCCACCACGTTGGCCACCTTGCTGCTGTGGGGGCTGTTCCTGGTGGGGGCGTATCAAGGCCGGCCCCCTTGGAAGCTGCTCTTATTGGTCTTTGCCGCCGGGGAGCTGACCTTCTACTCCCTGGCCCTTGGCTTTGGCAGCTACTTCCTGTCCCAGGAGCTGCTGCCCTTCCTGAGCTGGCGGGGCTGGCCCCTTTTGGGGATTGCCGCCATGGCGGCGTACCTGCTCCTCCACCGGGAGAAACGCTTCTGGAAAGCTTTAGGCCTTGCCACCCTGTGCAGCGTGGGGCTGTTCCTGGCGTGCTGGGGCATCTCCTGGAGCCAGGGCGGCTACCTGGCCCGGTATGTGGCCTCTATGGCGCTGGAAATCGCCTCTGGCTACTGGGACAGGCTGTTCTACTGGCTCTCCCTGTGGCTGGTGATTGTGTGCACGGTGCTCTCCTCCTGGGAGGTGGTGCGGACCATCCTGCAAACCTGGGTGAAGAACCGCTCCCTGGAGCTGAAGGACCAGCTGGTGATGGAGAACTACCGCTCTTTGGAGGAGCGCCTGCGGGAGGAGGCGGCTGTGCGCCACGAGTCCTCCCACCGGCTGGCGGCCTTGGAGGCCATGCTCCAAGAGGGGGACCTGGAAGGCCTGCGGGAAAACCTGGCCCAGTGGAAAACCCAGAACAGCCAAACCGTGCCCCGCTACACCGCCAACTTCGCGGTGAACTCCATTTTGCAGGACACCGCCAGCAAGGCCAAGGCCGCGGGCATCGCCTTTACGGCGGAGGCGCAAATCCCAGAGAAGCTGCCTCTCTCCCACCAGGACTTGTGCGCCCTGCTGATGAACCTGCTGGACAACGCCCTGGAGGCCGCCGCCCAGGTGGAGGAGCCCAGCCAGCGCTTTTTGCGGCTGCGGTTGAGTTTGCATAAGGGCTTTTTGGCGGTGCGCTGTGAAAACTCCTACACAGGCAAGCTGGCCCAGGACGGGAAGGGCAATTTGCTCACCACCAAGGAGAACCCCCAGACCCACGGCTTTGGCATTGCCAAAATGAGCGCTGTGGCGGAGAAGTACAAAAGCATTTTGGACATCCGCTACACCGACAGCGTGTTTACCGTGCAGACGGCTTTAAAGCTCCCTGGGGAGGCAAGACAAACGAAAAGCGCCCCGGCTTGAAAGGAGCCGGCGGCGCGTATCCCATTTGAAAAGGGCTGTCCAGCTGGGCAGCCCTTTTTGTTGCCTATTGATTGATAAAGCGGACAAAAGCCGTTTGGAAGTCCCGGTAAAAACGGCGGCCCATGGGGAGCTCCTCCCCGCTGCGCAGCCGCAGGGATGTGCGGCCAATCTCTTCCACCCGGCGGAAGTTTACCAAAAAACTGTTGTGGCACTTGGCAAAGCCGCCCCCGGGGACCATGGCCTCCACCTCGGTGAGGGTCATGGAAAAGGTGTGCTGGGCCTTGTCTGTGTGGACCACCACGTTGCGGTTGAGGCTCTCGATGTAGAGGATGTCCTCCACGGCCAAGGCCACCCACTTGGTGCCCTGGCGGAACAGCAGGGTTTTGCTGCGGTGGTTGCGCTCCCAATCCCCCACCAGCACCCGCTCCAAGTCCCGCTAGTTCACGGGCTTGAGCAGGTAGTGGATGGGGTTGACCTGGTAGCCCTCCAAGGCATACTCGGCGGCGCCGGTGATGAAGAGGATGCGCACCTCGTCCCCCCGGTCGCGCAGCGTTTTGGCAAACTCCATGCCATTGATGCCCGCCATTTGGATGTCCAAGAGCAGCAAATCAAAGGGGCCGCGGCCCTCTTGCAGGGACGAGTCCAAGGCCTCGGTGGAGGGGTAGGAGGCCACCTCCCCGGGGATGCCCCGCTTTTGGAGGATTTCCCGGCAAAGGCTTTCCAGGCTTTGGCGCTCCCTGGGGTCATCCTCACAGATGGCCAAGCGGTATGGTTCCAAAAGCGTCTCCCCTTTCTGCACATAACGCCAATTTATGCCAATTATAGTACAAGGAAAAGGAAAATTCAACTGCCCCTTTCCCGAAAGTAAAAGGGCCGCCGCACAAGGCGGCAGCCCTCAAGCTGTTTTTTTACGCGCTTTACACTGTGGGAATTTGGAACATCTGGGTTTCCAGGCCCTGGGTGGAGACGGTCAGCTCCAGCTGGCCGGGGGCGTCCCCCGCCCGGAGCACCAGCATGGCGTGGCCGTGCCAGGTGAAGCGCCGGCCGGTGCCGTAGCTCTCCTCGGTGCAGGGGTTGTTGGAGCCGAACCCGGCCAAGGTGCCCGGGCCCCGGAGAAACGCGGAGAGCTCCCTGTCGTCGTTGTAGACGCGGCGGCCCTGCTCGTCCACCAAGGTAGCGGTGACGTAGCACAAATCCAAGGTGTCGGCGGAGAGGGACTGTCTATCCGCTTCCAGGCGAAGGGCCACGGCGGGGCCGGTGGTTTCCAGCACGGACTCGCCCACGGGCTTGCCCTGGCGGTAGGCCACGGCTTTCAGCTGGCCGGGCTGGTAAGTCACGGTCAAGGTGGCAATCATCTCCACAGGGGCCGCCTTGCCCTGGGACTCCCCATTAACGAAGAACTCCACCTCATCGCAATCGCAGTAGGCCTCCACCTGGATGGGCTTGCCCACGTACTCCTCCCCGTAGGTCCAGCTGGGCAGCACATTGTGCCAGTGCCAGCCGGTGCCATAGAGGGGCTTACCGGTATAGGCAGGGGGTGTGGTGAAGGCGTAGATGCCATCGTCCATGCCCCAGATAACCTTCCGGTAGTAGGAGCGGGGCAGGCGCTCGGCGTCCAAGGCCAGGTCGCCCTGGTAGCAGCTGAGCCACGGCCAGCCGCCCATAAGGCTGGGGCCCATCTCGTTGGGGTCGTAGAAGAACCGGCCGGCGCCGGCCTCGCCCAGGTTGTCGATGGCGGTCCACATAAAGTCGCCAATGACGTAGTCGTTGTCCCGGATGGCGTCCCAGTTGCCCCAGGTCTCGCTGCCCATGGTCTCCGTGCCCTGGAGGGGCATATCGGGGAAGAGCTTGTGGAACTGCTCGTAGTGGCGGAAGCTGTAGTTGAGGGACACAATGTCCAGGTGGGAAATCATGGCCTTAAAGCGGCGGACGTGCTCCTCGTCGCTGCAATAGGGGTCGGGCTTGGCGGGAGGGCCGCTGGGCTCGGGGGTTGCCTTAAGGCACTCGGGCATGAACATGCCGCCGCAGGTCACCAGGCGGGTGGAATCCAGGGAGCGGATGAAGTCCGCCTGGGCTTGCATCCAATATTCCGCGTTGGCGGCGCCGTTGGCCTCGGGAATCTCGTTGCCGAAGGACCAGCAGTAGACGCAGGGGTGGTTCCTATCCCGGCGGATGGTGGACTCGATGTCCCGCTGCCACCAGTCCTCGAACCACAGGTGGTAGTCATTGCGGTTCTTGCCAACGCGCCAGCAGTCGAAGAACTCGTCGATGACGTAGACGCCCAGCTGGTCGCAGGCATCCAGCAGCGCCTGGGAGGGCGGGTTGTGGGCGGTGCGGATGGCGTTGTAGCCGCCTTCCCGCAGCTTCTGGATTTTGCGGAACTCCGCCCGGGGCAGCGCGGCCGCGCCCAAAATGCCGTTGTCGTGGTGGATGCAGCCGCCGTAGAGCTTCACCTTCCGGCCGTTGACCTTCATGCCCTCGGCGGCGGTGACCTCAATCTTGCGGATGCCGATGTTCTGGGTGGTGGTGTCCGGCTCTTGGCCCGGGGCGGACAGGGACACCGTGGCCTGGTACAGGTTGGGCTCCAGGTCGTCCCACAGGGCGGGGGCGTCCACCGTCAGGGTGAGGGAGCAGGGCGTCTTCTCCCCGGGGGCCAGCGTCACCGGCACAGAGGCCCTGGCTTTCTCCTGGCCCTGGAAGGAGAGGGTGACTTCCAGCACAGCCTCCTGGGGCTGGGAGGTGGTGTTTTGGGCCTGGGCCTCCACCAGCACTTGGGCGCTGTCCCGCTCCACCACGGGGGTGGTGAGGAACAAATCCCGGGGGTCAATGTAGCAGGGCTCGCCCACCCAGAAGGACACCTGCCGGTACAGGCCCGCGCCGGAGTACCACCGGCTGGAGGGCTGGGTGCCCTGTAGGGTGACTTCCAGCTGGTTGGGGATATCAAATCGCAGCCAGGGGGTGAGCTCCACCGCGAAGGGGGTGTAGCCGTAGGGGTGCAGCTGGAGCAGCTCCCGGTTGACCGTGACGCGGGCGTTCATGTAGGCGCCGTCAAAGGAGAGGAACACGGGCTTCCCCTCCCACTCCTTGGGGGCGTCGAAGGTCTTTTCGTAGGTGGCGAGGCCATCGGGGATGAAGCCCACGGCGGCCTCCCCCGGGGCGGTGGGGGTGCGGGGCTTTTCCAGGACAAAATCGTCGGGCAGGTTGACCTGTTGGGGGGCCGAGCCGGCGTCCCAATAGGGCCAGCGCTTTTGGCGGCGGGTCCAGGCGGTGTTGCAGGGGATATTGCGCATAGTGTTCTTCCTTTCTGTAGGGAGGATTTGTTTGCTTCCAGTGTACCAGCCCTGCCTGCCGGGGGCAATGTCAAATCCCGCTGTGTTGGAGATATTTGTATCTTATCTGGATGCAGATTGACAAATCTCTGGCGGTTTTGTATCCTATCTTTTAGAAAGCATACAGGGAGGGATGGCTGTGGCCCGGGAGGACACACGGAGCTTCGCCGGGGAAGGGATGCCCTTCTCCATGGCCTACATGGTCATACAGGACAACCAAAGCGCGGATTTTCAATTTTTGGGGGCGTCCTTGTCCCAGGGGGACGGGGCCACCAGCCGCCGGGTGCGGCTCCACCGCCACGCCCACTACGAGGTGGTGTTCGTGCTGGAGGGGGAGTTCGTCCAGCACCTGGAGAACGGGGAGTTCCGCTACCGGGCGGGGGACGTGGTGTTCCTCAACCGCAACGTGCGCCACAGCGAGGGATACGAAAGCGACTGCGTGCTGGTGTTCGTGAACCTCTCCCCCCAGCTGGTGGAGGACTTGTTCTTCTCCACGGCCCACCAACTGCGGCCCGGGGCGCCCCAGTGCAGCCGGGGGCCTATCTTCCAGTTCCTTCAGGAGAACAGCCGGGAGACGGGCACGGACTTCCGCCGGGAGTACTTGGACTTCTTCGCCATGGGCGGCCAGGGCCAGGCCGCCGCGGTGCTGGACGCCATGGCCCAGGAGCTGACCATGGCCTCTACGGGATATGGGTTCCGCATCCAGGGGCTGCTGCTGGAGCTGTTCGCCATGCTGGAGGACCCCGGCCGGTATTCCCTGGAGCGCATCCGGGTGGACGCCCGCTCGGAGGAGTTCCTCTACACCCGGGTGGCACGCTACCTGGAGGCCCACCACGGCCGGGCCACCCGGGAGGAGCTGGGGCAGGTGTTCCACTACAACGGGGATTACCTCAACCGGGTGGTGAAGAAATTCTCCGGGCTGACCATCTCCCAGCTGGGGCAGCGGCTGTATCTGGCCGAGGCAAAGCGCCTGCTGCGGGAGACGGACTGGGGCATTTCGGAGATTATCAGCCGGCTGGGCTTTGTGAACCGCACCTATTTTTACCGGGTCTTCCAGGAGGACACCGGCATGACCCCCAAGGAGTACCGGGCCCGGGAGCGGCGGGCCGGGGGGTTCGCCCACCACACCTAAAAAAGGTAGCCGCCGGGAATGCCGGGCAGCTGCCTTTTTTCTTTTATTAAGAACGCACACGCAAAATGCGCTTTACCTTCCAGGTGGCCAGGACCATCGCCACAAAGAACACCAGCAGATAGAGGGGCAGCAGCCCCACGGTGGTCAGCTGGCCCAGCACCCCAAAGAGGGTGGGGATGCCCATGGAGCCCACATAGGAGAAGGCCATCTGCACACCCATGACGGACTGGGAGCGCTGTGGGCCGAAGCTCTCCGGGGTGAGGTAATTGAAGTTGGGGAACAGCGGGCCGTTGCCCAACCCCACCAAAAACAATCCCACCGCGGAAACTGGGGCCGGGGCGGGCAGCAACAGCACCACCACCGCCGCGCCCAGCACCCACTGGCCCAGGCGGATAATCTTCCAGCTGTGGAGGCGGGAGGCCAGCACGCCGGAGAGGAACCGCCCCAGGGCCATGCCGATGTAGTAGAAGGTGACCATCCCGGCGGCCTGGTCTGCGGCCATGTGCTTGTACTCCACCAGGAAGGTGCTGCCCCAGGTGCCGCAGGTGGTCTCGATGCCCACCGAGGTGATGAACAGCAGGCACATGCCCTTCACACCGGGGATGCGCAGCACCTCCCGGATGGGCAGAGCTTCGGAGACGACGTCCTCTCCCCCGCCGGACTCCTTGCCGTGGGCCTTGGCCCAGACAGGCAAAGTGAGGAACATCAGGGCCGTGATGCACAGCTGGATGCACAGCGCCACCCGGTAGCCGCCCCGCCACCCCGCGGGCCCGCTGATGACCAGGGAGAGGATGTAAGGGCTTAGGGACACGCCCACGCCGTAGAAGCAGTGGAGGAAGCTCATATGGGTGGCGGAGTAGTGCAGGGCCACGTAGTTGTTCAGGGCCGTGTCAATGGCGCCGGCTCCCAGGCCCAGGGGGATGGCGCAGAGAATCAGCCAGGGGAAGCTGCCCGCGCAGGAGAACCCGAACAATCCCAAGGCGGTGAGGGCCGTGCTGATGGCGGACACCTTGTTGGTGCCAAAGCGGCCAATCACCCGGGAGCTGAGGACGCTGGAAACCACCGTGCAGCAGGAGATAGTCACCGTGACAAAACTGCCAAAGGAGATGGGCAGGGAGAACTCCCCATAGATGGCGGGCCAGGCCGCGCCGAACAGGGAATCGGGGATGCCCAGACCGATAAACGAGATGTAAATCACCACAAGAAGCAAGGTTGCCATAAAAACCCTCCTAAACAAAGTCCACCTTATTGTAGCAAATCTTGGGCCTTGCTTCTATCAAAAAGATGGGGTATTCTATAACAAAAGCGCCAAGTTTTACGAAAAAAGGAGGCTGCGCCATGAACTGGGAACCATCCATGGACCCCTATGAGCTGCGGGAATCCATTGGGGAAAACCTGGAAGAAACCTGCCAGCACGGGGACAAGGCCTTCCCCTGCGCCGGGTACCGGGACCACTACCGGCGGGGAAGGGAAGGCTATCCCTGGCACTGGCATGACGAATGGGAAATCGCTTTTGTGGAGCAGGGGCAGGTGCGGGCCCAGGTCAACGGGGAGCAGCACCTGCTGGGACCGGGAGAGGGGATTTTCATCAACCGGCGGGTGCTCCACGCCTTTTCCCTGGAGGGGGACGGGGAGGTGTGGATGCCCAACCTGCTGTTCCTGCCCTCGCTGCTGTACGGCTCCCAGGAGAGCGTGTTCTGGGAGAAATACGCAAAGCCCCTGGCCTTCTCCACGGGGTGCACCCATCTGGCGCTGCGGCAGGACGTCCCCTGGCAGAGGGAGGCGCTGGCCCAGGCGGGGCGGGCCTACGCCCTGCTGGAGGAGGCCGCCTACGGCTATGAGCTGCGGGTGCGCTCGGCCCTTTCCGAGGTGCTGGTGGCGCTGGCGGGCCACCTGCCGGAACTGCCCAGCCAGCCCAGCCGGAACCAGGCGGAAATCCGCCGGGTGCGGCAGATGCTCACCTTTATCCAGGGGCACTACACCCAGCCTTTGCGGGTGGAGGACATTGCGGCCAGCGTGTTCATCAGCCGCCGGGAGTGTATGCGGGCCTTTCAAAACGTGCTGGGCATCTCCCCCATCCAATACGTCCTCCAGCTGCGGGTGCGCAAGGCAAAGGAGCTTTTGCTGGAGACAGGGCTGAGCCTGGGGGAAATCTGCGCCGCCTGCGGCTTCCAAGGGCAAAGCTACTTTACCAAAGTCTTCCGGGAGCGCACCGGCACCACCCCGGGGAAATTCCGGGAGGGGAAGTAAAATCTTTGGGGGCGTGTCACACTTTCCTGGGGCGGGGGCTCTAATAGGCGTACCGGTACGAAAGGAATGGAAAAGGAGGTGGCGGGATGGACAACGGGGAACTGCGCCTGGTGAAGCTGGCCCGCAAGGGCGACCGGGAGGCCTTTACCCAGCTGGTGGTGGCCAACGAGCGGATGCTCTCCCGGGTGGCCATGGCCACGCTGAAAAATCCCGACGACGCGGCGGACGCCGTGCAGGACACGGTGCTGCAGGCTTGGGAAAGCCTGGGGCAGCTGCGCCAGGCGCGCTATTTCAAAACCTGGGTGGTGCGCATCTTGCTGAACAAGTGCTACCGCATCAGCGCCCAGCGGAGCCTATACGCCCACAGCCAGCTGGAGGAGACCCTGCTGGCCGGGGAGCAGCCGGACTGGGACCAGTCTTTGGACGTGGCCAGCGCCCTGCAGGCCATGGGGGAGCAGGACCGGCTGCTGCTGGGGCTGTTTTACTTTGACAGGCTCTCCACCCGGGAGATTGCCCAGGCCCTGGGCCTCAGCGAAAGCTGTGTGCGCCAGCGGCTGCACCGGGGCCGCAAGCGCTTCCAGGCCATCTACACGGAAAAGGAGGAACTTTGCCATGAAAAATAAGCGGGAGCAAGAGGCCATCCGGGCGTACTTTGCCCAGGAGCCTGTGCCGGTGGAAATCCACAACGCCCTGCGGCAGGCCTGCCAACAGCTGCCGCCCCGGGAGGAATCCCCTGCCCCGGCGGCGGGGAAAGCCTGGCGCAGGCTGGGCGGGGCCCTGTCCACCGCGGCGGCGGCCTTTGTGCTGCTCTGCTGCCTGAACGCGGTGAACCCGGCCTTTGCGGAGAGCGTCCCCCTGCTGGGGGAGGCTTTCCGCCTGTACAACAGCCAGAACAAGGTGGCGGTGGGCAGCTATGTGGGCACCTATCCCCAGATGGAGCAGCCCGACGCTGCCGCGGCCGCGGCGGACGCCCAGGGCATGGAGCTGACGCTTCACGAATCCTACAGCGACGGGGTGTACATCCACCTGTCCTTTGCGCTGGAAAACGTCCCGGAAAGCCTGTGGGAGGATTTATATTTCCTCAGCGGGAAGGTGGAGGCCCAGGTGGACGGCCAAGAGCTGGAGCCCACCTATGTGGCCCTCTATCCCCAGGGGGAATCCCTGACAGGCTCCCTGGCGTTGGCGCTGCCCCAAGCCACGGCGGACGGCAGGGAGCTGGAGCTCTCCTACCAGGTGACGGAATTAGAACGCTACTTTGCCATGGGCGGCAGCAGCGAGGCGGTGGAGGGGGCTTTCTCCGGCAGGGCCACCATCACCGTGGATACCAGCCACAACCGGACGGTGGAGGACTTTGAAAGCAACGGCACGGTGGAAATCAACTGGGTGGAGGCCACGCCCTCTTACACCAAGATAAACTACACCATCCCCTACTGGGGGAAAGAGGACTGCCTTGTGGTGAACTACCCCCGGCTGTACCTGCTGGACGGCACCCCGGTGCAGTACAGTTTGGAGGGCTCGGACTTCCCTCGGGAGGCCACCGGCGGCACCCTGACGGCCACGGCCTTTTTTGACGGCCTGCCCAACGGCACGGAGCAGGTGGTGCTGCGCTTCTACACAGAGCAGGTGACGAACTGGGAGCCCTCCACCAAGGCGGCGCCCCTGTGGTACCCTGTCAGCGGCGAGGCCCGGGAAATTTTAGTGCTGGCGGAGGCCACCGTGGATTTGGCCACCGGCACCGCCTCCCCCAGCCAGACGTACCTGGACTACGGGCTCTCTTACGCGGCGGACTACGGCACGCGGTACTCCACGCTGAATTGGATGCTGCCCCTTGACGACAGGGCTGTGGCGGGCCAGACCTATATGTCCCAGCTGGCGGAGCAGCCCGGGCTGTTCCAGCAGGGCCTGGGGCTGTGGGAGCTGACCTACACCAAGGGCGGCGGCTGCCAGGCGGAGTTCGTCCTGCTGGGGGACGCCCCCACGGAAGCACTGGAGGTGACTGTCACCCGGGAGGGGGGCGGACTGCTGGCCCAGGGCACCCTCGCTCCGGCGGACGTCCAAGCCGGCAGCGATGGCGGCGGCAGCTTCTACTACTGGGGCGCTGCCCTGGAGTGCCTCCCCGGCCAGGAGCCCCAGCTGCTGGACACCGTGACGGTGACCGTCACCCAGGGGGACTCCCAGGAGCCGGTGTTCCAGCGGGAGGTTTCCCTGGGCAACCGGGACAAAAACTGACAACGCCCACACCCTGGCGGGAAGCGGAGAGCTTCCCGCCTTTTTGCCGCCTTGCGATTCGCCCTCGCGGCCTGTATAATGAGGGAAGAAAGGGGGTGGGCCCGTGCCCGCAGGGAAAAGCCAGTACAGGAAAGGGGAGTACCCCACCTTTGAGGACTACAGCATCTACGCCCAGCGGGTGGCGCTCAATGGGGAGTTTGTCCAGCACTCCCACGACTTTGACGAGATTGTGCTCATCCTCTCCGGCACAGGGGAGCACCTGGTGGGCCAGCGGGTGTACTCCCTAAAGCGGGGGGACGTGTTCGTCATCAAGGGGGAGACGCGCCACGGCTTTCGGGGGGCGAAAAACCTGGAGCTGGTCAACGTGATGTACGACCCCCGGATCCTGCTCTCCGGCGAGGGGGATTTGCGGGCTGTGGCGGGGTTTGCCTACCTGTTTTTGGTGCAGCCGGCCATCGCCCAGCAGGAGGAGTATCCCTACGCTGTGTTCCTGGACGAGGACGCCACCGAGACGGCCAGCACCCTGTGCGGGTTCCTCATCCGCCAGCTGGAGGACTGCGCGGGCCAGTACCAGGTGGCGGTGCAGTACGGCTTTAAGACCTTGGCGGCGTACCTGGCCAACCACTACCGCACCCGGGAGGACCTCTCGGAAAAGCTGGGCATCTTCACCCGGTCGGTGCAGTATTTGCAGTACAACGCCGCCCGGCCCATCAAGCTGCAGGAGGTGGCGGAGGCGGCGGCTGTCTCCCAGCGCCACCTGGAGCGGGTGTTCTTTGAGGTGTGCGGCCTCTCCCCCATGGCCTACCTGCTGGAGCTGCGCCTGCGCCACGCCAGCCTGCTGCTGCGGGGGACTTCCAAGACTGTAGCGGAAATCGCCGGGGAATGCGGCTTTGAGGACCCCAGCTACTTTGCCAGGGTGTTTAAGCGGAAGTACGGCGCGCCGCCCAACCAGTGCCGGAACGCCAAGGCCCTGTGAAATATGTCGGAATTGTCCGGGTGGATGTCGGTTTTCTGTCTGGCGCGACAGGCCTCCCTGTGGGATAATGCGGGTGTAACAAAACAAGCAGCTTCCCACGGGGAAGAAAGGATGGTTTTCATGAAACTGAATGTAAAGCCGGTCTACGTCCACCTGGTTCACCGCTCCGCCTACATGGGCCCCTGCCGCGGCGGCACTTGGGAGCAGCTGGAGCGCTCTTACGACGAGATGATGGCGGCGGAGAATTTCGCCAAAATGAAGGAGGGCCTGGAGAAGGTCTACGGCGGCGAGAAGGACATCTGCCTGCAAGAGCCGGTGTACCTGGAGTTTTTGGACGAGTTCGTGGTGCGGGAGTCCCACTTTGAAAAGGTGAAGGACGAGGACACCGACGTGTTCCTGCTGGACGGCATGATGGGCCAGCACCTGGCTGTGAACATCGCCAAGCGCTACCGCAAGCCCATGGTCACGGTGGGCTGCTGCACCAGCACCGACACCACCGCCTGCCTGCGGGCCGCCGGGTTTGAGGGCTACGGCAGCATCGACCTGGAGGGCACCAAGCCCATCCTCAAGACGCTGCTGGCCAAAAAGGCCATTGCCAACACCCGGGTGCTCTCCATCTTGAAGGGGGACATCTGCTCCAAGGGCGTGGAAAGCAACATCCGGGACTTTGACCGCCTGACCAACCAGTGGGGCATTGGGTTTAAGTTCTTAAACGCCGAGGACTTCCTCCAGGAAATCAGCGGCCTGGACGCCCAGGAGCTGGAGCGCGCCGGCGGCCTTGCCGATGAGCTGATGGCCCAGGCGGAGGACTGCTCCATCTCCCGGGAGATGCTGGTCAACTCCACCAAGGTGTACGTGGCCACCAAGAAGCTGCTGGAGCGCTATGAGTGCAACGCCTTTACGCTGCCCTGCTTTGAGATTTGCGCCACCGGCCGCATCAACAAGGAGAAGTACACCTGGTGCCTGACCCACTCCCTGCTGAAAGAGGAGGGCATCCCCTCTGCCTGCGAGTCGGACTACAACGCGCTGCTCTCCATGATCGTGGTGATGGCGGTGGCGGGCAACGCCCCCCACATGGCCAACACCCACCCGGCGCTTTCCTATGAAATTCCCCAGGATGTGCCCAACACCGGCAACCTGATCAAGCTGTACCACGCGGTGCCCACCCGCTACATGAAGGGCCGCGACAGCCAGCCCGCCCCCTTTGGCCTGCACTGCTTTACCGAGGACCGCTGGGGCGCCACCATGCGCTACCACTACAACCAGGACATTGGCCAGACGGTGACCATGGTGCGCTTTAACCCCCAGGGCACCGGCCTGCTGGCGGCCCGGGGCACCATCACCTGCGAGACGGGGTACGACAAGATTGGCTGCGACACCGGCCTGCTGGTGGACGTGGAAAACAAGCGGAAGTTCTTTAAGGCCCAGTGCAACTACGGCCATCACATGACCTGGGCTTACGGGGACATTGCCGAGCAGCTGGAGGACCTGGGCGAGACCATGGGCTTCTCCGTGGAGCGCGTATGAGCGCCCCTGTGCCTGACGTAAAGGCGGCCACCCAGCGGGCCCAGCAGGAGCTGGACTGGCTGCGCTGCCACAAAGAGGCCTCTCTGGAGGCCTGGCAGGAACACGTGCGCGCCTATGTGCTGGAGCGCTTTCTGCTGGACCGGGAGGAGGAAGAGGAGGGAATTATCCCCCTGGCCCAGAAAAGCGTGGAAAAGCTGACGGGCATCCCCCGGGAGACGCTGGCCGCGGCGGACAGGCCCAGCGGCTGCACCGCCGCCACCGCCGTGCTGGACAAGAAAGTGCTGCTGATTTTAAGCCTGTGCAAGGGGCTTTCCGTCACCATCCCCGTGGCGGAGGCGCCTGCCATTCAGACCGTCCGCCAGCTGGCGGAGGCCTTGTACGAAAGGGTGAACCTGTGATGAACCGGGAGGATTTCCCCCTGCTGGCGGATGGGAAGTGGGCTTATCTGGACAACGCCGCCACCACCCAAAGGCCCCAGCCTGTGCTGGATGCCTTGGCGGAGGCCGCTGTCACCTGCAACGCCAACGTCCACCGCAGCCCCCACGGCCTGGGCCGGGAGATGACCCGCCGCTTTGAGGAGGCCCGGGACAAGGTGGGCCGCTTCTTTGGGGCTAGTGAACACTACACCGTGGTGTTCACCAGCGGGGCCACGGGGGCCATCAACCTGGTGGCCCACAGCTACCTGGAGGCCTTCTGCCAGCCGGGGGACAGGATTCTCACTTTGGGCAGCGAGCACCACTCCAACTTTGTGCCCTGGCAGCAGCTGTGCAAGCGCCAGGGGCTGGACTTCCAGGTGGTGCCCATCCTGCCCGGCGGCCAGCCGGACTGGGCGTGGTTCCGCCAGGCCCTCTCCCCTGCCACCAAGCTGGTGGCCCTGGCCCACGTGACCAACACCTTCGGCGTGGTGAACCCGGTGGAGGAGGTCATCCGCCTGGCCCATGAGCGGGGCATCCCCGTGCTGGTGGACGGCGCCCAGGCCGCTGGCCACCGCCCGGTGGACGTGGAGCGGCTGGGCTGCGACTTCTACTGCGTCTCCGCCCACAAGATGTACGGCCCCACGGGCATAGGCGCCCTGCTGGCCCGCACCCAGCTGCTGGAGCGGATGCCGCCCCTGCAATTTGGCGGGGAGATGGTGGAGCGGGTCACCGTGGAGGACACGCGCTTTCAGCCGCCGCCCTACCGCTTTGAGGCGGGCACCCCCCATTTTTTAGGGGCGGTGGGCTTTGCCGCGGCGGTGGATCACCTGGGGCAGGTGGGCTTGGAGCAGGCCGCCCGGGAGGAGCAAACCCTGGCTCGCGCCTTGTGGGAGGGGCTGCGGGCCATCCCCGAGGTGGAGCTGCCTGTGTCCGGGCCGCCCCAGGCGGGGATTGTGTCCTTCACCCTGCCGCCCTTCCACCCCTATGACGTGGCGCTGTTGTTAGACCAGCAAGGGGTGGCCGTGCGCAGCGGCACCCACTGCGCCCATCCCCTGTTCGACGCGTTGGGCATGCCCCAGGGCGTGGTGCGGGCCTCTTTGGGGCTGTACAACACCTTGGAGGATGTGGAACGCCTGTGCAGGGCGCTCCGGCGGGTTGCCGCCATCAAACTGTGAAGGAGGCTGCTGTCATGACGCTGCAGGAAAAACAGGAGGGGTACCTCCAAGAGCTGGGAAGCCTGGAGGATGAGTTCGACCAGTACACCTGGCTGATGCAGCTGGCCTGCCAGCGGCCGGAGCTGTGCCAGGTGGCCCACCAGGAGGAGCGCCGCTTTTTGGGGTGCCAGTCCAACCTGTGGGTGGAGCTGGGCTGCCAGGAGGGGAGGCTCTCCCTCTCGGTGGACAGCGACACCTTGATCGTCAAGGGCCTGGCGGTGATGCTGGCGGACATCGTCACCGGCTGCACGCCCCAGGAGGTGGCCCAGGGGGACATCTCCCTGTACCAGAAGCTGGGGCTGGAGGTGGCGCTGACCTCTGTGCGGCGCAACGGCTTTGCCCAGCTGGTGGGCTGGGTCCAGCGGCGGGCCGGGGAACTGGCCCAGGAAAGCCCTTGACAAGGGGGCGGGATTCCCGTATAATAGCGCCTGTAAAACTTTTTGGGTGGATTTTTCCGGAGCAAGTCCCTTTTCGCCACACAGCTATTTTCACAAGCTGTGTGGCTTTTTTATGCCATCCGCCCGACGCAAAGGAGCCTGCTATGAACGACACCTTTATGAAGGAGCGGCCGGTGCTGCCGCTGCTGCTCTCTATGGGTCTGCCCATGGCCCTTTCCATGCTGGTAAATTCCCTGTACAACATTGTGGACAGCTTTTTCGTGGCGCAAATCAGCGAGGACGCCATGACAGCCCTCTCCCTGGTCTTCCCCATCCAGAACTTTATCAACGCGGTGGGCATTGGCTTTGGGGTGGGCATCAACGCCGTGATTTCCCTGCACCTGGGGGCGGGCCAGCGGGACGAGGCGGACCGGGCGGCCTCCCAGGGGCTGGCGCTGTCTTTGGTCCACGGGGTGGTGCTGACCGTGGGCGGCATAGCCCTGATGCCCGCCTTTTTGGGGATGTTCACCACCTCCCAGGCGGTGATTGGCCTGGGCACGCGGTACTCCAACGTGGCCTTTAGCTTTACTGTCATGATTATGCTGGGGCTGGTTTTTGAGAAGCTGTTCCAGTCCGTAGGCGCCATGAAAACCACCATGGCCAGCATGCTGTGCGGCTGCGTGGCCAACATCCTGCTGGACCCGGTGCTGATTTTCGGCCTGGGGCCCTTCCCGGCCCTGGGCATAGAGGGCGCCGCCCTGGCCACGGGCATCGGCCAGACGCTGACCTTGGCTGTGTACCTGGCGGTGTACTTCCTGCGGCCCATACAGGTGCGCATCCGCAGGAAATACCTGCGGCCCCGGGGGAACATGGCCAAGCGCCTGTACGCCATTGGCATCCCCGCCACCTTGAACCTGGCCCTGCCCTCCCTGCTGGTCTCGGCGCTGAACGCCATTCTGGCGGCTTACTCCCAGGTGTACATTTTGGTGCTGGGCATCTATTATAAGCTGCAGACATTCCTCTACCTGCCTGCCAACGGCATAGTGCAAGGGATGCGGCCCATCATCGGCTACAACTACGGCGCCGGGGAACACAAGCGCGTGAGCCAGATTTACCACACAGTGCTGTGCCTGTGCGGGGGCATCATGCTGGCGGGCACGGTGATTTGCCTGCTCCTTCCCAGCCAGCTGATGGGCCTGTTCACCCAGACGCCGGAGACTATCCAGGTGGGGGCCCAGGCACTGCGCATCATCAGCGGGGGCTTTCTGGTGTCGGCGGTGTCGGTAGCCTCCTGCGGGGCGCTGGAGGGTGTGGGCAAGGGCACGCCCTCCCTGGTGATTTCCCTGTGCCGGTACCTGGTGGTCATCGTCCCCGCGGCCTTTTTACTGAGCCGGGCCTTTGGCCCTGTGGGCGTGTGGCACGCCTTCTGGGTGGCCGAGGCCCTCACCGCCCTGGTGGCCTGGGTGGTGTACCACCGGGCGATGGGGGCAAAAAAGATAAAAGGGTAAAGAAAAGGCGCTGCCGGGGCAGCGCTTTTTTTATCCCCCAGCCCGTTCTCACCGGCTCCTGGCTGTGCTATACTTAGGCTATCCTGGAAACGCCGGGGACTCTCTTTTGGGAAAGGCGGGTTTTTACCATGAAGAACAAGACCATCCAAGCTTTGCTGGAGGGCCGGGAGGAAAACCACCAGCTGCCCTTCCTGTGGCTTCACGGGGAGGACGAGGCCACCCTGCGCCAGATGATGGCCGTCATCCATGGGGCCAGCTGTGGGGCGGTGTGCCTGGAAAGCCGCACCCATCCGGACTTTTGCGGCCCGCAGTGGTGGCACGATGTGGACATCATCCTAGAGGAGGCCAAAGCCCGGGGGATGCAGGTGTGGATTTTGGACGACAAGCACTATCCCAGCGGCATGGCCAACGGGGCGCTGCTCCAGGCGCCGGAGGAGCTGTGCAGGCAGAACATCTTTTGCAACCGGCTGGCCCTGGGGCAGGAGGCCGGACCCGTGGCCCTCTCTTTGCGCCAGGCCGGCCTGCTGGAAGGCCCTGGCCCCACCCAGAAGGACATCCGCCAGGGCTTCCTCCCCGGGGAGCCTGCCCGGCGGTTTGACCCAGCCGGGGACAGAGTGCTCACGGTGCAGGCGGTGAAGGACGGGGCAGTTTTGGACCTCTCCCCCTTCCTCCAGGGGGAGGAGCTGCGCTGGGACAAGCCCGCCGGGGCCTGGGAGCTCCAGGTGGTGGCTGCCAGCCGGAATACGGGCTTCCACCGGGATTACATCAACATGCTGGACAAGGCAAGCGTCCGCCTGCTGCTGGAGGCTGTGTACGAGCCCCACTGGCAGCGCTATTCCCAGGAGTTTGGCAAGACCCTGGCCGGGTTCTTCTCCGACGAGCCCAACCTGGGCAACGGCCCCACCTACACCAAGGGCAACACCTTGGGCTGCGGCCAGGATCTGCCCTGGAGCCGGGAGCTGGAATCCGCCTTGGAGGAAAGCTGGGGCCCAGGCTGGCGGCGGGAGCTGCCCCGGCTGTTCTCCCAGGACGGCAGCGAGGAAACGGCCCGGTTCCACACGGCCTACATGGATTTGGTGACAAAGCTGGTGCGGGAGGACTTCAGCCAGCAGGTGGCGGACTGGTGCCATCAGCGGGGGGTGGCGTACATTGGCCACGTCATCGAGGACGACGGCCAGCACTGCCGCACCGGCTCCAGCCTGGGGCACTTCTTCCGGGGGCTCCAGGGCCAGGACATGGCGGGCATCGACGACATCGGCGGCCAGGTGCTGCCCCAGGGGGAGGACGGCCCCGCCCTGAACCCCAAGGGCCGCCCCCGCAACGGGGAGTTCTACCACTACGGCCTGGGCACCTTGGCGGCCAGCTCCGCGGCCCTTGAGCCGGGCAAGGCAGGCAACGCCATGTGCGAGATTTTCGGCAACTACGGATGGCAGGAGGGCGTCCGGCTGGAGAAGTACCTGGCGGACCACTTTTTGGTGCGGGGCATCAACTACTTTGTGCCCCACGCCTTTACCGGGCACCCCTTCCCCGACCCGGACTGCCCGCCCCACTTCTACGCCCAGGGCCACAACCCCCAGTACCGGCACTTTGGCAAGCTGCTGCAAGCCATGAACCGGGTGGCCACGGTGACTTCCAGCGGGCCCCACCGGGTGGAGGCGGCGGTGCTCTACCACGGGGAAAGCGAGTGGTGTGACCCCCAGGCCATGGCCTTCGAGCACCCTTTGCGTCCCCTGTACGACCAGCAAATCCACTGCCATGTGATGCCTGCCGACGTATTCGCCGAGCCGGAGCGCTACCACACCCAGCTGGGCAATCCCTTGGTTATCAACGGGCGGCGGTACCAGGCTTTTGTGGTGCCGGGGGCCAAGAGGCTTCCCGCCGCGGCGGCAGCTGGGCTGGAAGCTTTAGTCCAGGCGGGGCTGTCGGTGTTCTTCGCTGGGGAGATGCCCCTGGGCCTGTGCGAGGGCGGGCCTCTCCCCTCCGCCCTGGAAGCTTGCCCCGTTTTGGAGCCCGCCGCTTTGCCCGGCGCTTTGCGGAAAGCTGGAGTGGAAGCGCCGGCGGCGTCCCCGGCCTGCGACAGGCTGCGGCTGCTGGTGGTGGAGGGCGAATCCCCCTGCGTGGTGCTCTCCAACGAGGGAACGGAGCCCTATGTGGGCACGGTGTCCTTCCCTGGGCTGGAGGGGCCCTGCTTCTGGTACGATCCCTGGCACAACCGCTGCCAGAGGGCCCTCTCTGAAACGACGGCGGCAGGGCTGGAAGTCCAGGTGGAGGTGGAGCCCCTGCAATTGCGGGTGCTGGCTTTGGGCCAGGCCCCGGCGGAGCTGCACACCCCCTGGGAGAAGGGCCAAGAGCTGGCATTGCGGGGGTGGAAACGCTCCCTGTGCGCGGGGGTGGAATACCCCGCCTTTGGCCCGGCTGTGCCGGTGGAGCTCCCCGACCAGCTGGCCCAGGAGCTGCCGGAGTTCTCCGGGTACGCCCGGTATGAGACAGCCTTCCAGCTGGAGAAGGCTGGGCCTTTGGTGCTGGAGCTCTCCGACGCGGCAGAGGGCGTGGAGGTGTTCCTGAACGGGGAGAGCCAGGGCCTGCAAATCGCCCCGCCCTTCCGGTATGAGCTGCGGGGCCAGGCTGGGAAAAACCTGCTGGCCATTGAGGTGGCCACCACGCTGGAGCGCCACTGCCACGCCATCCAGGCGGGGGGCCCGGACCGGGAGCCCTGCTGCGGCAGCGGCCTGACCGGGACGGCGCGGCTGTTCCTCGGCAAGGAAAAATAAAGAAAAGTGCCGCCCAGGGGCCTGGGCGGCATTTGTTTATTCGGTGATGGGGTCCAAGCTGTTGATATCCGGGCTCGGGCCGCCTTTGGCCCAGTAGATGATGTAGTAGATGGTGCTGTTGTAAGTATGGGTACCTGGATAATACCCATCGCTAAAAATGCCTTCATCCGTCCAATATTTAGCTCCTGGGCTGGAATAATTCCAAACTAACGGCACCGATGTTCCAGGTTTATGGCCCCAGGAGGACAGAGAACCAGCCTTCATAAAATGATAGTCGCCATCCCCCACACGGACACAAATTGCCTTTTCCCAATAGGTCAAAGTGGAGGGTTTTGTGGTAGTAGCTCTGGCCCAGTAGCCACGTGTGTTGAAATCATCGATAACTGCGTCTTTCACGGAGGAAACACTAAAGACATTGTATGAAGACCCGGAATAGCTGCCAGGGGTCATCCATTGGTTTGTGCCAATGGCATAGCCGTAGCAATTGTATTTTCCATAGCTTTCTCCCCAAGAACCTACCGCCGTGCTGTCCTGCAAACCAGGGGCATCACGGGTCAAACCGGGAATAGCCATAGATGTGTCTGTATCCTCTGTGGTTTGAAAACTCTGCAAATACTCCTTGTAGAGTGCCGCCACCTCTGGGTCGTATTTTGTGGCCAGGTATTGCACAGAAAAGGATATATCAACATTGGTAAAATCGCCAAAGTTATATTGGTCAAAAATCCCTTCCGAACACTTCTGCAACGTTTCCTTTTCTCGCAGCAACGCCATTTTTTCTTCAACTGCCGGGTCTAAAGATGTTTCGGGAAGCTGGAGGCCGTATTCCCGCATGACCTGCAAACACTCTGCCTCGGAAAGCTGGCACAATTCCCGAGCGGAGAAAGGCTGTGTTACCGCGCGGTCGCTTTCCTGCCACATATAATACTGCGCCATTTCAGGGTCACGGCGAAGTAAAAAAACCTGCAAATTTCGAGCACACACATTGATGTTCACATTCTCTGCGTTCTTTATGGAATAATCATAGGTGCACATTGGGACATATCCTTGGCTGAGCGTATCCAGGATTTTCTCCACCGTTTCCGCTAAAAACTCGTCGTTCGTAAAGAACAGGCGGTTAAATGAAAAACCCGCTTCCTCCAGCAGCTCCACCGCTTCACTGCCGGGGAGCTCCGCCAGGCGCTTCAAGGTGACATTCTCACGCTGCTGCAGCTGGGTGTATGCCGCCTCCTGGGCGTCGGAGGGGAAAGTTACCACACCAACCAACAAAACGAGAATCATCAGAACAGAGAACAATCTTTTCACGTAAACCTTCCTCATATTTAATGCTCCTCTCATCATGGAATAGAATGTGGTTTGGCGGACATTGGCTCAAGAAAAACTTACCATTGGTATCACCCTCGTTTTAAAAGTTTTTTGTATATAAGTTATTATATACTAATTTTAAAGATGGCAATTCTTTTTATGAAAATTATGAGAATCAGCATAAAAACACCGCCCTGGCCGGGTGGGCACAGGGCGGTGGGTGTTGTGGGGTATTGGAATCAATCCAGGAGGCCGGCCTGCTGGAGAAGGGCGCGGACCTGCTGGGTTTCCTCGGGGGTGGAGGGCAGCACCGGCGGCGCGCAGAAGGGCTCCAGCCCCAGGCCCCGCAGGGCCATGGCCTGCTTGATGGTGGGCACAAACTGGGGGGCCACGTCGTAAATGGCCATGAGGCTGTCCACCTTGCGCTGGTACTGGGCCATGCCGGGGAGGTCGTCCTGGCGGGCGCGCTGGGCGTAACCGGCGGCCACCTCGGGGGCGAAGTTGGAAAGCCCGGCAATGCAGCCGTCGCCGCCGCTGAGGACGTTGTGGCCAAAGAACTCGTCAAAGCCGGAAAAAACCAGGAATTCTGGGCGGGCGGCCTTCACCTTCTGGATGAGGGCGCGGGTGTGGCCCATGTTGGGCACGGTGTCCTTAATGCCCACAATGTTGGGATGGCGTGTGGCCAGCTCCAGCACCAAGTCCGGGCGGAGGTCATAGCCGGTGCGCTCGGGGAAGTTGTACAGCAGCACCGGCCCTTGGACCCGCTGTGCCAAGGTGTCGTAGAAGTTCAAAATGGCGCTGTCCGGCAGGCTGAAGTAGTAGGGGGAAATCACCATGGCCCCGTCGGCGCCCTGCTCCAGGGCGTAGTTGGACAGCTCCACGCAGGCCTCCAGGTTCATCTCGCAGGTGCCCACGTACACGGTGGTGCGGTGGTGGATGTGGGCCAGGGCCTCCCGGATGAGGCGCTTCTTCTCCGGGGTGGAGATGGCGAAAAATTCTCCAATACTTCCCAGCAAAAGCAGGCCGTCCATTCCTTTTTCAATCAAGAAGTCGTAGATGGCTTTGTTGGCTTCCATGTCTACATAGCCCTGGCTGTCCATGGCGGTGACGGCCGGGGTGATCCATTTGGCGTTCATTGCGTTCCCTCCCTGTTTAGTCGTCGTAGCCCGCGCCCTCCATGGCGGAGAGGGCATGGCTGGTATAGCGCTTGTACAGGCCCTTGCGTGGCGGCCGGGGCACAACGCCCTTTTCCGCCCGCTGGGCCAGGACTTTTGCAATCTCCTGGGGGGGCAGCTTCTGCCCCTGGATGCCCACCACGTCCAAGGTGCGGCGCTCCACGCTGTAGGCGATGATGTCCCCTGTCTCCACAAAGGCCAGGGGGCCGCCGCTGGCAGCCTCGGGGGACACGTGGCCGATGGCCGCCCCGCGGGTGGCGCCGGAGAACCGGCCGTCCGTCACCAAGGACACGGTGCCGTTGAGCTTCTCATCGCAGACAATGGCCTCGGTGGTCATGAGCATCTCCGGCATACCGGAGCCCCGGGGGCCCTCGTAGCGGATGACAAGAATGTCGCCGGGCTCCACGGCGCCGTCCACCACGGCCTGGTAGGCGTCCTCCTCCCTGTCAAAGACACGGGCGGGGCCCTCCATCTCCCGCATCTCCTGGCTGCAGGCGGAGTACTTGATCACCGCGCCCTCTGGGGCCAGATTGCCCCGGAGAATGGCCACCGAGCCCTTCTCCTGGGCCTGGTCCACGGGGAAAATCACCTGGTCCCGCTCCAGGCCGTAGTTGTGCAGGTAGCCCAGGTTTCGCTGGAAGAAGTTGTCGCGCTGCAAATCCTCCAGGTTCTCGCCCAGGGTCTTGCCGGTGACAGTCATCACGTCCAGGTGGAGCATATCCTTTAAGTACAGCTGCACCAGGGGCACGCCCCCGGCGAACCAGAAGGACTCGGTGAGATGCTGGCCGCTGGGGTTGATATTCCCCAGGTGGGGCACCTTGTGGTTGATTTCGTCAAAGAGCTCGGGCTCCAAGTGGATGCCCAGCTCCCGGGCGATGGAGGGCAGGTGGATGGTGGCGTTGGTGGAGCCGCCAATGGCGCTGTGCACCACAATGGCGTTCTCAAAGGCCTCCCGGGTGAGAATGTCGTGGGGGCGGATGTCCTTCTCGATGAGGGAGAGAATCTGCCGGCCGGCCTGGCGGGCCCCGGCGTAGATGTCCCGCATGGTGGCGGGCATCAAAGCGGCGCCGGGCAAGGTGAGGCCCAGGGCCTCGGCCATACACTGCATGGTGCTGGCGGTGCCCAGGAAGGTGCAGGCCCCCACCGAGGGGCAGCCGGTGATTTTATAGTCCCGTATCTCCTGGGGGGTGATGGCGTCCTTGCGCTTTTGCCGCAGGGAGATGTCCCCGGCCACCAGGGAGGTGGTCATATCCGGGCCAGGGCGCATGCTGCCGCCGGGGATGAAGATGGCGGGCAAATCCAGGCGGGCGGCGGCTTTCAGCTGGGCAGGGATGGACTTGTCGCAGGAGGCGGAGAGAATCACGCCGTCCCAAGGGTACACCGAGCCGTGGACCTCGATCATATCGCAGATGGCCTCTCGGGAGGCCAAAATGTAGTTCATGCCGTCGTGGCCCTGGGCGCAGCCGTCGCAAATATCGGTGGTGTGGTACTGGGCGGGGTAGCCGCCCTTTTCGAACACGCCGTACTTGGCCTGCTCCATAATGCCGCCCAGGTGGGTGCTGCCCGGGTGGCTGTCGCCAAACACGTCCTCCAGCAAAATCTGGGGCTTTTGGATGTCCTCCTCGTCCCAGCCGGAGCCCATCTGCAAGGCGTCGAACTGGGCCCACAGCTGGCGCTGGGGGGCGCTTCTCTGTTTGATTTCCATAGGTTCCTCCTCCCGGCGGCTTCCAGGGGGCCGCCGCTTTGTTTTCCGCGCCGCGGGATACCGTCCGCTTCTTGGGGCGCTCAGGGCTTGCGGGTTCTGGGAACTGTTCCCAGCTTGCGGGGGAAAATCGCCACATTATGCAGTATTGCGGGATTTCCCGGGAAAAGCCGGGCCTCTCCCCCATGGCTGCCATAGTCCCCGCCGCCCAAGCGCGCCGGCGTTCCCATACCAGCCCGCGGCCTGTCCAGTCTGGACAGGGACATTGTACCATAGATTGGGGAAGATGTTAAGACCTATCCTTTGGCCCGCTGGTGCTTGCGGTAGTGCAGGGGGGAAAGCTGCTCTTTGCGCTTGAAAATCAAGCTGAAATAGTTGGCCGAGCGGAAGCCGCACTCCTCGGCGATTTGGCAGATGCTTTTGTTGGTAGTCTCCAACGCCTCCTTGGCCTTCTCCAGGCGCAGGTTCAGCAGGAAGTCCATGGGGGAAGTGTGCAGGTACCGCTTAAAGTTGTAAAGGATGGTGGCTTTGGACACAAAGAACTGGGCCGCCAGACTGTCCAGGCTCTGGCTTTCCTGGTAGTGGCTGTACAGGTAATCCAGCACTTTCAGCACCAGCGGCGGCAGGGGGCGCTCCACGGTGAGGCCCTGGTGGGAGGCGGCCTCCACCCGGCTGAGGAGCACCACCAAGTAGCCAAAGAGGGCCTGTATCACATAGCCGCTGTGGCGGCTTCCAGGGGAGCAGCGCTCCAAGTCCTCCAGCAAAGGGAACATGGCGCTGTGCTCCTCCGGGGAGAGGGGGACCGCACCCAGGGCCCGGGCCTGGAGGACCTCCCGCTGGAAGGGGTTGGCGTAGTCGGGGCTGACATTGATATTGAACCGGGCAAAGGGACCGCCCTCTGTTTTGTGGGGCGCCCCCGGTGGGATAACGGCCAGGCTGGGGGCCTCCATGTGGTACAGGGCGTTTGCCAGCAGCAGCTGGCGGCTGCCCTGGTAGAGGTAGTAGATTTCGTAGTGGGGATGGGCGTGCAGCCTCTGCATGGTCCAGCTGCCGGGCCGCACCGAGCGCTCCACCTCGATAAAGCTCATAAAAGGGCCACCTCTTTCCGATATATATGTAATTTAGAGGGATTTTATCATATATAGCATTGAAAGGCAAGGGATTTCCCCGCTATAATAAGGGAAAGAAAGCGCTTTGGCCCACACGCGCTACAGGAGGTATGTGACAATGAAAGTGCTGCAATTTGGGCAGGGGAATTTCCTGCGCACCTTTGCCGACGTGTACTTTGAAACCCTCAACCAGGAGGGGCTGGACTACCAGGTCTACGTGGCCACGGCCATCCCCCACGAGAACCTGGAGGCCTTCCGCCGCCAGGGCAACCGCTACCACGTGGTGCTGCGGGGCTCTCAGGGGGGGCAGCCGGTGGAGCAGGTATTGCCGGTAACGTGCTTACAGGAAGTGATAGACCCCTTCCTGGAGCCAGAGGCCTTTTATGCCCTGGCAGAGGACCCGGAGCTGAAGCTCATCGTCTCCAACACCACCGAGGCGGGCATCCAGTTCCACAGCCAGGACAGCTTTGAGGGCTTCGCCGACATCACCTTCCCGGCCAAGGTGACGAAATTCCTGTACCGGCGGTTCCAGGCGGGGCAGCCTGGCATCTACCTGCTGCCGGTGGAGCTCATCGACGACAACGCCGGGGAGCTGGCCCGCTGCGTGGAGGAGTACATCACCCTGTGGGGGCTGCCCCAGGAGTTCCGCCAGTGGAACCAGCGGGAGAATTTTTACTGCAACACCTTGGTGGACCGCATTGTCTCCGGCTACCCCCGGGAGGAGGAGACCCGCCACCACCTGGAAAACCTGGTGGGCCAGGAGGACAGCCTGCTGGCTGTGGGCGAGCCCTTTGGCCTGTGGGTCATTGAGAGGAAGGGGGACATCGCCCAGTACATCCCCCAGGGGACCCACCAAATCGACGTGGTGCTGGCAGAGGACATCTCCTATTACAAGCGGCGGAAGGTGCGGGTGCTAAACGGCAGCCACACCAACCTGGTGGCCGCCGGGCTGTGGGAGGGCTGCTCCACGGTGTACGACTGCGTGGGCGCCCCCAAGCTGCGGACCTTTGTGCTGGACACCCTGGAGCGGGAGATTGTGCCCTTTGTGTCCCAGGATGTGGCGGCCACCCGGGAATTCGCCGCCAGCGTGTTGGACCGCTTTGCGAACCCCTACTTAAACCACCAGCTCACCTCCATTCTGCTCAACTCGGTGTCCAAGTGGAAGGCCCGGGATTTGCCCAGCTTCCAGGACTACTTCCAGCGGGAGGGGAAAATCCCCCGGAACCTCACCAAGGGCCTGGCCTATTTGGTGGAGCTCTACCGCCGGGCCCAGCGGCAGGAGGATGGCTTTGTGGCGGTGCTGCCCGGCCGGGAAATCCCTCTGGTGGACGAGGAGCGGTACCTCACCTACTTCCTGGAGGGGGGCACGGTGGAGAGCTTCTTGGGGGATGAAACCATCTGGGGCGAGGATTTGACCCAGTACCCCGGGCTGCTCCACACTGTAGCGGGGCACATCGCCACCTTGGAAGGAGGCGGCAGCCTGCTATGAGCTTGCGTGTCATCGACCCGCGGGACAATGTGGCCGTCCAGATTGGCGAGGGCGGCGCGGTGCCCTCTGGCCACAAGGTGGCCCGGCGGGCCATCGCCCAGGGGGAGTTCGTCATCAAGTACGGGGAAATCATCGGCCGGGCCACCCAGGACATCGCCCCGGGGGAGTGGGTGCACACCCACAACCTCCGCTCCCACCTGGACGAGGGCGCCGAGTATCACTACCAGTTCCAGCCTGTCTCCCTGCCGCCCCGAGAGGGGAGCTTTTGGGGCTACCCGCGGCCCTGGGGGGACGTGGGCATCCGCAACGAGATTTACATCCTGCCCACAGTGGGGTGCGTGAACCCCATCTGCCAGCGGCTGGCCCAGGAAGCCCAGCCCTTGGTGGGCGGCTCTCTGGACGGCATCTTCGCCCTGCCCCACCAGTTTGGCTGCTCCCAGCTGGGGGAGGACGGGGAGAACATCCAAAAGCTGCTGTGCTCCATCGCCCTAAACCCCAACGCCTCCTTTGTGCTGTTTGTGGGGCTGGGCTGCGAAAACAACTCCCTGGAGGGCATCCGGCAGGCCCTCTCCCCCTTCCAGCGGGACAACATGGCCTTCCTCAACTGCCAGGAGGCCGAGGACGAGCTGGCCGCGGGGTTGGAAATCCTGAAGGGATTTGCGGAAAAGGCCCGGGGGTTGCGGCGGGAGCAGGCTCCCCTATCCAAGCTGCGCATTGGGTTAAAATGCGGCGGCTCGGACGGGTACTCCGGCCTGACGGCCAACCCCTTGGTGGGCCAGGTGACGGACTGGGTCATCGCCGCGGGGGGCAGCGCCGTGCTCACCGAGGTGCCGGAGATGTTCGGCGCCGAGCAGCTGCTGATGGACCGCTGCGCCAGCCGGGAAGTCTTCGAGGACTACCGGGGGCTGATTCTCCGCTTCCAAAAGTATTACACCGATTTGGGCTTCCCGGTGTACGAGAACCCCAGCCCGGGCAACAAGGCGGGGGGCATCACCACCTTGGAGGAGAAGTCCCTGGGCTGCGTGAAAAAGGGCGGCAGCGCCCCCATTGTGGAGGTGCTCCCCTACGGCGGGCGGGCCAGCAAGCCGGGCCTGGCCGTACTGGAAGGCCCCGGCAACGACTTGATTTCCTCCACGGCCCTGGGGGCGGCGGGGTGCCAGCTGGTGCTGTTCACCACCGGCCGGGGCACGCCCTTCTCCACCTTTGTGCCCACGCTGAAAATCGCCTCCAACAGCGGCCTGGCAGGGCGCAAGGGAAGCTGGATTGACTTTGACGCCGCCCCCGGTGACGGGGAGGCCCTGTACCACCTGGTGCTGGACACGGCCAGCGGGGCCTACCGCTGCAAAAGCGAGGGCTTCCAGGAGATCGCCTTCCACAAGACAGGGGTCACGCTGTGAGGGAGAATCCGAAGCTTCCGCTTGTTTTTCCCCGGTTTTTTTGATACAATGGGATAAAATTTTTCACAAAACCAGGGGAAGAAGGGGAAGCGCCTATGCCAGTGGACATGAAAGCGATGATTGCCGGCACCTACCTACAGCTTGTGCAGCACGGGAACGTGGACAAAATCACGGTGAAGGCGCTGATTGACGCCTGCCACATCTCCCGGCAGACGTTCTACTACCACTTCCGGGACATTATGGACGTGCTGGAGTGGTCCATCCAGCGGGAGACGGCCCGGCTGGTGGAGGAGACCCTGCAAGTGGAGGGCATGGGCCAGGCCCTAAAGCTGTTCATCTCCTTTGCAGTGGAGCGGTTCCCCCTGCTGCGCCGGCTGCTGGACTCCCAAAAGCGAGTGCAGCTGGAGGCCATCATGCTGGATGCGGTGGAGCGCTATCTCAGCGAGGTGGCAAAGCAGCGGCCCCGGGACGTGCCCCTGCGTTACGGGGACCGGGAGGTATTGCTGCGCTTTACCGCCTGCGGCCTGGTGGGGGTGCTGCTGGAGTACGGCCGCAAGCCCAACATGGACCAGGATTTGCTGGCCGCCCAGCTGGAGCGCATCCTCTCGGGGGAGCTGCTGGGCTGGCGTAGCCCGGACCCATAACCGCATAAGAGGTTGACTCCGGTGACGCCAAGGAAAGGCCTCTGCTATGGGTTCATCAATGAGATCGACACCATGGAAAAGGCGGGAGGGGTACCAATCCTGGCTGGAGGAGTTTGCCCGGTTCCTGCAGGAGAAGGAGACCGTCACCGGCGACAAGTGTATGGCGTTGTTGGAAGAGCAAAAAAGGAAATCCCCACCCGCCGGAGGGAAACAGGCGGGTGGGGATTTTTTGCTGCGCCCCTAAATCCCCACAGGGCGCAAGCGGGTTATTATCAAAGGTGGGATACAGTCAGAGGGAAACAAGTTAGGAGCGGGCGTCGTAGGCAGCCTGGTAGATTTCCAGCAGCTGGTCCACGCCCTTCACGCTCAGCTCGTTGAGATAGGCGTCCCAATCGGCCTCGGGGTCGGAGGTGCCGGTGATGAAGGCGGCGGCCATTTCTTCAACGTAGCTTATAACAACACTCTCTGTGTTAGCCAGAGTAGCCGATTGCTCTTCCGTATATACAAGAGTGGGAACACAGATTTCCATATCGGGATAATAAGGCTCCATTTGTTCCTGCGTATCTACAGACAAGCGGTGCTCCATGTTGGTGTCATAATCGCCGCTTTGTACCTGGGCGTAACGGAGGTCTTTGTAATCGCCCGTGTCGCAACGCAGGCCCAAGCCACGCCAGCAGTAATCCTGTTCATCACCCCAGCCAACACCATCAATGAAAGGAGCGATTTCAGCAGGGTCACCAGTGTTGAAATCAGCTGCATCGGCAGGAACATCATCTTCACCAGGAGTAACATACTTCCAGTTTTCGCCCTCTACGCCAAAGGTCTTACGGTAATTGATGTCTTTGTTGTACTGCTCCACGCCCCAGCGGAAAGCTGCGGCAGGGTTTTCACAGGCGGAAGTGATAACAAAAGCCGTGGGAGTAATCTGGCTGTAAGGCATCCAGGTGGCGACACGGCCATTGGGGCCCTCGATGGGCGCCAAAGCTACATAAGGTCCCCACTGAGAAACATCCGCACCGGGCAGGTCGGGGGTGCCGCCAGTAAAGCATCCAACGTCCTCAGTAGTACCGTCAGCCGCGCACAGCTGGCGGGCCTGATCATAATTGATGACCAAGCTTTGGTCGTAATACAAGCCTTCCTCGTAGAGCTTGTTCAGCCAGGACATGGCTTCCTTCCAACCGTCCTGCATGTAAGACAGCTTGATCTCATCGCCATCCAGATAGACATAATTGTTATCGGGAGAGGTGTAGACGAAGGGATTGGTCAGCCATCCGCTCATCGCATTGGAGTGCCAACCGCCCTCATAGGTCAGCAGGGGGATTTCGTCAGCCTCGCCGTTCCCATTGGGATCCTCTTCCTTGAAACGGCGGAGCATGTCCTCGAACTCATCCACAGTGGTTGGAGGTTCCATATCAAGAGCATCCAACCATTTTGTATTAATCCACAATTTGCTGGAGCCTTCGCAATGGACGCACTTCTCAATGTAGGGCAAGGCATAAATATTGCCATCGCCCATGGTGAGGGTATCGGCCACACCGGGAACATTTTCCTCAATTTTCTGGAACACTTCGCCATACTGCTCAATGTAATCGTTTAGCGGAACAAAAGCCCCCTGCGGACCATAGGCCTGCTGCTGGGAAAGGCTGACACCGCAGGACAGATAGATGTCAGGCATATCGCCGCTAGACAGGGAGATGTTGACACGGTCGGCCAAGCTGTCAGAGGGGACTTCTTGCCATTCGATATGAATGCCAGTCAATTCTTCATATTCCTTTGTAAAGCTGTTCTCAGCGATGTCAGGGATGGCTGTCTGGGAGGGAAACATAACAGTCAAGGTGATGGGCTCCTCCACAATGGGGAAAGTCCCCTCGGGAGACACGCCGTTTTCATCGTAGGCAACATCCCCAGATGTAGCGGAGGAATTGGAGGTAGAGCTTTCTCCGCTGCCTCCGGTGGAGCTGGTGCCGCCTCCGGACTGAGTGCAGCCTGCCAAAAGCAGTGACGCCAACAGCCCACACAGCAAAGTCTTGAGTGCTCGTTTCATGTTCTTTACTTCCTTTCATACTTTTTATAGTATCAAGCCGGGCGGCCTTTATACGGCGCCCGCCTTGACAGAGCCAAAAACATCAGAACATTTTATCCCTTTACCGAGCCAATCATCACGCCTTTGACAAGGTGCTTCTGCACAAAGGGATACACCACCAGCACAGGTACGGAAGCTACCACAATCAGAGCGTATTTCAGCAAAGTTTGCAGCTCTTGGCGGCGCATCATCTCCTGGACGCTGGAGCCGGTCATGCTGGTCATGTCAATCTGGTTGGCAATGAGGATTTCCCGCAAGAAAATCTGCAGGGGCCACTTCTGCTTATCGCTGATGTAGAGCATGGCGTTGAAGTAGCTGTTCCAATGGCCGATGGCGTAAAGCAGCACCATAACGGCCAGGATGGTCTTGGACAGGGGCAGCACCACGGACCACAGGAAACGGCGGTTGGTGCAGCCGTCGATTTGGGCGGCCTCCAGCAGCTCCTTGGGGATGGTAGTCTGGAAGAAGGTGCGCATGACAATGACGTTGTACACGCTGATAAGGCCGGGCAGCCACAGGGCCCAGGGGGTGTTCAGCAGGTTCAGGTCCTTGACCAGCAGGTAGTTGGGGATGAGGCCGCCGGAGAACATCATGGTGAACACCAGCAGCTTCATGATGACGCCGCGGCCTTTCAAATCCGCCCGGGCCAAGGGGTAGGCCATCAGCACCGTAAAGACGATGTTCAGCAGGGTGCCCACCACGGTGTAGTAGATGGTGTTGCGGTAGCCAATCCACACGTCGCCGTACTGGAACACCTCGATGTAAGCGTCTAAAGTGGGCTCCACAGGGATGATGCCCACCTTGCCGGCCTGCACCGCCGCCCCGGAGCTGAAGGAGGAAGCCACCACATTCAGCAGGGGGATGAGCACAATCAGCAGGGCCAACAGGGCAATGATGAAATTGACCACGTCAAAAATCCTATCGGAGGTGGTCCCCCGGATTTTGTTGCTTTTCTTTTTTACGCCAGCGTTTACCACAGTGACTCCTCCCCTACCTTCTTAGCCAGGATGTTCGTGCCAATAATCAACACCATGCCTATCAGCGACTGGAACAGGCCAATGGCTGTGGGATAGGAGTAATTGGCAATGGGCGATGCCAGGCCGATTTTATAGACGTATGTGTCAATCACCTCGGAGGCACTGATGTTCAGGCTGTTCTGCATCAGGTAGATTTTCTCAAAGCCCGTGGTGAGCACGCTGCCCATGTTCATAATCAGCAGGATGATAATGGTGGACTTGATGCTGGGCAGGTCGATGCTCCACACGCGGCGGAGCTTGGAAGCGCCGTCGATGATGGCTGCCTCATGCAAGGCGGGGTCCACGCTGGAAAGGGTGGCGATGTAGATGATGGCATTGTACCCCGTGAACTGCCACACGCCGGACCAGACATACACATGCTTAAACAGGCCCGGGTCGGACATAAACTGGATTTGCTCCAGGCCCATGGATTTGAGCATCATGTTCACCGGGCCAAAATCCACGGCCAGCAGGTTCATCAGGATGCTCACCATCACGGTGGTGGAGATGAAATAGGGGGCGTACGTCACCGTCTGCACAAACTTCTTAAAGCGCAGGTTTTGCAGGTAGTTGAGCACCAGGGCCAGGATGATGGGGAAAATCAGCCCCGCCACCAGGCCGTAGATGCTTAAGGTCAGGGTGTTGGTGAGCAGCTTGCCAAACTCGCTGGAGCTGAAAAAGGTCTTAAAGTGCTCCAGGCCCACCCAGGGGCTGTCCCACATCCCTTTAAACACGCTGTAGTCCCGGAACGCCATCTGCACGCCGGCCATGGGCACATACTTGAAGATGACGATGTACACGATGGGCAGCAGCAGCATGGCGTACAGGTCCCAGTTGTTGACAAAGTACTGGGCAAGGCCCCGCTTGGGAGAGGCACCTGTCTTACCCCGGACGCTCTTTGCTTTTAACATGTCCTTCCTCCTCACTTTTGTGTAGCTCTGGAAAGGGGAGGCGCCGCCGGAAAACATGAAACGATTCTCTTTCGGCTCTGCCCACCGTGGGGGCAGCTCCCTTCGCTGGTTCCATCATAGACGCTGTCACAGCAAAAATAAACAGACAATCCTACTTTTCAGCGCGCTTTTTGTCTCTTTCGCCAGGAAAATACCCCATACAATTTTGAAAACCGTCATACGATTCCCGCCGGAAGGGAGCGTGCCAGGGGTACGCGGCTTGTTTTTTTCATACCAATCCTTTATACTTACAAGGAAGAAAGCGCAAATTTGCGCCGAATAAACGGCTTCTTCTGTAGGATATGCCGGAAACGCTTTTCAGGCCATACTGATTTGAAAAGCGGGACTGGCCGCTTTTCAGCAGCAGGGTTCCCTGCTGGAAAAACGAAACAAGTGGAGGAATACAGCAATGAAGGGCAAAACAGGATTTTTTAAAACGCTGCGGGGAGGGCTGTTCTTTAAATATTTCCTGTCCTATTTTCTGGTGTTTTCCGTCCCCCTGCTGCTGACGCTGTTTGTGTACAGCTCCTCGGCCAGGATTATCTCCGCCCAAAGCAGCGGCCAGGCCACCAGCCTGCTGGAGCAGACAAGGACCATCATCGACGCCCGGATGTATGAGATGAAGTCCATCAAGCTGGCACTGCAATCCAGCGAGACCTTGCTGGAGTTTCAAGACACCTGGGCCCGGGACGACGGCCGGGACGAAATTTTCCAGGCCTACAAGGCCAGCGCCTCTTTGCCGGTGTACAGCTTGGTGAACACGGCGGTGGAGAATGTCTCGGTGTTCTTCCCCAGCAGCGACGGGGAGGAGTGTTTTGTCATCTCCTCGAAAAACGCCATGCGCTACAGCCGGGAGATGGGCAGCGTGTGGCTGGGCGCGGAGGAGGCCAGCTACGAGGAGCTGTACGCCTTCCTCACCGGGGAGAGCTTCTACGACGAATTCACCTTCTTTGGCCAATCTGACAGCGGGCTGGTACCCTTGGCCCAGGGGGACGGGGCCCTCTCCGAGCCCAGCGTGTTCTTCCTTTCCTCCCTCAACGACAACGGCCGGGGCAGCGCCCCTGTGGTGCTTATCCGCATTTCTGACAGCTTCTTTGAGGAGATGCTCTCTGGGGTGACCATCGACGGGGCGGGGGCCTCCTTTATTGTCAACGGCAGCGGCAGCTTTATCTCCTACTACGGCGGGAAGGGCACTGGCAGCCTGGATGACGCCACGCTGGCCCGGCTGCTGGAGACAAGCGCCGGGCAGGAGGCCGACCACTTCCTCTTTGAGGGGTACCAGGTAAACCGGGTGCGCTCCAACTTTACCGACTGGACCTATTACTCTGTCATCCCCCAGCAGGCCATCTACCAGGAGCTGAACCACGTGCGCACGGTGATTGCCCTGGCGGCTGCCATCATCATCCTGCTGGGGCTGCTGCTGTGCTATTTGCTCACCAAGAAAAACTCCAAGCCCTTAAAGCTGATTATCCGCTCTTTGACCACCGTCTACGACCACGGCCGCTTTGACCCGGAGGACGACTTCCAGTTTATCGAAAACGCCGTCAGCGCCTTGGTGGCCTCCAACCTAGCCTACCATGAAAAGGAAAAGGACATTGGCAGCAAGACCGACGGGGAGGTGCTGTGGAGGCTGTTCCTGGGGGAGGGCATCGACACGGCAGCCTTCCAGCGGGACTTGGAAAACAGCTCTATCCGCCTGGCGGGCACCCAGTTTGTCACGGGGTACCTGCACGTACACGGCTTGGACAACAGCAAGCAAAGCGCCTTTTTCACCAAGAGCTCCCTGTGGGCCCTGCTGAGCCAGCTGTTCCCCGAGGAGGGCAAAAGCGTACACCCCTTGGTGATTGACAAGAGCAACCTGGTGTTCCTGGCTGTGTTTGGCCAGGAGGAAGCCGCCTCCCAGTTCTGCGGGGAGCTTTCCCTGCGGCTGGAGGGGCTGGGCAAGCAGATTGAGAAGGACACCGGCTGGCACCTGGATTTCTTCCTCAGCGAGGCCATGCGCCTGGCGGAAAACGTGCAGGTGGGCTATCAGCAGTGCAAGGACCTGGCGCTGCGGGTGGTGAAGGACAGCGGAAAGTTCGTCTACACCACCCAGGATCTGCCGGCCTTCCAGCAGATTTACCGCTACACCATGGACCAGGAATTGCGCTTAGCCCAGCTGCTGCAATACGGCACCCAGGAGGAACTGCAGGCCTTTTTGGACGAGCTGTTCGAGCAGAACCTGCGCAAGCTGCAGCTCTCCGACGGGATGCAGAAAAGCTTCTTCACGGCGGTGCAGAATAGCGCCTTGCGCAGCCTCTCCCGCTTCCAGCTGGAGAAGGGCGCCATCCACCATGAGACGCTGAACTCCCCCCAAGAGCTACGGGCCTATCTCTCCCAGCTTCAGGAGGCCACCCAGCGCTCGTTGGGCATCCAGGCGCAGCAGGCCCAGGAGGAGAAAAAGCAGGCGGTGCTGGCCTTTATCAAGGAGCACTACGGCGACGCCGATTTGATGATTTACCCCCTGTGCGAGGAGCTGGGCTGCAGCGAGTCCTCGTTAAACCGGTTTATTCACGAGCAGATGGGGCTCTCCTTCTCCGATTTGCTGGAAAAGACCCGGATGGAGGCGGCCTGCGCCTTGCTCCAGCGGGGCGGCTTAACCGTAAAGGCCATCGCGGAGCAGACAGGCTACGCCAGCGACGCCTCCTTCCGCCGGGCCTTTAAGCGGGTGATGGGCGTCTCCCCTAGCGACTACCTGCGCGCCCACCGGGCAGAGGGCAGCCCCCCGGAAAACCCATAAAAAAAGGAGGGCCGCTGGGCCCTCTTTCTTGTTGCGTCCACTTCCCCATCCCGCCGCGCCGTGCTATAATAGCAGGGAAAAAGCAAGAAACGGGGTGGCTGCCATGAGGCAGAGTAAAACAGCCACCGCCCGGCTGATTCAGCGGGCGCGGGGCTTTCGGTATTCGTTGGTGTGGGAAGGCATCGCCGTGGGGGCGGCGGCCGGGCTGGTGACAGTGCTGTTCCGGCTGCTGCTGTCCCAGGGGGACGCGCTGCGCCAGGCTTTGGGGGAGCTACTCACCGGGCGGCCTTGGCTGCTGCCCCTGTGGCTCATGGCGCTGCTGGTGCTGGCCGCTTTGGTGACGCTGCTGCTGCGGTGGGAGCCCCTTATCAGCGGCTCGGGCATCCCCCAGGTGGAGGGGGAGCTGCAGGGCCATCTCTCCCAGACCTGGTGGCGGGTGCTGCTGGCCAAGTTTGTGGGCGGGCTGCTGACCATTGGGGCGGGGCTCTCCCTGGGCCGGGAGGGGCCCTCCATCCAGCTGGGGGCCATGGCGGGGAAAGGCGTCTCCCGCCTGTGCCGCCGGGACATGACCGAGGAGCGGATGCTGCTGACCTGCGGCGCCAGCGCCGGCCTCTCCGCGGCCTTTAACGCGCCCCTGGCGGGGGTGCTCTTCTCCCTGGAGGAGCTGCACAAGGACTTCTCCACCGACGTGCTGCTGTCCACCATGTCCGCCTCTATCACGGCGGATTTCATCTCCCGCACCCTCTTTGGGCTGGGGCCGGTGTTCAGCTTTCCGGAGCTCTCCATGATGCCCCTGGCCCACTACTGGATGGTGCTGCTGCTGGGGGCCCTGCTGGGGCTTGTGGGGGTGTTTTACAACTTCTGCGTGGCCAAGGCCCAGGACTTGTACGCCAAAATCCCCTGGGCCTACGTGCGGGCGGTCCTCCCCTTTTTGCTGGCGGGGGTGCTGCTGGTGGTGTACCCGGCGGTGCTGGGCGGCGGCCACAACTTGGTGGAGGCCGTCTCCCAGGACCAGGCGCTTCAAGGGCTGCTGGTGCTGTTCGCGGTGAAGTTCCTCTTCTCCATGGCCAGCTTTGGCGCCGGGGTGCCCGGCGGCATCTTCCTGCCCCTGCTGGTGCTGGGGGCCGTGGTGGGCAGCTCCTTCAGCCAGGGCGCCCATCTGCTGGGCCTGGACACCGCCACGGGGAACTTCGTCATTTTGGGCATGGCGGGGCTGTTCGCGGCCATTGTGCGGGCGCCGGTGACGGGCATTGTGCTCATCAGCGAGATGACCGGCAGCTTCTCCCACCTGCTGACGCTGTCTCTCGTCTCCTTGGCGGCCTATGTGGTGGCGGATTTGCTCCACGCCCCGCCGGTGTACGACATGCTCCTGGCCCGGCTGCTGAAAAAGGGAAAGGCCTCCCCCGCCCCCTCCGGGGAAAAACTGCTGCTGGAATCCCCGGTGAGCGTGGGCGCCCCCGCCTGCGGCAAAGCCATTCAGGAACTGGCCTGGCCTGGGCGCTCCTTGGTGGTGTCCATCAAGCGCCACGGGGAGGAGCTTCTCCCCCACGGCGGCACGGTGCTGGAGGCCGGCGACGTGGTGGTGCTGCTGTGCGACCAGCAGGAGCTGCCCCAAGTCCACGCGGCCCTGGAGCACCAGTGCAAAGGCAACTAAAGCAAGACGCAAAAAGCCCCCGGAACACGGCGCGCAGCCGCTTCCGGGGGCTTTTCAGTTTGTTATAGGAATCGGAAAAAGAAGAAATACAGCACCAGGGCAAAGACCAGCACCACCAGCAAAACCGCCGGGACAAACACTATCAGGGCGGCCAGGACCATGGCTAGGCGGTCCTTTTTTTCCAGGGGGGTCTTTTCAATGTCCTTTTCGAAGCGTTCCTCCGCCTCTTTGACATGGAGCACCCGGTTGAGCTTTTTTCGGAAAAACATAACCTCAGTCCTTCTGCTTTAGGGGGAAGTGGCAGGCCACATAGTGGTGGTTGCCCATATCCCGCCATTCGGGGACCTCGTTCTTGCACTTTTCCTGGCAATAACGGCAGCGGGTGTGGAACTTGCAGCCGCTGGGCGGGTTCACCGGGCTGGGGATGTCGCCCTCCAGCAGGATGCGCTCCCGGCCGCCGTTGTCCTCCTCGGTGGTGGGGATGGCGGAGAGCAGCGCCTCGGTGTAGGGGTGGTAGGTGTGCTTGAACAGCTCCTCAGACTCGGAGAGCTCCACCATGTTGCCCAGGTACATCACGCAGATGCGGTCGCTGATGTACTTCACCACGCTGAGGTCGTGGGTGATGAACAGGTAAGTCAGGCCCGCCTTTTCACGCAGCTCGGAGAGCAGGTTCAAAATCTGGGACTGGATGGACACGTCCAGGGCGGAAACGGCCTCGTCGCACACCACGAACTTGGGGCTGAGGGCCAGGCTGCGGGCAATGCCGATGCGCTGGCGCTGGCCGCCGGAGAACTGGTGGGGATAGCGGTTGAACATATAGCTGGCCAGGCCGCAGTCCTCCATCACCTTCATGATGTACTCCTTCATGGCGGGGTCGCCCCGCTTGAAGATGCCGTGGGAGGTAAGGCCCTCGCCGATAATCTGTCCCACGGTCATGCGGGGATTCAAAGAGGAATAGGGGTCCTGGAAAATCAGCTGCAAATCTTTGCGCAGCACGCGCATCTCCTCGTAGGAGAGCTTCTTCAAATCGATGGCCTTGCCATCTTTATAGTAGAGGATGTCGCCGTGGCTCTGGGGGTACAGCTGCAAAATGGTGCGGCCCAGCGTGGACTTGCCGCAGCCGGACTCGCCCACCAGGCCCAAAGTCTCCCCTTCGAAAATATCCAGGGAGATGCCGTCGTTGGCGCGGACATAGCGCTGCTTTTCCCGCAGCTTCGTCTTCTTCACGGGGAAGTACTGCTTCACGTCCCGCAGGCGCAGCAGCACCTTCTTCCCGTCCACCACTGGCTGGGCGCTGTCCTGGCTTTCCGCCTCGATGGTGTTCAGCTCCTTGTTCTCATTCTCCATGTTCTTTTCTCACCGCCTTTTCCGGATAAAAGCAACGTACCACATGGCCGGGCTCCACCTCGTGAAGGGTGGGCTCCGCCTCCTGGCACTTTTGGGTGCAGTATTTGCACCGGGGGGCAAACTTGCAGCCCTGGGGCAGATACAGCGGGTTGGGCACCGAGCCGGGGATGGCGTCCAGCTTCTCGCCCTTGGGGGTGTTCAGCTGGGGGATGGAAGTCATCAGCCCCTCGGTGTAGGGATGGGAATAGGTGCCGTCGTGGAAGATGGTACGGGCCGGAGCCTTTTCCACAATCTGCCCACAATACATCACGGCCACCTCGTCGGCCATCTCGTGGATGACGCCCAGGTCGTGGGTGATGAACAGGATAGAGGTGCCCATCTCCCGCTTCAAGTCGTTCATCAGCTTCAAGATCTGGGCCTGGATGGTCACGTCCAGGGCGGTGGTGGGCTCGTCGGCGATGAGCAGCTTGGGCTTGCAGGCCAAAGCCATGGCAATCATCACGCGCTGGCGCATGCCGCCGGAAAGCTGGAACGGGTACTGCTTGGCCACCCGCTCGGGGTTGGGGATTTTCACATCGGCAAGCAGGCCAACGGCCTTTGCCCGGGCCTCTTTCTTGCTCATGTTCTGGTGGATTTGCAGTGTCTCGCCAATCTGGCGCTCCACGGTGAACACCGGGTTTAAGGAGGTCATGGGCTCCTGGAAGATGACGGAAATCTCGTTGCCGCGGATGTGGTACATCTCCTTCTCGGTGCAGTTGCGGATGTCCTTGCCGTCAAAGGTGATTTCGCCGCTCTCGATATAGCCGTTGCCGTCCAGCAGCTTGATGATGCTCATGGCGGAAACGCTCTTGCCAGAGCCGGACTCGCCCACAATGCCCAGAGTCTTGCCGGCGTCCAGGGAATAGGTCACGTCGTTTACAGCCTTGACGATGCCCTTTTTCGTTTTGAAATAGGTGTGAAGGTTCTTCACTTCCAGCAAACTCACAGGGCTCACCTCTCTTTCGATTTGGGGTCGATGGCGTCACGCAAGCCGTCGCCCACGCAGTTGATGCTGATGGTGCAGATGCCCAGCGCCAAGGACGGGAACACCCACCGCCACCAATAGTTCTCGATAACCTGGCCGTTCTGGGCGCCGTTGAGCATGTTGCCCCATGTGGCGTTGGGCTCGCTGACACCGAAGCCGATGAAGGACAGGGAGGATTCCGTCAGCATGCAGGTGGCGAAATCCAGGGTGGCGTTGACGATAATCACCGTGATGATGTTGGGCAGGATGTGGCGGAAGATGATGCCGAACTCCTTGACGCCCAAAGCCTTGGCCGCGGTGACGAACTCCTGCTCGCGCTCGGCCAGCACGCTGCCGCGCACCAGGCGGGCGATGCCGGGCCAGGAGAGGAAGCCCAAGATGAACATAATCAAGATGATACGCTGCAGCTCGGAAATACTGTTGCCCAAAATACTGGACAGGATAATACAGAAGGGAAGGAAGGGGATGGAGGAGACAATCTCGGTCAAGCGCATCAGCAGGTTGTCCAGCTTGCCGCCCTTGTAGCCAGAGACGCCGCCCACAATCACACCGATGAAGGTGGAGATGATAACAGCGATAGCGCCCACGGTCATGGTCATGCGGCCGCCCACAATCAAACGGCGGAACACGTCGCGGCCAAAGCCGTCGGTGCCCATCAGGTAGCCATCCAGGCCCCAGCCCTTCACCTGGCCATCCTCTGTGATGGCGTAGCTGCTGTAGTAGCCAGAGGACACGGAAGCCACGGTGCCGTTAAAGTTGGGGACCTTGGTCTGGCCGAAGTTGTTGTCGCCCCAGGTGACCACGGAGCCGTCATCCAAAATAACGGTGTAATGATAGCGGCCCGCGGAAATGGCGGTGACATGGCCCTGGATTTCCTCAGGGAGGTTCAAGGTACCCTTGACATTGTTGCCCCACACGTGGACCTGGCCGTCGTTGGTCAGGGCGGCGGCGCTTTCGTCGGTGAGGGCGATGTCCACCACGTTGCCCTGAATTTCCTCGGGGATGTTGGTGAACACAGAGGTGGTGGTGGAAAGGGGCACCACTTCCCCATCGTTGGTCAGCGCCATAACGATGTTGGTGTTGTCGTCAAACTTGGCGATGTTGCCCTGCACCTCGCTGGGGACGCTGACGTTGAGCAGGTAGGCGCTGCCCCAGTTGTAGAGGCGGCCGCTCTCCGTCAGGGCCAGGGAAATCTGGTAGCCGGCGGAAATCTGCTTGATGGGCTGGGGAGAAGCCTGAAGCTCCACGGGCAGGATATTCAAGCCCATGCGGTCGTTGCCCCAGGTGAACAGCTGGCCTTCCTCGTTGACAGCCAGGACGTGGTCCAGGCCGGCGGAGATTTGGGTCAGCTTGCCCATCTCCGAGGAGGAGGGAATGCTCTTTAGCTTTTCCGTGGGGAAGGTGCCCCATTCGTACACGTTGCCGTCCTTATCAATGCCCACGGAGAAGGTGCTGCCAGAGGACACCATCTGGGCGTTGCCCTGGAGCTGGGAAGGGACGCTGAGCATCCCGAAGCCAGGGGCCACGTTGGACTGGGTCACGTCCTGGTAAGACAGCTGGATGGGATAGAAGAAGGGCAGGATGATACAGCACAGGAAAATAATCAAAAACAGGATGAGGCCCGTCATGGCCACCTTATCATGCACAAAGCTCTGCAGCACCATGCGGGCAGGGCTTTGCATCAATTCCTCTTCTTCCTGGGGAAGGCCGCCTAGCACCATGCGCTGGGCAGCGGCGGCAGCGGTGGACTTCCGCTTGCCAAATAAACCTTTCTTTGCCATTGGGTGACCTCCTCTCAGTTTTCTAGCCGGACGCGCGGGTCCACGATGGTGTAGGCGATGTCCATGATGACGTTGCCCGCCAGGGACAGCACCACGTAGAACATCTGCATGGTCAGCACCACGGAGAAGTCACGCTGCATCAGGCCGTTGATAAGGGTCTGGCCAAGGCCGGGCCACAGGAACACGTTTTCGATGACGATGGAGCCGCCAAACAGGGAAACCACCCAGGCGGTGGCGATGGTGACCACGGGAATCAAGGCGTTGCGGAAGGCGTGGACATAGATGACCACCTTTTCCCGCAGGCCCTTGGACCGGGCGGTCTTGATGTAATCCATGCGCAGCACGTCAATCATGGCGGCGCGGACATACCGGGTGATGCTGCCAATGCCCGAGATGGACATGACGATAACAGGCAGCGCCATGTGCCACAAGGTATCCAGGGCCATTTGGAAGCTGTTGCCCTCAAAGCCCGCTGTGCGCACGCCGCTGATGGGGAAGATGGGAATCTTCACCGCGAAGGCGAAAATGGCCAGCAAGGCGATGATAAAGCTGGGAAGGCTGTAGCCCACAATGGTGACCACCTGCACCGCCTTGTCAAACACGGTGTTGCGGCGCACGGCGGTGGCGATGCCCAGCGGCACGGCGATGAGGAAGGTGACCAGCATGGACACCAGGTTGAGCATCACGGTGTTGAGCATGGGCGTGCCGATCATGTTGATAACGTCGGTCTTATACTGGGTGGAGTAGCCGAAGTTGCCGGTGAGCATGTTGCCAATCCAGCGGATGTACTGCACATACAAAGGGCTGTTCAGCCCCAGGCTTTCCCGCGTTTGCTCATAGAGACGCTGGTACGCATCGGGCTTCATGTTCGCTTTAGCATCGCCCAGCATCATGGTGACCGGGTCGCCAGGCATGATTTTATAAATAAAGAACATCAAGATGGAAATAATGAAGAAAACGAAGATGATATAGATGAATCTCTTCAGCAGATATCTGCCTTTTCCCACTTGTATCCCCCCATTTCAAAAATTAGGTTTGTTTAGAAAGAACCGGCGAACCCCCAGACGGGGCCCGCCGGACTCTCAAAAGCTCATCATTTTGAAACCCACAGGTTAAAAATTACTCGGTGACCCAAGCGTCCAGAACAGCGTTCTGCCAGCCCCAGGTAGCGGTGTTATCCCAACCCTGCACGCGGGTGGAGATGAAATCGTAGTACTGGTCGGAGTACAGGGGCACATTGGGCAGCTTCTCGTTCCAAACCTTGATGAAGTTCTGCCAAGCGGACAGCCAGCCATCGTGGTCGTCATAGGGGATGCTCTTCAGAGGCATAACAGCATCGTTGAGCTCCTGGTCGGCAATCCAGTTGGTGTTGTAGTTGCCCATCCAAGCCTCGTCGTTGGAGAAATAGTACCAGGGGGAGTTGGCAGTGGCGAAGCCAGTGGCCAGGTTGTACATGTTGTACTGCGTATCCGTAGCATGCAACATGGCGTTCTGCAGGGTGGCGAAGTCGGTAGTGGTAGGCTGCAGTTCCATGCCAGCGGCTTTCATGTTCTCAGGCAGCATGGTGGCCAGCAGCTCAGAAACGGGGTTGCCCTCGGAATTGCACCAAGTAATAGTCAGAGGCTTCAGCTCGCCGTTAACATCCTTGTAGCGGACGCCGGAGCCGGAGTAGGGAGTGCCGTCGGCATTGAGGGTCCAGCCATCCTCTTCCAGCAGAGCGATAGCGGCTTCCACGTTCATGTCGTAGGTGTTCAGGTTCTCGTTAATCCAGTCAACGGACTCCTGATACTCCCACTGGGCCAGGCCGTAGAAGGAGTGCACCACGGAGCCGTAACCGCCGGTGTACTGACGGGCGAACTCGTTGCGGTCCAGGCAGTAAGCGATGGCCTGGCGGACCTTCTCAGAGTCGGTGGGGAACACACTGCAGTCGAACTGCAGCTGGCCGTAGCCGTTACGCATGTAAGTAACCTGGTTGGCAACGCCCTCTTCCACCAGGTCCAGGCCGGCGTTGATGGTGTCGCCGCCGCTGGCGCTGTACAGCACGTCCACAGTGCCGGCTTCCAGCTCGTTCATCATGGTGTCGGAAGACACGGTCTTGATGACCAAAGTCTCGATGGAGGGCTTTACGCCGCGGTAGTCACCCACGAACTCGGGGTTGGCCTTCAGGGTAGCCTGCTGGCCGGCCTCATCGAAGCTGTCGAACAGATAGGGGCCGCAGGTGACCTTGGGATTGTACCGGTAGCCGGTCTCGGTGTTGTTGATGGTCTCCTTCAGCAGGTCAGTAGTGAAGTCGCCGGTGATGGTGGCGCCGTTCTCGGTGTCTTCCACATCGCAGTCAGGGGCGATGACATGGAGGGGACGGGGACGAGCGCTGGCGTAGGTGATGTCGTAGTGGTAGGGCAGCTCCTCAGCCTTGATGGTGATGGAGTAGGTCATGTCATCCACCAGATGAACGCCAGCAAAGGTGTCAGCAGTACCGGCCAGCCATTCGTCATAGCCCACCACGGAATAACCGCTGTTACAAGGGTAGCCGTCCACGCCGGCCATCTCGTCGCTGTTCTCCAGCAGCATGGCGAAGACGTAGTCCTTGGCGGTGATGGGGGTGCCATCGCTCCAAACCAGGCCGTCGTTGATGCTGACGGTGTAGGTCTTGGTGCCGTCCTCGTTCTCAGTCTCCTCGTGGGAGGCCACCACGGTGGGGTTGTACTCAAACTCACCCTCTTTGGTATACACCACGGTGTCATAGCCGCCGTGGATCAGGTCATACATGTTGTAGTTGGTCTCAGAGCTGGAGAACCCAGTATCGTAAAACTCGTTGATGACCTGGGTGACGGAGCCGATGACCAGCTGGCCGGTAGGCTCAGTGGGCTTTTCGCCGGTCTGGCCAGCTTCGGCATCAGAGCTCGTGGAGCTCTGAGACTCAGAGGTGCTCACCTCTGAGGAGGAACCCTGGTCGTTGTTGGTAACAGGCTGCTGTCCGCAGGCGGCCACCGACAAAGCCAGGAGCCCTGCCAGCAGCAGGGACGCAATCTTCTTGGTTTTCATCGCTGTTTTCCTTCTTTCCTCACGTTTGTGATTATTTGGTCTTGGCAGAACAAGAAAGCCCACACCTTCTTGCAGGATAGGACTGTCCTTCCTTCCAGGACACGTATGCGAAAGCCTGTTTATTGTAGCAAATATCCGATAAAAGGTCAAGTGGTTTTGCAATATTGCTCGAAGAAAAATGCAAACAGGGTCATTTTGGCTTACTCTGCCATCAGGGTTTCCATCTCGCCGATGAGGCTTTCAAACAGCTGCAGGGCATCCCGCACCGGGGCAGGGGTGCTCATGTCCACGCCAGCGCCTTTCAGCAAGGACACGGGGTCGGTGGAGCAGCCGCCGGAGAGGAAGCCCAGGTAATCCTGCACCGCGGGGGCGCCCTCTTTTAAGATGCGCTGGGACAGGGCGATGGCCGCGGAAAAGCCGGTGGCGTACTGATACACATAGAAGTTCATATAGAAGTGAGGGATGCGGGCCCACTCCAAGGCTATCTCTGGGTCAAGGACAACATCCTCGCCGTAGTACTCGCGGTTCAGGTCGCCGTACTTCTGGCACAGGCTCTCGGCGGTGAGGGGCATGCCCTGCTGCACCTGCTGGCTGCACCACAGCTCGAACTCGGCGAACATGGTCTGGCGGTAGAGGGTGGTGCGGAACTGCTCCAGGAAGTAGTTGATAAGGTAGGCACGCTCCTTCTTGCCGGTGGTCTTGCCCAGCAGGTGCTGCATCAGCAGGGACTCGTTGCAGGTGGAGGCCACCTCCGCCACAAAGATGACGTAGTCAAAGTAGGTGATGGACTGGTTCTTGGCGGAGAGGTAGGAGTGGAGGGCGTGGCCCATCTCGTGGACCAAGGTGAACACGTCGTTTAAGGTGTCGGTGTAGTTTAAGAGCACAAAGGGATGGCAGCTGTACTGGCCGGAGGAGTAGGCCCCGGAGCGCTTGCCCTGGTTCTCGTAGACGTCAATCCAGCGGTTTTCAAAGCCCTCTTTCAGCATGGCGAGGTAGTCTTCCCCCAGGGGGGCCAAAGCCTCCAGGGCCATCTCCTTGGCCTTTTCAAAGGGGATCGTCTCGTCCTGGTCCGGCACCATGGGGGCGTAGATGTCGTAGTAGTGGAGCTCGTCCACGCCCAGCAGCTTCTTGCGCAGGCGCATATAGCGGTGCATCACCGGGAAGCTCTCCCGCACGGCGGCGATGAGGTTGTGGTAGATTTCCACGGGCACCTCGGTCTTGTCCAAGGCGGCGGCCAAGGCGGAGGGGTACTTGCGGGCGTCGGCGAAGAACTGCAGCTGCTTCATCTGGCCGTCCAAAGCGGCGGCGAAGGTGTTCTTAAAGCTGTCGAAGCCCTTGTAGTAGCTCTCGAAGGCGGACTTGCGCAGCACCCTGTCGCTGCCCTGCATCATGGGGATGAAGGTGCCGTGGGTGACGGGATGCTTGCGGCCGTCCTTGTCCACGGCGTCGGCGAAGGTCAAGTCGGCGTCGTGGAGGTTCTTGTAGATGTCGCTGGGGGACTGGCTCACCTTCCCGGCGGAGGCCAGCAGCGCCTCCTCCTTGGGGGAGAGGGTGTGCTCCTTCTGCCGGCGGATGCGGGTGAGGGCCAGGCGGTAATGCTCCAGGCCGGGCTCCTCCTGGTAGAAGCGCTCCATGGTCTCGTCGCTGATGTCCAGGATTTCCGGGGTGGCGAAGGCCGTGGCCTCGTCCGCCTGGATGAGCAGGTTCATCATCTGGCCGCTCATCTTCTGGGCCTTGGAATCCCGGGTGTCCTGGTCCCGCAGGTACATGGCGTAGCTGGCAAAGGGCTCGCCCACGCGGGTAAACTCATCCTCCAGCTGGAGGAATTTCAGCAGCCCCTGGGCGCTCTGGCCCAAGGTGCCCTGGCAGGCCCGCAGGCCGTCGATGGCCGCCTGGACTTTGGGGATGTCCGCCTCCCAGGCCTCATCGCTGGGGTACAAATCGGTGGTAGCCCAAGTGTACTGGGGGTCCAGCTCACTGCGGGCAGGGATTTTCTGTTCGCTCATAGAAAAGTACTCTCCTTTCTTCCATACAGCAATCATACTACAGTTGGCACTATGGCACAGTATAGCACAGCCGGGGCCCCAGGGGAAGCCCTAGGAGAAATTTTCCGCACGGGAAAAAAGGGCCCCGCGAAACCGCGGCAGCCCTTTTGGGACCAGTATCGTATCACACTAGTATCCCCAGTATTATTTATTTGTATAGAATACCAGCCTTTTTCTCGTTTTTTAGCCGGTAATCAAAGGCCAAGGCTCGAAACAGCGCTCCCGCAGCTCCTCCATGGCCCGCTGGGGGTCTGTCTCCCCGCTGAGCCACAAGGTGTAGCGGTACTCCCCAAAGCCGGAGAGGTCCATTTTGAAGTTGGTCTCCCAAGTGTTGTTCATCACCCAGGAGTACACCGGGCGGCGGTTGTTCTCCTCCCGGTTGTCGCACAGGCGGATGGGATGGTGGGCCATCTCCCCAAAGTAGAACAGGGGCACATCGTACGAGGCGATAAGGGCGCTGCCCTGGGGGCACACGTACGCCAGGCCGTCGTCGGACATGGAGTACTCCATGCAGGTGCCGGGCAGCTGGTCCACCCCGGGGCGGAAGGCCTCGCCGCCCTTTTTCAGGTACAGGCTTTGGCCGCCGTCCAGGGAGAGGCTCATGGGCAGGAACACGCTTTCTATCTCGCTGGAGAGCGTCTTGCCCAGCTGGAGGCGGAAGTCCACCCGGGGCAGGGCCTCATAGAATTTCACCAGCACGTCGGCCTTTACCGTGCCCGGCAGGCGGAAGCACAGCCGCAGCTCGGTGAACACCTCCCCGTGCTCCACGCAGAGGACCAGGCTCTTCTCCCCCAGCTGGGGCTCCAGCCGGCGGGCCAGTGCGTAGCGGCGCTGGGCCTCCCGGTAGTGCTTCACCGCGTAGGGGGTGGAGCCCACGCCGTTGGCCCACCAATCGGTCAAATCCCCGCGGTACACAGGGCTGTCCGCCAGGGGCTCCCGGATGGCGCTGTACAGCTCTTGGAGGGACACCATCCGCAGCTGCACGCCCTGGGGATAGCGCTGGTTGTAGGCCTCTATCCGGTGGAGGATTTCCAGGTTCGGCGGGGCGTTGTCGTGGAACAGGCCCGAGACGCTGGCAAGGATGAAATCGTAGGGGTAGCCGTTTTCCTCGCACAAGGTGAGGTAGCTTTCCACGCTTTGGTGGAGGGCTTCCACATCGCTTTCGGGGGCGGGGACGTCCCCGAAAAAGTTGGCCGTCATGCCGTTGGTGTGCCTGTCGGGGGTGAGGCCCAGCACGTTGCCCAGGTTGTAGTGCTCGCCGTTCCACACCAGCAGGCGGCGGCCGCCGGCGGCCTCCCACCAATAGGCGGTCTGGTTCTGGTAGAGGGGGTACATGCCGTGGTGGCAGTGGATGTTGGTGTACAAAAACTCGATGCCGTTGTCCAGCAGGGCGTCCCGCTGGCCCATGGAGATGCCGTTGATGTCGGCGCACATGGCGGTTTTGGGCTGGAAGCCCCGGGCCCGCAGCAGGCCGCAGGCCTCCCCCAGGCGGCGGTGGAGCACCTGGCTGTCCACCAGGTCGCAGAAGTTGAGATAGGTGGCGGAGAAGCCCACCCGGCCGGCCTTTATGTGCTCAAAGAGGGCCTGGGCCTCTTGGGGCGTGGCCTCCTCCAGGAATTTCTCCACGCAGAACCAGGTCTCGCAGTTCCAGCGGAAGTTCTGGTTCTCCGGGTGGGAGAGCAGCTCCAGCACGGTGTGGATGTAGTTCACCTGGCCCTGGAGCAGGACTTGACCCAGGACAGGGTCTTCGGCATTTTGACGGTGCGCTCTTTGGGGGACTTCTTCGTGCCGGAGAAGGTGGCCCAGGCCCGGCAGGCCATCCAAAAGGGAAAGCGGGTGCTGATCTACGGCGTGGGGGCCACCCTCCTTGCGCCGGGGGATGTGCTGGTGTACGCGGACATCACCCGGTGGGAATTGCAGCTGCGGTTCCGCCGGGGGGCGGACAACTGGCGCACCGCCCGGAAAAACCTGCCCAAGCTCAGCAAGGTGAAGCGGGGCTACTTTGCGGAGTGGCGCTGGGGAGACAAGGTGAAAAAAGCCTGCCTGTCCCGGATGGACTTCTACCTGGACACCACCACCCAGGGCAGCCCGGCCCTGGTGGCGGGGGCGGACTACCGGGCCGCTTTGGAGGAGCTGGCCCACCGGCCCTTCCGCATGGCGCCTTATTACGACCCCGGCGTGTGGGGGGGCGACTGGATGAAGAACACCTTCCAGCTGCCGGAAAACGGCAGCAACTATGCCTGGAGCTTCGACGGCGTCCCCGAGGAGAACAGCCTGCTGCTGGGCTTTGGCCCGGTGGTGGTGGAGACCCCCGCGGTGAACCTGGTGTTCTCCCAGCCCAGGGCGCTGCTGGGGGAGCGGGTCCACGCCCGCTTTGGCACGGAGTTCCCCATCCGCTTTGACATGCTGGACACCATCCACGGGCAGAACCTGTCTTTGCAGGTGCACCCGTTGACGGAGTACATCCAAGAGGCCTTTAACATGCGCTACACCCAGGACGAGAGCTACTACATCCTGGACACAGAGGGCGAGGAGGCCGCCGTGTGGCTGGGGCTGAAAACCGGCATCGACCCCGCCGCCATGGAACGGGACCTACGCCTGGCCCAGGAGGGGGTGGCGCCTTTCGACGCCGCCCGGTACGTCAACCGCTTCCCGGTGAAGAAGCACGACCACGTGCTCATCCCCGCCGGGACGGTCCACGGCTCTGGGGCGGGCACCATGGTGCTGGAGATAAGCGCCACGCCCTACATCTTCACCTTTAAGCTGTGGGACTGGGGCCGGGTGGATTTGGACGGCAAGCCCCGGCCCATCCACCTGGACCACGGCGTGAAAAACATCCAGTGGGACAGGGACACGGCCTTCTGCCAGGAGCACCTGCTCCACCAGGAGGAAGTGGTCTGCCAGGGGCCGGAGGGCAGCGTCACCCGCACGGGCCTGGCGGAGCGGGAATTTATCGACACCTTCCGGCTGGCCACCGCCTCGGCGCTGGAGGTGCCCCGGGACGGCAGCGTCCACGTGCTGAACCTGGTGGAGGGCGAGGAGGCCCGCATCACCAGCCCCACAGGGAGCTTCCAGCCCTTTACCGTCCACTACGCCCAGACCTTCATCCTGCCGGAGGGGGCCGGGGACTACCGGGTGGGATCCCCCCAGGGCGCGCCCATCCGCGTGATTTTGGCCCGGGTGCGGGGATGAGCCATCCTTCCGCGTGCCGCGCCGCAATTTGGGATTGACAGCCTATCCAAAAAGTATGTAAAATAAAGGGGAACTTTGGTCCGCACATCATTTTAAGAAGGAGGCAGACACGCGCTGCGTGCCAACTACGACTATGAAATACGATTTTACCAGCATCATCGACCGGCACGGGAAAGACGCCATCGCCGTGGACGGGCTTGTCCCCGGCGGGCACGGCCCCCAGCCCCCCAAAGAGGGCTTTGACATCATCCCCATGTGGGTGGCGGACATGAACTTCCCCACGGTGCCCACCATCACCCAGGCCATTGCCCAGCGCATCCAGCATCCTTTCTTCGGCTACTTTGCCACCAGCGACGATTACTACAACGCCATCATCCACTGGCAGGAGCAGCGCAACGGCGTCACCGGCCTGACCAAGGAGTGCATCGGCTATGAAAACGGCGTGCTGGGCGGCGTTATCAGCGCCCTGAACGTGCTGTGCTCCAAAGGCGACAACGTGCTGCTCCACTCCCCCACCTACATCGGCTTTACCGGCTGCCTGACCAACAACGGCTACCACATTGTCCACAGCCCCCTGGTCAAGGACGAGGCGGGCATCTACCGCATGGACTTCGCGGACATGGAGAAGAAGATCGTGGAGAACAACATCCACGCCACGGTGTTCTGCTCCCCCCACAACCCCTGCGGCCGTGTGTGGGAGCGCTGGGAGCTGGAAAAGGCCATGGAGCTGTTTCAAAAGCACGACGTCATGGTCATCTGCGACGAGATTTGGTCCGACATCATTCTGGAGGGCCACAAGCACATCCCCATGCAGTCCATCTCCGAAGACGCCCGCCAGCGCACCGTGGCCCTTTACGCCCCCTCTAAGACCTTCAACCTGGCGGGGCTTATCGGCAGCTACCACATCATCTACAACAAGGCGCTGCGGGACAGGGTGGACAAGGAGAGCTCCCTCTCCCACTACAACTCCATGAACGTGCTGTCCATGCACGCCCTGGTTGGCGCCTACACCCAGGAGGGCAGCGACTGGGTGGACGAGCTGCGCCAGACCATCACCGGCAACGTGGACTACGCCTGCGGCTTTATCGCCCAGCACTTCCCCGGCGTGAAGGTGCAGAAGCCCCAGGGCACCTACATGCTGTTCCTGGACTGCACCGAGTGGTGCGAAGCCCACGGCAAGACCATCGACCAGGTGCAGCAGGCCGGCTGGGACGTGGGCGTGGCCTGGCAGGACGGTCGCGCTTTCCACGGGCCCTGCCACATCCGCATGAACCTGGCCCTGCCCCTCTCCCGGGTGCAGGAGGCCTTCGACCGGCTGCAAAAGTACGTGTTCGTGGACTGAGCGAATCTACCATAACAAAAAAGAGCCAAGCCTTCCCATTGCGGGGAGCCTTGGCTCTTCTTGTTTTTATCGGATTTAGAAGGAGACTTGGAGCTCCTGGCCGTTTTCCACGGTGACCACCTGCTCCTGGTCCCCCAGCACCACGCGGTAGGTCTGGCTCTGGGGCATGCCGGGGTAGGAGCCCTGGCGGGCGCCGATGGTCAACACCCGGGCGCTGTCGTCCCAGGTGAGGGGCATCTCGGTGTAGGCGCCCTGCTCATAGCGGTAGGAGTCGCCCTCGTCGTCGTAGAGGGTGAAGCTGCCGTCCTGGCCGGGGTACACCCGCAAGGTCAAAGCGGGATGGGGCTCCGCGCCGGGGTACGGGGAGGCAGGCCCCAAAGGCAGAATGGTGCCCGCCTTGACGAACAAGGGCAGCTTGTCCAGGGGGGCGTCAGCCTCCACAGTGCGGCCGCCCTGGTAAAAGGCGCCGGTCCAGAAATCGTACCAGCCGCAGCCCGCGGGCAGGTAGACGGTGCGGGTTTTGGCCACGCCCTCCAGGGGCTGGGAGTCCACGTCGTAGTACATGGGCCGGGTGACGGGGCACACCAGCAGGCCCGGGCCAAAGAGGAACTGGCCATCCTCCTGCAGGCAGGCGGGGTCGTTGGGGAAGGCCAGGCCCAGGGGCGTTAAGAAGGTGCCGCTGTGGAGTGTCACATTCCCGGCCAAGGAGTAGATGTAGGGCACCAGCGAGGCCCGCAGCCGGATGAACTTTGCGATGGCGTCGTAGAAGGGCGTGCCCTCCTCCCCAAAGCGCCAAATCTCCCGGGGAGTGTCGGTGCCGTGGGAGCGCATCATGGGCATAAAGGTGCCCAGCTCCAGCCAGCGGGTGTACAGCTCCCGGTAGCCCAAATCCTCGCCGCGCTGGGGATAGTCGCCGCAGCGGAACCAATCCTGGCCCGGGGCCACGAAGAACCCGCCGATGTCAAAGGTCCAGTAGGGCTCGCCAGAGGCAGAGAAGTTCAGCCCCTCGGGGACTTGGCGGCGCAGGGTCTCCCAGCTGGAGCCGATGTCCCCGGACCAGGTGATGGTGGCGTAGCGGTGCTGACCGGCGAAGGAGGAGCGGGTCAGGTTGACCACGCGCTTCTCCCCGGTGGTGGCACGCTGGCCCTCGTAAATGCCACGGGAGTGGTGGAAGGAATAGGCGGTCCACTCGCCGCCGTCCAGGTATTTCTTGGCGGCCTGGGTGTTAATCATGGCCCGCTCGTGGGGCTCGGGGCGCAGGGCAAAGCCGCCCCAGTCGGCCTCGAAGGGCTCGGTGCAATCGCACCACCAGGCGTCCACGCCGTGCTGGAAGATGCCCTCCTTGGCCTGCTTCCAGTAGAGGTCCCGGGCCTCTTTGGAAAAGGCGTTGTATGTGGAGCGGTTGCCCAGCATGTGGCCCTCCTCCAGCATCTCCCGCTGGTTATCGCCCATACCGTTCATGTTGGGCCAGATGGACACCATCAGCGGCGCGCCCAGCTGGTGGAGCCGCTCCATCATGGCGTCGGGGTCGGGATAGCGGGCGGGGTCAAAGGACTTCTGCCCCCACTTGCCCGGCTCCCAAGACTGCCAGTCCTGGATGATAAAGCTGAGGGGGATGTCCCGCCGGCGGTACTCCTCCACCGTGTCGATGAGCTCTTGGGCGGATTTGTAGTACTCCTTGGACTGGCCGTAGCCATAGGCCCACTTGGGCAGCAGCGGCGCTGTGCCGGTGAGCTTGCGGTAGGCGGCCAGCACCCCGGCGTACTCCGGGGCGGCCAGGAAGTAGTAGTCCAGCTCGTCCACAATGTCCATCCACACGTACGAGCCGTAGCCATCGTCCTGGAAGGTCATCAAAGAGCGGCAGTCGAACAGGAAGCCATAGCCCTTGGTGGAGACAAAGCTGGGCACACAGGCCTTCATGTTCTGCTGGTAGAGCTGGCGGCTCTTGCCCCGGAGGTTGCCGTAGCCCTCCTCGTGGGAGCCGAAGCCGTAGAGGCCCTCGTCCCCAAAGACGAACTCCACCTTGGCGTGGTAGGCCATGCGGTCCTCCACTGTCTCATAGTCGCCGCCGGTGATTTTCACCCCGTCGGCGGTGTGGCGCTCCACCAGCTCCCCATCCTGGGAGAAGATGTTGCGGGTCACCTGGGTTTCCACCAGGTGGCGGCCGCCGGTGCGGGGCTCCCGCACCAGGACTTCCCCGGTGGGGGCCAGGTAGGTCAAGGCGCCGGTGGCCAAATCCACCCGGATGGAGCAGGCCTTCAGCTTTAGGGTGACGGCGCCCTCTTCCTCCACCACCTGATAGCAGGGGCAGGGGGATTTGTCCAGCACCACGGGGGTGTGGTTCTCTGTCTCGGGCTGGGGCAAAAAGTGGTCACGCCCGGTCTGGGTGACGCGGACGGCGTTCTCGTTTACCGGGTACAGCCGCAGCAGGCCCTGGGGCCCCTGCAAGACCAGCGCCGGGTCTTTCTGGATGACTTGATACATAGGGTACAGCTCCTCTCTGTTGACAGGCCCGCGCCTGCCGTGTACAATAGCTACTATAGCGCTTTTTCCGCGGAATTTCTTCCATTCTATGGGCATTTTTTAACACTTTACACGCAAAAGAGGGATTTGCATGCTCTTACGGGAACAGTATCAGGAGCACTCCGAGCGGGACTACCTTTCGGTTCCCCTGGCCACCTATCACTTCGAGCAGGTCACCATCCCCCTGCACTGGCACCGGGAGGTGGAACTCATCCTCCCCGAGAAGGCCGGGGAGCTGGAGCTGGAGGGCCAGCTGCACCCCTATGGGCCCCAGGAGCTGCTGTGCGTCAACCAGGGGGTGCTCCATCGCACCTGGGCGCCCATCCCCCTGGCGGATCTGCTGGTGGTGGACCTGGACTCGCTGCTCTCCCCCCTGCTGCGGCAGGACGGGGGCTCCTTCCTCACCCGGCTGGCGGAGGGGAGCTTGGTGTTCCCCCTGGGCGTGGGGCGGGACACCCCGGCCTACAGGGAGCTGGCGGCGTCCTTCCGGGCCTGCGTGGGTTTGGTGCGGGAGAAGCCCCCCGGCTGGGAGCTTCCCGTACAGCTGGAGCTGCTGAAGCTTTTAGAAACCTACCACAGCCACGGCCTGCTGGTGGAGCGGGGCCCCCGGGCCAGCGAGCCCCACACCCAGGCGGTGAAGGAGAGCATCGCCTACATGCGCCGCAACCTGGACCAGGAGCTCTCCTTAGAGCGGCTGGCGGACCAGGCGGCCCTCTCCCCTTCCCACTACATCCGGGTATTCCGCCGCTACACCGGGCAGACGCCCTTCGCCTTTTTAAGCGACCTGCGCCTGCGGGAGGCCGCCCACTGCCTGGAGCAGGGCATGACGGTGAGCGAGACGGCCCTCCACGTGGGGCTGGGGAATTTGAGCTACTTTATCCGGCTGTTCCGCCAGCGCTATGGACAAACGCCCAAGCAGTATCAGCTGGGGCTTACTTCCCGCAAAAAATGACGCAACTTTTGGGATAATTTTACAAAACGGCCATCTTTCCTCTTGCACAACTGACAAAAACAAGGTATAATAGTTTCCATAATTTTCTATGTTGTCATATCCGGGAGGAGGCAAGCCATTGAACGGCACTTTCAAAGCAGTAGAGCGGTGGCAATCCCACCAGCTGCGCTGCCCCAAGGATCTGGATGAACTGCTGCGGGGCTTCCGGCCCCTGTTTGCTTATCACGACCATCTGCTGGAGGGCCGGGAAATTCCCCTTGCCACTGTAGAGGAGTTCTTTAAAACCGGGGCGGTTTCCCAGTTTTCCGGCGACCCCAAAGATTTAATGCTGCTCCAGGGGCAAAGGAATTGCTACGAATACCTGCGGGAGCGGGTTCTTGCCCGGGACGACCTGGAGACCTCCCTGGTGCTGGAGGTTCACCGCATCCTCACCAGCGGCACCTACACCGAGCCCTTCTACTTAGTCAACGGCGAGCGCCCCGGGGAGCTGAAAAAGCGGGATTACGTCACGGCGGTAAACGCGGTGGGCGCCGCCGCCCGGGATGTGGGCAGGGAACTGGACCACCTGGTGGAGGAAGTCAGCGGCTACTGCGGCTCCGAGCTGCTGCAGGTGGCGGCCTATTTCCACTGCCGCTTTGAGAACATCCACCCCTTTGCCGCGGGTAACGGCGCCACCGGCCGTATGCTTATGAATTATTTCCTGATGATTCGCGACCACCCGCCTGTGGTGTTTTTCGCCGAGGACAAGGAGGAATACCTCCAGTGTTTGACCACCTATGACCAGCAGCGGGACCCTCGCCCCCTGGCGGCCTTTTTGGAGAAAGAGCTGGCCAAAACCTGGGCGGAGTGAGCCCCGCTGGAGAAAGGAAGGAAACTATGGTTTTCATCTGCTACCCCAAGTGCTCCACCTGCAAAAAAGCCCAGGCCTGGCTGAAGGCTCAGGGCCTGGACTGTGAAGTGCGGGACATTCAAAAAGACAACCCCGCCTTGGAGGAACTGCGCCAGTGGCACCGCCAAAGCGGCCTGCCCCTGAAAAAGTTCTTCAACACCAGCGGCCAGCAGTACCGGGCCCTGGGGCTGAAGGACAAGCTCCCCGCCATGACAGAGGAGGAACAGCTGGCCCTGCTGGCCACCGACGGCATGCTGGTCAAGCGGCCCATCCTCCTGGCGGGGGAGCAGGTGCTGGTGGGCTTTCAAGAGGCCCAGTGGGCCCAGGCGCTGCTGTGAGGCTCTTTTTCGCCTTGGGCTTCTCCCCTGCCACCCGGCAGGCCATTGCCCAGGTCCAGCAGCGGCTGCGGCAAGCGGCGCCCACGGCACGGTGCCCGGCAGAGGGGAACCTCCACCTGACCTTGGCCTTTCTGGGGGAGGTGCCCCCTGCTCGCCTGGAGGACGCCACCGCCGCCCTGGAGGCCCTTTCCCCCCGGCGGCTGGCGCTGCGGCTCTCCCAGATAGGGCAGTTCCCCCAGGAGGGCGGCCTGTGGTGGCTGGGGCCGGAGCCCTGCCCGGAGCTTTTCGCCCTGCGGGAGGAGCTCATCTTCCAGCTGGAGCGGCGGGGGCTGTGGTACCAGCCGGGGGAGTTCCGCCCCCACGTGACGCTGGCCCGGAAGGTGTCCTTCCCCGGGGAGGCCCCTGGTGTGGAAGCGCTCCTCCCCCAACCCTTGGCGGCTCCCTGCGGCCGGGTGAGTTTGGTGCGCTCCCAGCTGACAGCTGCCGGAGCGCTCTATAATGAGGTGGCGGGGAAAAATCCCCCTGTGTAAAAAAGGCAACGAAAAAACGCCTGGTGTGTCTCAGTGCACCGGGCGTTTGCTTTTGAGGAAAGGTCTGCTTACTCGCCCTTGTTCAGAGCGGCGATGGCATTTCTCATGGCGGCGATAACGGTGGGGTCCTTCTCCCGCTCCAGGTAGTAGCGGAGATGGGCGCTGGCGTGTTCGTTGTCCATGTTTCCCAGGGCTTCGGCGGCAGTGGCGCGCACCTTGGGGTCATCGTTGGTCAGCATGTCGGGGACAATGAAATTGAAGGAATCATCCTTGCCAATTTTACCCATGCCTGCGATAGCGGCCAGGCGCACTTCCTCGTCCTTGTCTTGGGCCAGCTTAATGAGGGCGGCTTCCTTCCCCTTTTCAATTGCCTTTTCGACCTTTTCGAGCTTGCTCATGGTATGTAAGACCTCCTGTAAAATGGAACAAACCAAGGATGAGGAACACCCTTGTTAGTTTGCTAACAATTAATGTACCGTCCTAGTTTTACAAAAATATGGTTACAAAATGAACAAATTATGAATTTATGTGGACATTTGCTAAAAAGCAAGGATAAGAGGGGGAAATTTTCCTCTCGCTCACTGGCTCAGATCCGCGCGAATTTTCTCGCACAGCTGGATGAAGGTCTCCTTCTCCTCTGGGGTAAGGCAGTGGGAGATGCGCTCCTCCACCTGGCGCACGCTGCGCTCGATGCGCTCGTGAAGCTCGATGGCCCGGGGGGTGAGCTCCAGTTTTTTCAGGCGGGCGTCCTGCTCCACCGAGCTGCGGGTTATCAGCCCGTTTTTCTCCATCAGCTGCAAGATGCCCGTCACCGTGGAGCGGCGGATGGAGAACTGCTCTTGGATGTCCCGCTGGAACACCTCTTTGTCCCGGTTTCTATACAGATAGCCGATGATCCACCCCTGCACCCCGGTGGGATGGTCGTCCACCCCGTCAAAGGCAGCCTGGTCCACCGTGCGCTTGACCAGATGGGACAGGGTGCGGATTTGGAAGCCGATGTCTTCCCGATATTCCACAATGGTTCACGCTCCCGAACTGTTAGGATACGAACAGTATACGCCTTTTCCGGCGGCTTGTCAATGGCAAAGTGAAAGGCCCCCACCGGTGGCAGGGGCCTTTGCCGGGCTGTTTATGGCTTTGGGAGCACCGCTGCTTGCGTGGGAAAGACCGGCCTTGACGGCCGGTTTGCCTCGTGCTTTAGCTCGCGAGCCTGCCCCTTTCGTTGCGGCTAATTCTACTTACAGCCTCCGCTTACGTCAGTCGCCCTCGGAAGGAAGACCGGCCCTGGCGGGCCGCTCATCGAGTTTGCCTTGGGGGCCGCAGGCCCCCATTTTGGCGAAAGGGCACGCCAAAAACCGGCAAACGTCGCCCGCCTCATTTTTTAGCTCGCCTCTCCCCTTTTGGCTTGGCGCCTACTGTCATTTACAGGGCCCACCCAAGTCTGTGGACTTCGGCGGGAAAAACTCGCTGGTGGGGAAGTCGATGCGGCGGAAGAGCTCGCAGGGGTTGTCGCTGGAGGCCACGCACTCCTTCTCGGGCACGCAGAAGTCGTAGGCGGGGATGAGCATTTGCACGTTGCGCACCATCTGCACGATGATGAACAGCCCAATGGTGACGTACACCGTGTTCTTCTGGGGGCAGCTGTCGAAGTCGCCGCCGTAGCGCTGGCAGATGCTCTCGGGGATGCGGCAATAGGGCTCGCAGCCGCAGGCGGAATGCTCGCACAGCCGGGCGGAGAGGGCCACAGGCTGGGCCACCTGCACTGTGGCTTTGGGCAGCACCCGGGCGTCCTCGGCCTGGACGTCGTCCATGGAGCAGCCGGAGGTGAACAGCTTCACGTTGCCCTCGCTGCCGTAGAGGACCACCTTCTTGTTGAAGATGGCCACGCCGTTGATGGGCACCGGGCAGGAGGCCGTCCCCCCGAACAAATCCAGGCAGACATCGAAGAAGAAGGTCATGTCCACGGAGTAGAAGCCCTTGTTGAAGGGGATGGGCTGCAGGTCGATGTACACGGTGATGACGTTCACCTCCCGCACCCGGACGTTGGTGGCGCTATCCACCAAGGACTGCCGCGCGGCGGGGAACAGAACCCGTATATCCTCGATACAGTCCTTGTCAGAGCAGGAATCGTACACCCGCTGGGCATCGATGCAGACGGCTTCTTTAAAGTATTCCTGGCAGCCGTAATCGGCGGCGCTTTCGTTTTCAGCCATAGTATCTCCTCCTTATAGGGATTTCCTTCCCATGATATGTGGCGGAGGGGATTTGGTGCCCCGTGCCTGGAGCAGCCACGTTACGGGGTGCAGCGAGTCCACTCGCCCCTGCCGTCTCGGGTGATGCAACCCAGCGGGCCGCGTGGGTGCACCGGACCTATGCCAGTTTTTTACAAAAAATTCTTGTGTTTTTTACAAAACTATGGCATGATACCTTTAGACAACACTTGCTCTGGGAAGGATGAAGTTTCATGTCTAGCGGCGAAAAAGCCTCCTCAAAAAAATTTACCAAGGCTGAAAAGAGCTGGATTCTCTACGACTGGGCCAACTCTGTTTACGCCACCAACATCATGGCCGTGCTGTTCCCCATCTACTTTGGCAGCGTGTGCGCCGCCGCCGGGGCGGATAACCTGGTGCTCTGGTCCTATGGCACCTCGGTGGCCACCTTTATCACCGCCGTGCTGGCGCCCATTCTGGGCTCCTTGGCTGACCACAAGGGCCACAAGAAGCGCCTGTTCGTGGCCTGTTTGGTTCTGGGCGTGGCCTTTACGCTGTTCTCCGCCCTGACCGACGACTACCGGGGCCTGCTGGTGGGCTACGTCATCAGCCACATCGGCTTTTCCGGCTCCTGCCTGTTCTACGACGCCTTTTTGACCGACGTCACCACCCGGGAGCGCATGGACCGGGTCTCCGCCTGGGGCTACGCCATGGGCTACATCGGCGGCAGCACCATCCCCTTTATCCTGGCCATTATCATCCTCTTTGTCATGGGCATGGAAAACCCCGCGGCCTTTAAGCTGGTGATTCTCCTCACCAGTGTGTGGTGGCTGGTTTTCTCCATCCCCTTCTTGAAGAACGTCCACCAGGTCCACTATGTGGAGGCCAAAAGGGGGCTGCTGCGCTCCACCTTCCGGAACCTGTGGGCCACGGCCAAGGACATCTTCACCCACAAGCGGGTGTTCCTGTTCATCATTGCCTACTTCTTCTACATCGACGGCGTGAACACCATCATCTCCGTGTCCACCTCCTACGGCACCACCTTGGGCTTGGACACTGTGGGCATGATTCTGGCCTTGTTGGTCACCCAGGTGGTGGCCATGCCCTTCTCCATTCTCTTTGGCCGCCTGGCGGGGAAGGTGGGCTCCATCAACCTGCTGTGCGGCGCCGTGGGGATTTATTTCGTCATCACGGTGGTGGGCTTCTTCATGGGCTTCAACATCGAGCAGAACCCCGGCAGCGAAAGCGCCCTGGCCCTGTCCCAGGGACTGTTCTGGTGCATGGCCTTTTTGGTGGGCACCGTGCAGGGGGGCATCCAGGCATTAAGCCGCAGCTACTTTGGAAAGCTGGTCCCCGCGGACCGCTCCAACGAGTACTTCGGCTTCTTCGACATCTTCGGCAAGTTCGCCGCGGTGATCGGCCCCCTGCTGGTGGGGCTGTTCACCCAGTTCACCGGCCGGGACTCCATTGGGGTTATCAGCCTGGCCATCCTGTTCCTCATCGGCGAGGCCATTCTGCTGGCAGGCAGAAAGCGGCTGTTCGGCGAGGAGAAGCAGGGATAAAAAACGAAACAGGCAAGAAAAAGGCCGCCCGAAAGGGCGGCTTTGGTTTGTTAAAAGAGCTTCTATGGGGGAAAGCAGCCGCAGAAACGGGGCCTGTGGCCCCTGTCTGCTAGTTCTGCTTTTCAGCCGCTAAGCGGCTTTTAAGACCGTGGGGCGCTGCCCCACACCCTGCAAGCTTTTTGAAAAAAGCTTGAGCAAAAACTTTACTTTTTTCTTTCTTAGACACACCCGGGCCGCCCAAAAGGGCGGCTTTCCTTTTGCCGGGAGAACATCACAGGCCAAGGGAACGGCTGGCGCAAGCACGCGCCCGTATCACAGCTTCTCCAACCTGGCGAAATTGGCGAACAGCTTTTTCGTGCCCACCTTCTCAAAGGCAATCTCCAGCAACGTGTCGTTGGCCATTGGTGTGGCGGAAAGCACCATCCCCTGGCCGAAGGTCTTATGTTTCACGGTGTCGCCGGCCCGGTAGGTGCCCGCGGGGGTGGGCTTCACCGGGTGGGGCTTGTACAGGGGCTGAGGTTTCGCCGCGGCGGCGGGGACACTGGGACGGGCCGCCCCAGTGGGCACGGGCCTGCTCCAGGTGCGGGACTGGCTGCGCACCAGCAGCTCGCTGGGGATTTCCTCGGCAAAACGGGACAGCCGGTTGCGGTTGGTGGTGCCGAAAATCATGCGGCTTTCCGCGTGATAGAGGTACAGCTCCTCCCGGGCACGGGTGATGGCCACGTAGGCCAGGCGGCGCTCCTCCTCCACCTCCTCGGGGTTGTAGAGCACGGCGCCGCTGGGGAACACCCCCTCCTCCCAGCCGGGGAGGAACACCACCGGGAACTCCAGGCCCTTGGCGGAGTGGATGGTCATCAGCACGGCGGAGTCGGCCCCGGCGTCGTAGTTGTCGATGTCCGTGAACAGGGACACCTCCTCCAAGAAGCCCGAGAGGCTGGCCCCTTCCCCGGCCTCCTCCTCGTACCGCTGGAGCATGGAGGACAGTTCCTGGACGTTCTCCACGCGCTCCTCGGCCTTTTCCGGGTCGTCCTGCTTGAGGTATTCCAGGTAGTCCAGGCGCTCCACCAGCTGGGCGTAAAGCTGGCTGGGGGCCATGCCCTCCTGGTTCATGCCCATCAGGTCGTCCATCATCTGGACAAAGGGCGCCGTTTTGGCGGCGGCCCGGGCGATGGCGGGAAAGTCCTTGGGGTGGCTCAACACGGTGTAGAGGCTCTCCCCCACCTGCTGGCCGATTTCCCCGGCCAAATCCACGGTGCGCTCGCCAATGCCCCGCTTGGGCACGTTGACAATGCGCCGCAGCCGGATTTCGTCGGCGGGGTTGTTGATGACGCTCAAATAGGCAATCATGTCCCGGACCTCTTTGCGGTCGAAGAAGCGGGTGCCGCCGATGATGCGGTGGGGGATGCCCTGCTTGGCGAACATGCGCTCCAAGGCCTGGGACTGGGAATTCATCCGGTAGAGCACAGCGAAGTCCGAGAACTTCCGGCCCTTGGACACCCCGTCCAAAATGGCCTTGGCGATGTGGTCGGCCTCGTCCTGCTCGTTTTCCGCCAGGTGCAGGCCGATTTTCGCCCCTGGCCCGGCGGCGGTCCAAAGGGTCTTGCCTTTGCGCTCCTGATTGTTGGCGATGACGGCGTTGGCGGCGTCCAGGATGTTTTGAGTGGAGCGGTAGTTCTGCTCCAGGCGCACCACCTTGGCCCCGGGGAAGTCCTCCTCGAAATGCAAAATGTTCTCGATGGTGGCCCCCCGGAACTTGTAGATGCTCTGGTCGTCGTCGCCCACCACGCACAGGTTGCCGCTGCGCTGGGCCAGCAAACTGACAAACCGGTACTGGGCGTGGTTGGTGTCCTGGTACTCGTCCACCATCAGGTAGCGGAAACGGTTCTGGTAGTACTCCAGCACGTCGGGGCAGGTCTCGAACAGGCGCACGGCGTTGACGATGAGGTCGTCAAAGTCCATGGCGTCGGCATCGGCCAGGCGGCGCTGGTAGACCCGGTAGGCCTGGGCCACCTTCTTCAGGCGGAAGTCGTCCCCGGCGCCGGCCTCAAAGTCCTCCGGCGTGGTGAGCTTGTCCTTGGCCCGGGAGATTTCCGCCAGGGCGCCCCGCACAGACAGGGCCCGCTCGGGGATATCCAAATCCTTGAGGACGTCCTTCATCAGGCGGCGGCTGTCGTCGGTGTCGTAGATGGTGAAGTGGGAGGTGTACCCCAGCCTGTCCCCATCCCGGCGGAGGATGCGTGCGCAGCTGGAGTGGAAGGTGGAGGCCCACACCTCGTCGCCGCCCTCGCCCAGCATTTGGCACAGGCGGGCCTTCAGCTCCCCGGCGGCCTTGTTTGTAAAGGTGATAGCCATTACACGCCAGGGCGGGCAGGGGGCCACGCCAAGCCGGGAGCGGACAATGTTTGGCAGCTCGCCGTCAAGGAGGTAGCCTTTACACAATTCGACATCCTCTGGGGTGAGGTCTTGGCTCATCAAAGGGCTGTGGTAGGCCTGGCCATAGCGGACGATGTTGGCAATGCGGTTGACCAGCACGGTGGTCTTGCCGCTGCCGGCGCCGGCCAGCACCAGGAGGGGGCCTTCGGTGGAGAAGACGGCCTCTTGCTGGCGGGCGTTCATGCGGGAGAAGTCCCGCTCCATCACCTGGCGGCGCAGGGAAAGCAGTTCTTGGTTGGTCATGGTTGTCACGAGACCTTTCTTTGGTAAGTACTATGGTAAAGGAATTGCGTAGCGAAACGGGGGCGAGCGCTGTTGGGGCGGCTCTTTTTTACGAAAGCCGCGGCCTTGCCCAAAGGGAAAGCGCGCGTGGCAGCCCAGCGCTCTGCCAGCTATTATACCCTACTTCCCCCCGGAAAGCAATGGCGGAGTGTCCCCGGCGCGGGGCGTTTGACAAGCTGGGAAAATCCTTGTAAACTAATAGAAATACACTCCGGAAAGGACGATGGCCATGAACACGGAACAGGCGCGGGATTTGCTGGCGGAATGGGCCAGGCAGGGGCAGGAGGCGGCCCCTCCGGCGTGGGAAGAGCTGCCTGGCATCCCCCTGTACATGGACCAGGTCATTCTCTACCTGGGGGAAAGCCTGGAGCTGTTCCAGCGGGAGGGCAGCAGCCTGCTCACCAGCTCTATGATTAACAACTACGTGAAAACCGGGCTCATCCCCCACCCGGAAAAGAAAAAGTACACCAAGGAGCACCTGGCTGGGCTGATGGCCGTGTGCATGCTCAAGCAGGTGCTGCCTATCCAGGACATCAAGACCCTGTTCTCCGGCGGCATGGACCCCCACACCTACGCCCTGTTCCGCCAGGCCCACACCGAGGCTTTGGCGGAAACCTGCCGCAGCCTGGAGGAAACCTGCGCCAGCGGGGCGGACTTGAAGCAGGCGGCCCTCCTTTTGGCGGCGGAGGCCAACGCCAAGCGGGCCGCAGCCCAGCGCATCCTCTCCCTGCTGGGGGAAGACGTGCCGAAAAAGCCCAAGGAGAAGGGGGAAGGAAAGGGGGGCAACTCATGAAAACCGGCGTGAGCACCGCCTGCCTGTACCCCCTGGAGCCCGAGCGCTCTTTGGACTTGCTGCTACAGCTGGGCTACCGCAGGTTTGAGGTGTTCCCCAACTGCATGGAGGAGCTCTCCCCCACCTACCTGCGGGACTTAAAGGGCCGGGCGGACGCCTACGGGGCGGAGTTTGTGTCCCTGCACCCCTTCACCTCGGCGATGGAGTCCTCGCTGCTGTTCGGCGACTACCCCCGCCGCACCCGGGAGGCTTTCGACTTTTACCGGCGGTACATGGCCGCGGCGGCATACCTGGGGGCGAAATACGTGGTTATCCACGGCCAGCCCCAGGGCCACGGGAAGCTCCCCGACGAGGGCTACTGGCAGCGCTTTGGGGAGCTGTACCGCATCGGCTATGAGGAGGGGGCTTTCCCCGCCCAGGAGAACGTGCGCCAGCACCGGGGGGCTGCGCCCGCCTTCATCGCCGGGATGCGCCAGTATTTGGGGGAGGACTGCGCCTTTGTGCTGGATGTAAAGCAGTGCCGCATGGCCGGGGTGGAAATCGGGGACATGGCCCGGGCCATGGGGCCGCGGCTTCTGCACGTGCACCTCAGCGACGGCGCGCCGGGGCGCCCCTGTCTGCTGCCTGGCGCTGGGGAGCTGGAGCTTACTCCCTTCCGGCGGCTGCTGGAGGGGCTGGGCTTTGGGGGCGTGGTAGTGACAGAGGTCTACCGGGACAGCTTTTCCCAGGTGGAGGAGCTGGCAAATTCTCTCTCCTACACAAAAAAAGCCTTTGAAACGCCCATTTCCTGACAAATTTCTTGCTTTTAGCGGACAATCTTTGGTATAATAGAGGATAGAGAAAGAAGTCCGTGGCCCAAGGGCCGCTGGAGGAACGCTAGCAGGAGGTGCTTTGCTTTGAAATGCCCCTATTGTGGTTATATTGAAAGCCGCGTTATTGACTCCCGCCCCACCGACGAGGGGGAGCGCATCCGCCGCCGCCGGGAATGCCTGAAATGCGGCAAGCGCTTTACCACCTATGAGGTGATAGAGAACGTGCCCATTGTGGTGATTAAGAAGGACAAATCCCGGGAGACCTTTGACAGGAACAAGCTGTTAAACGGCCTGCTGCGCGCCTGCGAGAAGCGGCCGGTATCCATGGACACTTTGGAGCGCATTGTGGACGAGATAGAGAACCTGCTGCAAAACTCCCTGGACAGGGAGGTATCCTCCCAGCGCATTGGCACCTATGCCATGGAAAAGCTGAAGAACGTAGACGAGGTGGCCTACGTGCGGTTCGCCTCGGTGTACCGGCAGTTTAAAGATATCAACAGCTTCATGGAGGAGCTGTCGAAAATCATCAATAGCAAGAAAGAGAACTGATGCCCACCCAGTGCCCGGGTTCTCAATTCGCGGTGCGTGGCCGCACGGGACAATTCGCGCCAGGGGGCGGCAAGCTGCGCTTGCGCCTGAGCGAACCATTAGCGCACGTGCGCGGCGGGGGCCGAGCGTTAGCGAGCGTAAAAGTTTTTGGGGCGCCTTTTTTCAAAAAGGCGCGACCTTGACCTTATAGGCGCGCAGCGCATGAGAAAAAGTTAGGGAAACAGCGAAGCGTTTTTCCCGGACGGCGGAGTGCCGAGAAGTTGGCCTCGCGGAGCCCTCTCCGTCATGCCTTTGGCATGACACTCTCACCTGCCGGCTCGGGTGATGCAGCCCAGTGGGCTGCGTCCATCACCGACCGACGCG